>ERZ890510.1223-NODE-1223-length-17309-cov-5.248870_pt1 | contig 17309 bp, 13 predicted proteins | sample MGYA00521265_ERZ890510 | MGnify/ENA primary metagenome ERZ890510 (study PRJEB32303, sample SAMEA104408624) | aquatic metagenome | biome: Brackish water; feature: Chemocline; material: water | place: Baltic Sea | collected 2014-10-26T21:54:00 | depth 110 m ...
TTGTCGACCTGTGCGACCTTGGCCGTCAGCAGTTGCTGAGTCGACGCCGTGCCCATGTCGAGACGCAGGGACAGGTCGAGGAAGTCGACGCCCTGCACCAGTGCAAGCGCCTGTTTCGCCGTGGCCAATTCGTCCCGGGCCAGCAGTTCCATGCGCGCCACGTCGCGCAGATTTTCCGTCACATGTCCGGCGCGAACCCACAGTCTGCCGCTGTGTTCGAGCACGACATTGCGCAGGCGCAGAAATTCCTCCACACGTGCCGCCGAGCGCCAGGTGAGTGCCAGGAAACGCACAAGGGTGCATTCGCGCTGGTAGCGCACACGTGCGGCGCGTGGCACATCAGCAGCGGCAGCTTCGATCCGGTCCGCGCCCAATTCCCACAGGCGTGCCAGTTCCTGCAACTCCTCCAGGGCCACGTCCTGCCCCTGCCGCGGGCCCCGACGGGCGAGGGCGCGGAAGAAAGGCTGGCCATAGAACAGCGGTTTCTTCTCGATCAACGTCGTGGCGTCGTGTGTCGCGGCGTTCTCCCAATGCCAGTAGAAGATGCCGAAGAAGGCCTCATCGAGGCATTCCGGTGCCACCCCCGGTTGGGTGGCGCTGGCCCCGTCGAGCACGAGGGGTTGTCCCGGGCCGATGAAGAAGGGGCCTTTGTAGTAGTCCAGTTGCGGATGGTGCCGCATGCCGGCCGAACACAGGGCCCAGCCCTGACGCATGCGCCTGGCAGCTTTGGCACCAAAATCACGCTGGGCGATGGCGGTGAGCGTGTGATCGAGATCCTCAAATTCAGTGCCCTTGCCCCAGATCGACCAGTAGCCGAGATCCTCTGCAGGCGACTTGTTGGCGCCATCGAAAAGCCAGCGGGAATGAATGGCCTGCGGCCGCAGGTGGCGCGCATGCTCCCAGATGGCGCGCTGGTTCTCCAGCGTTGGCAGATATGGCACGTTGAGACACTCAATGGAGGTGTTGATCTCGAGCTTGGTGCTGAAGGGCAGGCCGTGTTGCTTGCACAGGGCTCGCTGGCGCACAATGCGGTCACTTGGCGTGATACGACTCATCGAGTAATCCCAGCAATCCTTGGCGTAGCCTGCCTCACGCCAGTCGACGGAATCCTTGTCGATCTCGCTCTGGAAGATGACGTGCTCGGGATCAAGAGCGGCGATGTAATCGTCCTGGTCCCGGTCGCCGGACCAGTGATTGGCCGAGTACGGCCAGGTCGTCAGCCGCGCTTCAGGTTGGGCTCGATGCATGCTGCGTGCCACGTCGTTGACGACCTCGGCAACCACCTCGGGCCCGTGGCGCTGGCCACAGCGTGGGCAATCGGCAGCCTGCGACGCGCTGCGCATGAAACAGTGGTAGAATCCCTCACCACCGGTGATGGTGATGATCCCGCCGAGCTCGGGAATCTGCTCGAAGAGCGAGGCCCAGGAAGCGGCCAGAAAGTGGCGCGTTGCCGGGTCGCTGGTACACAAAGTGCGGAAGGCACCGCCAGCCTGTAGTGCCCCGCGGGAACGTGGCCGTTTGCGGAAGAAGGGATCATCTGGTTCAAGCTTTGGGTTGTATCCCATAAGCATGACATGGACACCGCTGGCTGCTGCCGAGCGTGCCAGTTTCTTCAGCCGCCGGCGGTTTTGTGCCGCCCGGGGATCGCCCAGCTGGCCGAAGGGGCCCTCCCCGCCGGGGATCAGGTAATCCTCCAGGACCGCCATGATCGGAACGGCGTTGACGCCGACGCGGGCCAGCTCGAGGAAGTTGTCATCGTTTTCGCGGCCGTGGATCCAGCCCTGCGTCGTCGAGAATCCTCCCCACAGATCAGCACCCACGTGCAGGTCGACCAGGGGCCGCACGCGCCGCGTACCCAGAGGCAGATGGGCATTGCGGCGCAGGCACAGGTAGTTGGACAGCCACAGGCAGGCACGCAGCAGGGCCACTTCAGAAGGGGCGACAACTTCGACGCAATTGTTTGTGACATGCAGAGTGAAGTGTCCCGACCAGCGGTCTGCCGGCAATCTTCCCGGATGCAGACGCAAGGCGATACAGGGTCCGTCCCCGCTGCGCCGCAGACGAATACCCAGGCGCCGAGCCAGGCTGTCCCGCAGATCCTGCGCACCCCGGGCCGCTGCGCCGCTGGTGCCGATATCCCCCCGCAACTGCAGGGACCAGGTGTTGTCGACAGCGATCTCGCTGCGACGGGGGCGCTGACGGGCCGGCTCCACGGGCGCCTGTGGTGGCGTCGACACGGTCTGCCAGAAATCGGAGCCGCGCACCTTGCGCACCTTACGCCGCCATTCGCGCTCAAAATCGGGGTTCATGCGAGACTCTCGGTCTGTTGCAGAGCGGTGAGAAAGTTGTGCTCCACCCGGGCCAGCACCTTGTGGGTGTAGCGCGACGAGATGACGGCGGGCAGGGCCTGGCGCAGCAGTGCCACCCAGCTGTCGGCGCCGGACCAGGAGCGCACGTCGACCCGGTGGGCACAGCCACGGTAATGTCGATCGGTGAACAACAACATGAGCAGGGCGGAGGCACGGGTCATGCTGATCCGGTCGAAGTCGATGGCTTCCACGACGCGCAGATAGGCAGGCACGCGGGCCAGAGCCAGGCGCAGGTAGGCCAGTCGCACCCGGCGGATATCGGCCTTGTCCGAGGCGGCCCCCCGCAACAGGGGCCGCAGGTCCGGGTGGTAGGCGACGCCGCGCTGCAGATCCTTTTCGATGTCGCGGGTGATATTGGCAAGCTGCACCATCTCGCCGACAACCATCGCCTGTTCCGTCAGTTCCGCAGGCAGGGCATCCTCCCGTACCAGGCGCAGTGTGAAAACGACAGGGTGACCGATCACATTGCGGCAGTAGCGCAGCAACTGCCCCTCATCTGCCAGGACACCGCCCTGAGCGACAAAAATGGCGGAGGACCAGCACATGCCCGCCGCCATGGCGGCGACAACATCGCGCACCGCCCGCTGTTGTTCGCCGTCGAGTGTGACAAAGACCTGATCCACCAAGTCGCAGCGTTCAATGAGCAGAAGGTGTGTGGCGTCGCGCACGTCCTGGCACAGCGCTGCCGGGATGACGGGTGGCGCCGGCAACGGCAGCCCACCCGAGGGGCTGTCGAAACGGGCGGCGAAGGTGCGCAGAGCCGCTTCCCGCGAGGCTGGATCAGGGTGCAGATCCTCGTAGGTATCGAGGATGCGGCAGTAGAGATACCCTACGGCTGCCGCCCGGGCCACCCGCGGTGGCAGCAGCGCAATGCAGGCGGAGAAGGTGCGCGCCGCATGGGGGAGGATCTGCCAGAGGAAGGCCTCGGGATCCTGTTGCCGCCGCAGGCCGTCGAGGTCGGGGTGATCACGATCCACACGAGCGCCACCCAGTACCAACCATGGGCGCCGCCAGCCGCCGAAAGTGGAACTCATGCCTCCACGCGGAGACGGGCATATCCGAGACCCGGCCCATCGATGCTGCTGACAATGTCGATCACGTCAGCCGGGGCGGAGCCGCCACGGACGGTGTTGGTCAGGAACGTGCCACTCATGGGACGGTGGAAGGGTACGTCGATCCACACGGGATCGACCTGCAGGGGCGCCAGACGCCAGCGCACACCCCGCGCATCGTGGAACTGTGCCAGGATCAGCGGGAGGCCGGAGGCCGCGACATGGAGGCGAGCCTGCAATGGGATCAGTCCGTCATCCCCTTCGCTGTGGGTCGCCAGAGAGTGGCGCTCGACGAATTGCCCTTCACGCACGATGGCATATTCCAAGGATTGACGGACCTGCGTGCCCGCAAAGAACTGGTCGCGGATGCGCGCATCGGTGCTGGATTCGATCCACAGGATGTGGGCATTGCCCGTCGCATCGATCCACAGGTCACAGTGCCGCGTGGACCCTGCTGTGGCGTCGCGGTTGGCCAACTCCAGCCACGGGCCAAATGATTGTGAGGCCAGATCAGGTGTATGTGCGTAGAACAGCCGGCGAAAGACGTAGTCCCAGTCCCGACCGGTGATCTGTTTCTTGGCCTCGCGCCACTGTTCCACCGGTTCGATGATGTCGCCGACGCCAAGAAAATGAGCCCCGCCCCCGCAAAGCATGACGTTGGGGTAGCACAATCTCAGCGGCTGTGGTGTCGCATACTCGTCACCGAAGGGCCAGCGAATCTCCCCACGGCGCTGCCAGACGCCCCCGCGTCGCAGCGACATGTGGGCGATCTCATACCCCTCGTTCTGCATGTAGAGGACATCACCGGTGGCACCATCGGCGGCCACCGTGCGGTAGGAATGCTCGCTGAAGCGGGCTGAGTCTTCCCAGTCCGGTTGCTCCACACGGGGTGCATGATCAAGGGCCCGAGTGTCGAAGCGGAAGACCGTCGGTTGGGCGGGTCCGTTGTAGACACCCGCTGCGGTCAGGGTGGGGTTGGCCGAGACCAGTAGGTCGTTGCCCACAAGGGCGATGGGAGAGGGTTCGCGTGTGCGCCCCGTCGTGTCGGTGTGGACTAGACGCCAGGCGCCGTTGTCGGGTCGCTCGTACAGCACCCACCTCGTGTTGTTGAGCGGCACCTGATCGGGAAGCGTCTCGAGTGTGGCAACAAAAACCCGGTCTGCGCACCGGGCGACAATCGTCGATCCATGGCACCACAGCGGACCGGCACCATTGTCGGCGGACTGGTAGGTGCAGAGATCCTCTTCGACTTCGATGGTGACACGTACGGTCATGGCTCGACAACACCTCCGAGGGCGGCAAAGATTCTGCGCGGCATCATTGCTGTCAACCGGTCAGTAGGGAGACTTCGGTGCTTTCACCCCGGCATGGAACCGCGCCAGCAATTCAGCTGTGACGGCATCCCGCTTGACGGCGCCCAGCAGGTCGACGAAAGCGTCGATGTCGTGGGCGAAGATGGCTTTGCCTTTGGCGGCGGTCGCCTGACTTGCATCGCCGACGTACATATTGGGATACATGGAATACCAGTCCACGGGAGAGTACGCTCCCACCCCCTGCAGAGCGGCATTGCCCTGCTGGTTGACGAAGGGTTCCGGGACAGCATCCATGGCGACGAGTTCGGGGTGGAGATGCAACATCTGACTCGTTTCCTTCTCCCCGGCATGACCGTCGTCGCTGGCCTGTTTCAGCTCGCGCCAGCCGCTGAAGGCCGGCAACTGCGCGTAGTAGACGGCATAATCACGCTCCTGTTCCACGAGAGTCTGCACGAACAGCGGCAGAGCGTAGCGGTTGCCGCCGTGTCCGGAGAGCAGCACGATTTTCTTCACGCCATGACGAGCCATCTCATCACACACGTTCTGCAGCAGATGAAAGACCAGATCGCGTTGGATGACGATGGAACCGGGCAGATGGGCGCCCTCGTGATTGATGCCCCAGGGGTAGGCTGGAAAAACGAGGGCCGGTTCCTGTGCTGCCGCCGCACAGGCTATGTGATGTGAGGTGAAGCAGTCCGTGCCCAGGGGCAGGTGCGCACTGTGGGGTTCGATGACGCCCACGGGAATCACACCGACGCCGGCACAGGTCTGCACGGCGGTGGCAAAGCTCTTGTAGGTCAGGTGCTCCCAACGCATGTGCATGTTCTCCCGGGTTGATCGCAGATGGACCCTTCATATACGCTCCCCGGGCAGGCACGACAACCGGCCCCCTGGGCAGGACGTAGTTTACTCACCATGGCGATACGCGAACTGGATGGACCCAACCTCTACTGGTTCAACCCACTGTGTGATCTGGCCGCCGGCCGGGGCCTCTTTGAGCCACGCATGGCCGTGCGCGCTCTGGGGGATGACCTGGCCATCGTGCCGGCCCTGCTGGCGGCGGCCGATGACATCGTGGTTGTCGCAGAGCGTCCGGGCGCGCCCTTTCTGCAGATGCTGCAGGCAGCGGGACTGTGCGTGCCGGAGTTCATCGTCTGGGATCCGTTGATCGGCGGTCTGCCCGGCGGTCTGCCCGGCGGTCTGCCCGGCGGTTTGCCCGGCGAACTGGCAGCGCGCAAGCTCAACGATCTGCGCCCGTGGGGTTGGGCGCCGGACAGCGTCGCTGCGTTGACGGGTCTGGCGGGGCAGTTGCCGGACGGCGCCGCAGACCCGTCGAAGCGCTGGCATGAAGCGCGGCGACAGTTGTACGCCAAGACCTGGAGCGCCGCGTGGCTTGCTGAGATCATCGGCGACCTGAAGGCCACGGAAGGGGACTGGATCTGCGGCGTGGAGGTGGTGGGCACATCCTGCGACACGGAACTGGATGCGACGCAGGCGCTGACGGCGGGTTTTGCCGCTGGCTGGACAAAAGCGGTGATCAAGGCTGCCTTTGGTGCCGCCGGTGGCCAGCAGATGATCCTCCCCGCAGCCGATCTGGCACCCTACCAGCAGCACTGGTTGCGCCGGATCCTGCGTGAGGCGGGGCGTGTCGTGATTGAGCCCTGGCTCGATCGCCAGCTGGATCTGTCGGCCCAGTACGAGGTCGATGACTCCGGGTCTCTCCGGCTCCTCGGGGTTACCCGCTTCCTCACCGACGTGCGGGGCCGCTTCCAGGGCGTTTTCGTGCACAACATGGCGGGGGATCTGACGGAGGAATTGAAACGCTTTCTCCATGGTGATGACGGTGATGACCAGCACCTGATGCGGCTCTTTGCCCGGATCGGTGCCAGCCTGCAGGCCCGTCTGCCTGCGGACTTTCGCGGCCCCCTCGGGATCGATGCCTTCATTTTTCGCGACGCAGCCGATGGCGAGCTCCGTCTCAAGCCGATCGTCGAAGTGAACCCACGCTTCACCATGGGTCGTGTGGCTCTGGCTCTGGCCCGTCGGGTTGTGGCGACACGTACAGCCATCTGGCGTGTCGTCCGCAGCAAGGATGTGATCGCCACAGGCCATAGGGACATCGCCTCGTGGGCCAGCAGCCTGCGCCAGCAGATGCCACTGGAGATGACACCGGATGGTAGACAGATTTCCCGTGGCGTCGTCTTCACCAACGAACCAGAACGGGCCCGTTCCTTTGTCAGCCTGCTGGTCGTGGGTGATGATCTGGCGGCGATCGATGCAGTGACACCCCATCTGGAGGGTCTGACATGCTGATGGCAGGTGTTGGTGATGGTGTGCGTGTCGACGTGTTCGCTACCGCCGTGTGGGGCGGGCAGCCTGTGACCATCGGACTCCACGACGGCAGTCTCGCGGCAGCTGCCATGGCCGCTGCGGCGCAGCAGAGCGACAGCATCGAGACGGCCTTTGTTGATACAACAGGGGAGCTGCACGAGATGCGGGTCTTTCGCTCGGGCCGAGAGGTCCCCTTCTCCGGGGCTGCCGCACTTGCCGCTGCGTGGGCTCTGCAGCAGCAGTGGCAGGATCCAGGCGGATTGGATTCTGTCCATCTGTCCATGCCACTTGGCGATGTGCATGTGTCCTGTCCGGAGAACACCGCTGCCGTCGAGCCCCTGTGGCTGGAGGCACCCATGATCGGCCTCGGAGCCCCGTGGCCGACAGCGCAGATACACGCTCTGCTGGGTTTGCAGTTGCCCGCAGACCTCAGGCTGCCGCCGGTACAGATGGCGTCGCTGGCGCAGCCCATTCTGCTGGTGCCGGTTCCCGGCCTGGCGGAGTTGGGCACGTGCCGACTCGATGGACCCGCTTTCCGTGGATTCGCGGTACGCATGGTGCGTCATCAGGCTTTGCATCTCCAGGTCTACGCCTTCTGTCTGCAGGCCCGTTCCGAGAATCATCACGTCGCGGCACGTATGTTTCGCCCCGCCGACAATGGACCGGAAGAGGCCGCCAGTTGTGAGGCCGCCGCCTGTCTCGGGGCGTACCTGCTGCAGCACAAGTTGTTACCGGATGGCACCGAACTGTTGATCGAGCAAGGCTACGAGACGGGTCGGCCGTCGTTGCTGCGACTGCGCGTGCAGATGCAGATGGAAGGGCCACGGATCGAGGTCGGCGGTCACGTGCGCCCGCACTTTGATGACGACAATTCAGACAGAGAGATGTTGCCACGATGACACGAGCAGAAGCGTTGCAGTTGATGCATGAGTACACCCAGTCAGACGCACTGCGCAAACACATGTACGCCGTCGAGATCGCCATGTGTGCCTGGGCCCGCCGGCTTGGCGCAGATGAAGAAGCGTGGGCGACTGTGGGTCTGCTGCATGACTTTGACTACGAACGATTTCCCAACGAAGCGCTGTCAGCAAGCGAACAGCACCCCGCCGAGGGCGTGGCCCTGCTGCGGGCTCGCGGCTACGATGAGGAGCTCTGCCAGGCCATCCTTGGCCACGCACACTACACCGGTGTCCCCCGCGACACGACGGTTGCCCGTGCTCTGTTCGCCGTCGATGAACTGTGCGGCTTCCTCGTCGCCTGCGCCCTGGTGCGCCCTTCGCGCAGTCTTGCCGACCTGACAGTGAAGAGTGTCAGGAAGAAGCTGAAGGACAAGGGTTTCGCTCGCGGCGTGAATCGCGATGATGTCGTGCAGGGCGCCGAGGAGCTGGGCGTGCCCCTGGAGGCGCACATCCAGTTCATCATCGAGGCGCTGCGCCCCCAAGAGCAGCGTCTGGGGCTGGGGGAGGGTGTCTGATGGCGCCACGACGGGAGCCCACGGTTCATGTTGCGGTGCATCGGGCGCTGCCGGCGCCTGTTGCGCGCGCCCAGGCGCCGGCCGCCGTCACGACGGGCGAGGCTCGGCCCTACGCGGACTGGCTGATGCAGCAGTTGGGGGCGGAGGGTCTGCGTCTCACCTGTGATCATGCCGACATCCAGGCTGTCGCTGCTGCCCGTGGCACAGGTGCCCGTGTGCTGCTGTCAAACCGTACTCACCAGGGCGGCGAAGAACTGCTGTTGTGTATCGACGGTATGCCGCCGGGTATGAAGCGGCTGACGGTGTACCGCATTGATGCGGCGCGCCGCTGGCGGCAGGGCAGCCTGGTCCCCATGGAGGTCTGCGAGACCCCGGACCGTGAAGGGCATCACGAGCAACAACTGTTTCTGCCGGCGCAGAGTATGGCACTGATCTGCCTGGATCCGGTGCAGGTTCACGCGCCACAGTAGCCGCCAGCGGCCTGCATGGTTTGGGGGGTGCCCACCACTTGGCCTATCTTGCGGCGGCAGGTACGCTGCAGTGGCCACCCCGTCGCACATCCTTCTTGGACGCATGCGCCCGATTTCCCTGTTCACAGTACCCGTTGCCTGGCTCGCTGGTGGGTCGTGGCTGCAGTTGTGTCTGGTTCCCTGCGTGGTTCTCTGTCTGATTCACTGTCTGGCGCCGGCTCCAGTCGAGGCCCAGTTCGTGTTACACTGGGGCAAGCCCGCAGCAACCACCGCAGCCATTGGTGGCACGGTCCGCGCTTTTGACTGGACCGTACACCACGAAGCGGCGGGCGAAGCGAATTTCCTCGATATGGCGGCGGGCGAACTGCGGCCCCTGCAGATGCATCCCGATTTCAATCTGGCGCAGCGGGCCACGGCGCTGGGGGGTGTCTACGACAACAGGGAAGGGGCTTTCGACGGCGATCCACGAACCAACTGGCTCGACAGTGGCTACAAGTGCATCTGGATCCGCGATGGTTGCCGCGAGATCTTCGCCAGTGTTGGCACGAATGACATCGATCTCGGGGGCCAATTCCTCGTCGATCGTGTTGTGCTGCGCTCCGGTGTGCGTGACCCGGCACTGACGGTGCGTGATTTCCGCATCCACCTCAATCCCGAGGTACCCAAAAGTCTGTGGTGTTGTTCGCTGATGGATCCGATTGTGGCCGACGTTCGTGACAATCGACAGCAGGTGCGCGAAATCCAGATATCCTCCCAGCAACGGACACGGTTCTTTCAACTGGCCATTGGTGAGACCGAGGTGGGCTGGGAGATTCAAGACATTGAGATCTACGGACGAGGGTTCGTCGAGCGGGCCACGTATACATCCGACGTCGTCGCCTTCGACCAGCCCATGGCCTGGGGACATCTGCGCTGGTCCGCAGAGGCCGGTGTCGGCACACGTGTGCGGATTCAGACCCGAACCGGTACCGATGATGAACCAACGAGCTACTGGCGTTTCACCGGCCGAGTTCAGGACAAGGAAGAGATCAGCCGCACCCAGTACGAGAATCTGGCGCCCGGAGAACGAGCCGGTACCAGTTATGATTACGAGCACTGGAGCTTCTGGTCCGAACCGTACGACCTGGCCGACAGCAGCGGTACGCAGATGTTGTCCCCTGGTCCGCGCCAGTTCTTTCAGTTCCGCGTCGATTTTCAGCCCGACAAGGAGGGTGGCGTGGTGCGCTATGTGGAACTCGAGGCCTGGCCGCCGGCAGCGTCAGCCCTCGTCGGTGAAATCTGGCCCGTGCAGACAACGGCGGGCTCGATGCGTCTGTACACCTACGCCCTGCGGCCGACCATCAGTGCCCGGCACAGTGGCTTCGATCGTCTGGAGATCAGTTCCCCCTCTTTCCTGGGCGCCGTACAACAGGTTCGCATCGCCGATGCAGCCGTCCCCCGGGACGTGGAACTGACGGAGCCACACCGCCTCGTCCTGCGCTTGCCGCACATACAGGCCAGCGACTCGGGAACGCTGATCGAGGTCGACTTTGAGGCCCAGGTCCTGCGTTATGGCACCCGTTTCGACGGGCGCGTCTGGAACAGCGCGCAGACGCCGCGTATGGCGCAAAGGGTCGATCCAGGAGACGCCTCCGGCGAGTTCGAAGGCAACCGTGTTTCGGTGGCTACCGACGAAGAGAGTGACCGGCTGTTGCGCGTGGAGATGAGTCTTGCGGTGCTCACACCCAACGGTGATGGCATCAACGACGAGTTGACGATCGCCTACGACATCTTCGAGATGACCCGTGATGCGGCGGTCTCGGTGGGCGTCTACGATCTGTCGGGGCGTTTGGTGCGGCGCCTGTATGAGGGGCAGGATGGCGTCGGGCGCTACCGCAGTACATGGGACGGCACCGATGACGATGGTGGGGCGCTGGCCCCCGGCGTATACTTGCTGCGCCTCATGCTGGCGGCGGACGGTAACAGTGATACCCATACCGAGATTGTGCATGTCGTCCGCTAGAATTGCTGGTGGCAATTCCCTTTTACCTGGACGGAGATGATGGACTGGAGCCAGTGGCGCAGCCAGCACATGCTTGGTGCCGACGAGATCTACCTGAACACGGGATCCTTCGGTTCGCTGCATCGGCGCACCTTTGACGACTACGTCGAAGGGCTGCGGGAGTTCGAGCGCAATCCGACGATGCATCATCCCATATTCTGGGATCGTGCCGATGACGCCCGCCGTCGCCTGGGGCACTTCCTCGGGTCCCCAGCAGAGGACCTGGCCTTCACGTCCAACGTGACGGTGTCGATGAACATGGCCATCCTCGGTCTCGACTGGAACGAGGGGGACGAGATCCTCGCCTCGGATCATGAGTACACCGCCATCGACAACTGCATCCACCACGCCGAAGTCCGCCACAAGCTCGTCGTGCGCCGGGCGGTCCTGCCCACGTCACCCACGTCGCCACAGCAGATCATTGATGCCTTTGCCGCGCAGATCACACCCCGCACCCGGTTGCTCTCGGTATGCCACATCTTCAGTGGCACGGGCACGATCGTACCTGTCACCGAACTGGCGGCGCTGGCCCACGAACATGGTGCCATGATCGCTGTGGATGGCGCGCACGCACCGGGCCACATTCCGCTGGCGCTGGCCGCCTCCGGTTGTGACCTCTACGGCGGCAACTGCCACAAGTGGCTGTGTTCGCCGAAAGGGGTTGGTTTCCTCTATGCTTCACCGGAGGCGCAGGAGCGCCTGCATCACATCGTTGTCGGTCACGGCTACCGCAAGGAAGGCACGACGCGCGCCGAAGATGGCCGCATGCTGATCGGTGACCGGCCGTATATGTGGTGCCTCGATCAGTGGGGCTCACGTGATCTGCCCAGCCTGGTGGCGACAGCAACCGCCGTCGACGTGCAGGAACAGATCGGCCAGCAAGCCATCGCCGCGCGAGGCCGCGAACTGACGACGTATCTGCGGCAGCGACTGGAGGCGACGGACTGGGCCACCTGCCTGACGTCGGCGCCGGGCGCCGAGGGGCTGACGAATTCACTGACCGCCTGGATGTTGCGTGGCATCGATGTCGACGATCTGCGGGCGCAACTGCATGAGCGCTTCCACATCACGACACCGGCGGGGCGCCGGGATGACGGCCAGTGGATGCGGGTGTCGACGCACTACTACAACGACACCGCCGAGATCGACGCCTTGCTGAACGCTCTCGAGCAGTTGCGTGCCGAGGCCTGAGCCAACAGCGCTGCACAGCCCTTAACTGAGGATCTTCTCCAGCCCGGCGGCCATCTCCTCGGCGGCCTGTACCGGTGTGCGATCACCGGTGAGAATCTTCTGGAAGGCGGGCAGCACCGTCAGTCGACCCCAGGCGTCGGCGCCGACAAACTGGTGCGGCAGGCGTCCGATCCGGACAGACTCGACTGCGGCGGCAAAGTACGGGTTGCCTGTCACACGTTCGTCCTGCGCTACCCGGGCCGACGCCGGGAAGTAACCCGTGATCTCCATGAACTCCACCGCCGGGGCGGTTTCGCCCCAGAAACTCACCCACGCCCAGGCGATGTCGGCGTTGTCGGCCTTCATCATGCCGTTATAGAGATAGCTCAGACGCGTGATGACACCCTCGGGTCCGGCGGGTTTCACGGCCGTGCCAAACTGTTGGGCACTGAGCGAACGCTGCACTTCGGTGAGGGACCCCGTGCCATGCCACAACATGCCCGTCTGGCCGGTGCGGAAAGACTCCATGATCTGCCGGTATGAATCGTTCGGTGCGCTCGGCGGCACAACTTTGTGCACCGTGAACAGCTCGGAAAAAAAGCGCAACGCCTCCGTTGCTTTGCTGATATCGATGGCCGCTTTGCCGTCGACGACGATGGGGGAACCAAAGGCTTCCAGCATGTCGACGACAATGAACTGGCCGCCATCCCCGGCGCGCATGCCGAAACCGTAGCGGCCCTTGGCTGGATCCGTGAGTCGGATGGCGGTGTCCTGGAATTCTTCGAGGGTCGTCGGCGGCCCGGCGATGCCTGCCTCCTCCAGCCAGTCGAGCCGGTAGTACATCCAGTCGACAAAGGCGAAGGCGGGCACCCCATAGATCTTGTCGTCGATGCTGATGCCCTGCCAGCGGTCCTCAGGGTAGTCGGGCCTCATGGGCCAATTGTCGACGCGATCCGTCAGGTCCACAAGGCTGTTCATGGCGTGCATATTGCCGAGCCGCTCGCTGGTAACCATGGTTGTGTCCGGCACCGACTGCGCCTGTACCGCGGCGGTGAACTTCGCCATGAAATCCTTGTTGGGAATGTTCTCCTGCAGCAGGTCTATGTCGGGGTGAGCCGCCAGGAACATCTCGGTGACGCGCTGCAGACCACGTATCTCTGTCTGATTGGTGAAGTGGTGCCAGTAGTTGATCCGCGAGCCGTCGGGCGCCTGGGGCCCACCACAACCCGGCAGCATCAACGCGGCGGCACCCATGGCCGACGCCTGCAGGAAGCGGCGGCGATCCAGCCGATGTGGGAGCGGGTGGAGCCGGGGATCCGGGTCGTCGACAAACATGGGGCGTAGACCTTTCGTCAGCCCTTCACGGCACCGGCTGTGAGGCCGCGGATCAGGGACTGCTGCACGAGGGCGAAGAAGATGATGATGGGAATGATGCTGAGAATGCCGCCGGCACTCAGCGGGCCCCAGGGCAACTGGAACTCGCCGACCATCAACTGCAGGCCCACGGGCCAGGTACGCGAGCCCTGGCTCGTCGTCATCATCATGGCGAAGAGGAATTCATTCCAGGCGACGATGGCGACGAATACGGCAGTCGTCACCAGCCCGGAGCGGGCCAGAGGCAGCACAACCCGCACCAGCGCTCCAAGGCGCGTGCAGCCGTCGATGCGAGCCGCCTCTTCCAGTTCCAGCGGAATGGCGTCGAAGAAACCTTTCAGCATCCAGATGCACAGGGGCAGCAGAAAGGTCGTGTACGCCAGGGCCAGGCCGAAGCGAGAATCGAGCAGTCCCAGATTCCGCATCATGATGAACAGGGGTATGATCATCAACACCACGGGAAACATGCGGATCACGAGGTAGAAGATCAGCAGTTTGCCGCGGCCGCGGAATCGGTAGCGCGAGAAGGAGTACGCCGCCAGGGTGCCTATGGTCAGACAGATCAGTCCCGTGATCGAGGTGACGACAACACTGTTGGTCACCAGCGTCGGGAAGTCCGACTGCTGCCACAAAGTGACGTAGTTCTCCAGGGTCACGTGTTGCGGGATGTACTGCAGCGTCGCCGTAACGATGTCGGCTTCCGGCTTGAGTGACGTCAGCAGGGTCCAGCCAAGGGGAAACAGGCAGAAGGCGACGAAGGCCAGCACCAGCAGTCCGGTGAACAGATCGAGGCTGCGATCGAGTCGACGTTGGGAGGGTGGCATGCCGGTCACTCCTTCGTGACACCGGAGATGCGTACGTAGACGACGGTGAAAGCCATGAGCATGAGCATCATCACCACCGACACGGCGGCGGCGTAACCGAAGTCGAACTCAGCATACGCCTTCTGGAAGGCGAACAGGGACAGCACCTGCGTGGCATGACCAGGACCGCCGCCGGTCAGTACAAGCAGCAGGTCCGGCGCGTTGACCATGCCGATCATACGCAGCACGATGGTTGCCACAACGATGGGCACGAGCATGGGCCAGGTGATATGACGGAACTGCAGCCACAGACCGGCTCCATCGACGCCGGCTGCCTCATACAGGTCATCCGGGATGCCCTGCAGCGCGGCCAGATAGAACAGGGTGAAGAACGGAAAGGCCCCCCAGGTGGAAACGACCAGCACCGCGGGCAGCGCCGTCTGCGGATCGGCGAAGAACGCCATATAGCGGTCCAGCAGGCCCACGCGCACGAGCATGTCGTTGATGACACCCAGACGTGAGTCCAGCATGAGGGCCCACATGTGGCCGGCCACGACGGATGGCATGACCCATGGCAACAGGATCAGCACGCGGGCGAGGCGCATGCCGGGCAGCAACCGGTGCAGGCCGCGGTTCAGCGCCAGCGCCGAGATCAGGCCGCAGACGAATTGTGCCGTCGTGCCTACAAGGGCCCAGATCGTGGTGTTTACCAATGAAATGTGGAACACCGGATCGGACCACAGTTCGCGGTAGTGCCGCAGGCCGATAAAGGGAGTGCCCAGGTCGGGTCGCGTCAGCCGCATCTCACGAAAGCTGAGCAGGATGCCGGAGCCGACGGGGTAGATGAGTACTGCCAGCACGAGGAGGAAGCTGGGCAGCAACAACAGGTAGGCCCAGGAGTGTGTTTCGGAGATCAGGGCGATGCGGCTGCCTGCGCGGACAAGGATCGAAGTATTGCTGTCGCCAGCAAAGACACCTTTCCTTGGGTCCATTGGCATGTGTGATTCGTCTGGTCTCATGTTGCCAACAACAATAGGTGATTCTGTGCACAGGTGGCCAGAGGAGCGCAATCGTGGACAGCTGGATCTTTCTGCACATCCCCATCGAATACTGGCAGCAACGCTGGATCGACAACTACAAGGCGATCTTTGACGCCTGGGAAGATGGCGGTGTCCGCGGCCTGGCGGTAGGACGACTGCACTTTCGTCAGGAGGATGGCTCCTTCGTGCGCGCCTTTCAGCCGGATCCGAAAGTGTACGAGGCATGTGGCGTCACTCCTCCCGCGCCAGAACCGCGCAATCCGGATCGCGAAGCGAAACTGCAGGAGATCCTCGATAATGCGGCTGGGCGCGGTTGGCCGATCATGATCTTCGACACCCCCGGTGGGGGCGGCGCTCTGCCGCTCGATCAAGACCCCTACGGGGAGGCGCGCTTCCGCGCGGCGGCACAGGATGTGATGCGCGCCTTTCCGCAGGCGCAGGGCGTCATCATGGATGGACCGGGAGAGCAGCACTACGAACTGGCCTGGCACCATGGGGGCGAAATCCTGCAGATGCGCTCCGACGAAAGCAACCGCTTTGCTGCCCTTGGTTATGACCTCGATCGCCTGCAACGGGGCATCGACCATTTGCGCACGAGCTTTCGCCAACTGACCCCGGCGCGCGTCCGCTACCATGCGGAGGGCGGGTTGCTGGCGGGGCTGAACCTGTTCGACATCAATGAGGACGCCCTGTACTGGTTGCGGGCGCGTCAGCAGACGGCGCTGGGATCGATGCAGATGCTGCGACGGGCCGTGGACGCACTGGATCGCAAGACCACGTTGGGCGGCATTCCTCGCATCACCTCATGGTCCTCTCTGACGGGGCAAAACTACCAGCGCATGGCGCCCCTCTTCGACTACATCTTCCCCAAGCACTACTACTGGCATCGTGGATTCGATGGCATGTATGGCACGGTGCAGCGCTGGGTGCAGAAGTTCGGCCAGTGGAATCCAACGCTGCTGGAAGCGGATTGTTTCCGACTGGTAGAGAATCTTTTCGGTCTGCGTCTGCCCGGCGTGGAGTCGCTGCTCGACATGGAGCGCGGCTTTCCGGCGGCCTTCTTCGACGAGCTTGTGCAGAGCGAGACGGCCCGCGCCCTGGCCGCCATCGGTGATGCGGACAAGACGATCTTCTGGGTCTCGGCCTCGGCCCGTGAGCCCCATGCCGGAGATGCTATGACCGGGCGCGATCTGCAGGGCATCCTGTCGGCGACGCAGGCCGCCGGCGGCAAGCGCTTTCTGTTCCACCCCGAGCCGGCAATGAACGCCCCCGCCTGGCATGTGATTTCGCGCATGTGTGGCAATCCATGGAACGAGGCGACCAGCGCCTACTGGCCCGAAGACACCTGGAGTGAAAGTGTCGAGGGCTATGGCGCACACTTCCGCTCCGCGCAGAAGAGAGGCTGAACGATCATGAAATTCTGGGTCTTCGCATTTAATCCCCTCGAACGCTACATGGACAACTATCAGGAGGTCTTCGACGCCTGGGAGGCCGGTGGTGTCCGTGGGCTGGTGGTGGGTCGCATGTTCTTCATGGCCGCCGATGGCAGCCACGTGCCGGCCATTCCGCAGGATCCAGCGGCGTATAAACATTTCGGCCTGGAGCCGCCGCCGGCGGCGGCGCGGGATGAGGTCAAGGAGCAGGCCTTGTCGGCGATGTTTGACGATGCCAAGCGGCGCGGCTGGCCGTTGATGGTTTTCGACAGTGGCACGCCGGCGCATGTGCAGAGTCTGGTCAATCGGTATCCGCAGGTGGATGGTGTCATCACCGACGGCCCGGGAGAGAACCACTACGAACTGGCCAAGCACCACGGTGGTGAACTGTTTGAATTGCGGCCCCATGAACAGACGCAGTTCGGTGACATGGGGTTTG
>ERZ890510.1226-NODE-1226-length-17295-cov-7.233991_pt1 | contig 17295 bp, 12 predicted proteins | sample MGYA00521265_ERZ890510 | MGnify/ENA primary metagenome ERZ890510 (study PRJEB32303, sample SAMEA104408624) | aquatic metagenome | biome: Brackish water; feature: Chemocline; material: water | place: Baltic Sea | collected 2014-10-26T21:54:00 | depth 110 m ...
GCGCGAACCCGCGGCGTGCGCGGGCAGGTCTTGCCGGAATGGAAAAGGCCGGCGCGCTCCAAGCGCCAGCTTATCGAAATATATAGCATTTTCCTGCTGAACTTGCAACTCTTCTGCCTGGCCCTCCGGGATCGAGCAGTCGATCTGCCAGGTCGCGGCCGAGACGTTGGGCTCGAGACTGAGGCCGCCCACGATCTTCTCCAGCGCCGTGTCGCAGCGTCTGGTCGCGACTGCCTGCGCCCTCGCCGTCACCTTCGAGGTATCGGGAATGTCCTCGCTGTCGAGACGCCGGAGCCCCGCCATCTTCTGCTGCCATTGCCGCTCGATGCCGATCGGCAGAGCCGAGGACGAGCGCGAAGCCGAGCCGCAGTGCCGGCTCGCCGAGGGAGACGATGTCGAAATGCATCGCCTCTCGCAGTCCGGCGGGCGTTGCGGTTTGATGACATCGCAGACTGGCAAAGCCCGGCAGCAGGCAATACGCGCTTGATCACAAGTGACAGCCAAATGTCCCTCGATGGTCCGTACGTGCACGTCGCACCATCCGACGCGTCGGGCCGCGCGCGAGTCACTCGCCGAGGAAGCCGACGACGCGCTCCGCGATTTCCTGCAAACCGGACTGCACGTCACTCATCATGAGGTCGACTCCTGGGTGGAGTCATTGGGCACACGCCGGCCGGGCCGGCTGCCGCCCGTGCGTGGGTAGCCGCCTCTTCGACTTAAGGCGGCTCCCGCTGGAAGGTCCTCTCCGCCCGAACCGGGAAGCGGGGACGGAGCAGGCGGAGAGGTGGGGTCCCGCACCCGGGAAGGTGATCAGGCGCGGGGGGAGAATCCGAGGCTTTATTCCAGAATTGATTCGCCGGAGCCGCCGAACTCGGCCGGGAAGTCCTTCAGCTTTGGCAGGCCGTCACGCATCGGCAGCACTGTCTCGGCATAGTTGACATGGACAGCCGGACTGAAGCGCAGCGTCGGGATCGTCGCTGTGAACACGTCCACGAGGCCGAGCGGCGGATGGTTGGTCATCAGATGGCCGCCGCACTTGGAGCAATACTTGCGCTCGCTGAGGTCCGTCTTCTTGAACGTCTCGACATGCTTCACGCCCGACGTGATCCGCACGGCTCCAGGTTTCCACAGGCTGAAGGCGTTCACGGGCCCGCCTGACCACGAACGACAGGACCGGCAATGGCAATAACCCATCGCCTCGGGCTCGCCGTCGACTTCCAGCGTGACCGCCCCGCAAAAGCAATTTCCAACATGCGTCATGACTCACTGTCTCCTTCAACGATTAGAGAAGGCGACGAAGCTATGCGGCGCAAAGGCTGGTGCGCATCGGAGGGACCTCCCTAATTTGCGGCCATGTCCTCCCCATTTTGCGGCAGCAGGCGCCGTTCACCGGCGATGCGTGCCGCCTCGCCACGCGAGGCGGCGCCGAGCTTGCCCAGCACGGACGAGACATGATGATCGACGGTCTTGGGTGAGACATGAAGCTGCGCGCCGATCCGGCCGTTGGTGAGGCCACGGGCCAGGCACCCCAGGATCTGCATCTCGCGCTCCGTCAGCCCGAACGGATTGTGGCGCGTCGTGGCGCGCGGGCCGCGCGGAATGTGGCGCAGCCCGGCGCTGCGCATCCGCTGGCGCAGCGCCGCAGCCGCCGGCGCCGCCTCGAGCCCGATGAAGATCTCGAGCGCCGCCCCCTGTGCTGCCGCATCACCGTCGGCCAGGGCACGGGCCTGCTCGTAGGGACAGCCGAGCCCTTCCCATGCCGTCGCCGCCCGCCGCCAGTTGCCCTTGATCTGCAGCAGGAAGGGCGGCGCGCTCCAGGTCGGCGGGGCAACCTCCTCGCCTGCCAGTCGGCGCCAGAACGAGAGTTCGCCGACGTGCCAGCGGTGCCGGTACTTGAGAGCGAGATCGTAAATCGCCCGCGCCTCCGCTGCGGCACGTCCAGGATCGCCGGCCAGCCAGGCCGCCTCCGCGCGCGCAGCGCGAACAGGCGCCAGTCGCTGCAACGTGTCGGTCGGCAGAGCCAGATCCAGCGCTTCGTCGAGGGCTGCCGATGCGCCCGGCTCTCCCCGTCGGGCACGCACACGACCCACGGCCACAAGGGCCATGATCCGACTGAGGGCCGAGGCATTCGGCCAGGCCAGAACCGACGTAGCGATGTCGCGCGCCTCGCTCCATCGCCCCTGGTAGAGGCGCGTCAGAGCAAGCCAGGCGCACATATAATGGTTGGCATGGTCGAGGTCGTGGTCGCGCGTAAAGGCAATGCCCTCGGCGAGATGGCGTTCGGCGTCGGCAAATCGGTACTGCTCGCCGTAGGAAGAGCCGGTGTTCAGTTGAATGAGGCCGACCAGCGAATCGAGTCCATGTTGGCGCGCGAGGTCGAGGCTGCGATCGAGGTGAAGGCGGCCTTTGTCGTCGCCAGCGACGAGCATCGCCGAACCAACGACGAGTTCCGCTCTGGCGACGGTGGCGACATCCTGGAAGCGCGTGGCGAGGTCGATCGCTTTTCGCCCCAGGCGCACCGCCACCGGACGATCCCGGTCGAGCATCCTGAGATGTGCCTGGACGAGGTACGCCACCGCCACTTGGCGGGTCGACGGCATCGCCCGCAGCACCTCTATCGCGCCGTGGCTGGCCGCCTCGGCGGCGGCATTCTGACCGCTGCGCACGAGTGGCCAGGCGAGTTCCGCCAGGTTCTCGCCCTCCTTCAGACGATCTCCGGCCTTGCGCCAAAGCTCGATCGCTTCGCGGCGCGCCCGGATCGCCTCGGCGAGGTCGTCGACAATGGCGCATTCCTCAGCGTAGGCCTCAAACAGCCGCGCCCGTTCGGGAAGCGGGCGGTCGCCAGCATGCCGCAGCACCCGGGCATAGTGGGCCACCGCTTCGCGATGGGCGCCCACGATCGCGGCGGCGCGTGCGGCCGCTAGTCCATATCCGAGAACGGCCTCGGTGTTTCCCGCGCCTTCGGCATACTGCACCAGCTGGGCGAGATCGCCGCGCCGGACGCTCGACTCCTTCAGGACCTCGAGCGCCGAGCGATTGAGCTCGCGGCGACGGGCCGGGTCGAGATCCATCAGGATCGCCTCGCGGGCCAATTCATGCCGGAAGCCGAATCCGTTGCCGGTCGCCTCGATCATTCCGGCCTGGATGCACGCCGCCAAGCCTTCGGCCGCGCCACCCAACACGCGCTCCAGCACGGCATGCTCGATCCGGCCACCGATGACGGCGGCGGCTTCGAGCACGTTCCGGCCGGCCGGTTGCAGGCCGGCGGCGCGAGCCAGCACCGCGTCGCGCACCGTCGCGGGAAGCCCGCCCGTGGCGCTCGACAACACTTCGGTGACGAAGAACGGATTGCCCGACGTCTGCCGGTGCAGTGCTATCGGGTCGAACGATCGCCCGGCGGCCAGCCGACGGACGGCGTCAACCGTCAGGCGCGGCAATTCGATGCGAAGCGCCGCCTTCGACGCTGCGAGGTCACCAAGCACCATGCGGAGAGATGGATGGGCGCCAACCTCGTCGTCGCGATAGGTGAGCAGGAGAAGCGCGCGCGTCTGGGCGATGCGACGACCGAGGAACTTGATGAGATCGAGCGTTGCCTCGTCGGCCCAGTGGATGTCCTCGACGATGAAGATGATCGGCTCCCGAGCCGTGCAGAGCTGGTCGAACAAGGTGGAAAACAGACCGGCCCGCGGTGTCTCGCCTTCGAGTTGGGCCAGCAGCGCCGCGCTGCTCTTGCGGGCGATGTCGTAGAGCGGGCCGAGCGGCCTCGGCGTGAACAGCGGATCGCAGTTTCCCTTGAGGACGCACATCGCCAGCCCGTGGGCCGCCACGAAGTGCTCGACGAACGAGGTCTTGCCGATACCGGCCTCGCCGCTGACGAGCGCAATGCATCCGCGGCCCGCGCGCGCCTGGGCAAGCGCGGAGACAAGAACCTGCAACTCAGCTTCCCGTTCGAGCAGTTCCAAGGGCAATCCATCCAAGTCGTTGAGCGACCGTCGTGTGGACCCCCTCGCGTCCCATTTGCAAGTCACGCTATCGCGAGTCTCGTTGCCTCGTCGACACCGATCTTGAGGTCGATCGCCGGCAGCCTAGGCCAGTGCCGGACTAGGCTGCCACCGACTTGCTCATATAGACCGTGACGCCAAGCGCGGACTCCGCCTCGCGGTCGATGCGGTAGCCGAGCCCGAGGTAGAGCTCGACGTTTTCGGCAAACATCTTGTTGGTGTAGAGGCGCATCTCCACATGGCCTTGCTCTGCCGCAAGCCGCTCGGCGTGGGCCATCAGGAAGCGGCCGAGGCCGCGGCCCTGGAAAGCGGGTGCCACCGCCACGTTCTCGATCAGCAGGTGATCGGGCGCGGCAATCGTTTCGATGAGTGCCGCCAGCTCGCCCCCGAGACAGGCGAGGTCGACCCTGTGTTCGGCGACCGCCTTTTCATAATCCGCGCCCATCGGCTTGGGCTCGCGGCCGATCACCGGCACCCATTTGGCGTAGGCGGCACGCACGATCGCCCGCACGGCAGCGGCGTCCGACGCCGCGGCCTGCCGCAGCGTCGGTGTCCTGGTCGGCATGGTCAGGCCGCGACGGCCACAGGGGCGACGGCAAGCCCCGTCGTTTCGTCGACGCCGGTCTTGAGGTTGATGCACTGCACCGCCGCGCCCGACGCGCCCTTGCCGAGATTGTCGAGCGAGGCCACGGCCAGCACGTTGCCTTCGGCCTCGTTGCCATAGACCGCGAGTTCCATGGTGTTGGTGTCGATCAGCCGGTCGGCGCGCAGGAACCGGTCGCGCTCCAGCCACGCCCGATCGGCGAGCGGCCGCACCGGCACGAAGGTCTCGCCGGCATAGTAGTCCTTGAGCACGCCGTGCACGTCCCTGGCCGACAGCTGTTTGGTGGTGATGTCGCGCGTGATCGGCACGGTGATCAGCATGCCCTGGGCATAGTGGCCGACCGAGGGCACGAACAGCGGGGAGTGCTTGAGGCCGGAATACTTCTTCATCTCCGGCACGTGCTTGTGCGTGAGTTCGAGCCCGTAGAGGCCGAACGGCTCGACGCCGGGCTGCTCGTGGACGGCGATCAGCTCCTTGCCGCCGCCGGTGTAGCCCGAGACGCCGAACACGGCGGGCGTCGCGTCGGCACGCACGAGGCCGGCATCGACCAGCGGCCGCAGGATGGCGATGGCGCCGGTGGGGTAGCAGCCGGGATTGCTGATGCGGTTGGAGGCCAGCAGCTTCTTGCGATGATCCCGGGTCAACTCGGGGAAGCCGTAGGTCCAGCCGTCGGCGACGCGATGCGCCGTCGAGGCGTCGATCACGACCGTGTCGGAGTCACCGAGCGCCGCCACCAGCTCCTTGGCCGCGGCGTCGGGCAGACAGAGCACGGCGATGTCGGCCGCCTTGGCGATCTCGGCGCGCTTGCCGATGTCCTTGCGGTCGGCCTCGGGCAGCTCGAGCAGCTCGATGTCCGGCCGATCCTTCAACCGGTCGAGGATCTGCAGGCCAGTGGTGCCGTGCTGGCCGTCGATGAAGATCTTGGTCTTGTTCGTGGTCATGGTCTTCTCTCTCACTGAATCAGGGCCTTGGGAAATTGGCCGACTGGAGAAGAAGGAAAGTGGGAAGCCGCCTGATCCTCTCCAGCGGCTTCACGATACGGCGCGCCTGTTACGCGCGCGCGATCTCGCACCGCTTTTCAAAGCGGCGGCGTCGCGACCGGAGGAGGGCGAACGGCTTCATGGTGGAGGCGGATATTTCATCGCGAGGCCCCGATGTCAAGATGCCGGGGGATGCCTTCAACGGTCCCTGCCGCCGATTTCGCAGCAAACGAGGCGATAGCCGAGGTCCAGCGCCTCCAGGGCCAGGAGGTGTCCGTTGCGCTCGGCCCAGCGTCCGCTCGAAAGGTCGGCCCGGAGCTTCGCCAGACCGGGCTCGGCATCTATCCGCGCGAAGGTGGACATGGCGCCGCGTCTGTCGGCGTCGAGGTAGAAGTCCGGCCGGCGCCAATAGGCGCCGCCGAGGCCGTCGGTGCAATCGTGCGGAATGGGAACCGGCGCCATCTGCACCGGCCCGATCGTGCGTTCCAGCATCGCGACGAGGGCGGCGGCGCCGGGAAAGATGGTGCGGTCGTGCGCGACGATCTCGGGGAAATAGTCGTCCGTCAGCCAGAACGGCGCGGTATCGGGAACCCATGTCAGCAAGACGGCACGCTGGCGCGCCACCCGCGCCATCTCGGCAAGGCCGCGCTCGAGGTCGGTCCAATGGTGAAGGGTGAGAACCGCCATCGCCGCATCGACGGAGGCCGTGTCCAGAGGCAACGCCTCGGCCGAGCCCTGCAGGCAGGGCGCCGCCCCCGCGGGACGTTGCCGCATCATCACTTCGGAGGGTTCGACCGCAATCACGGTTCGGCCGGGCGGCTCATACGAGCCCGTCCCGGCGCCGATGTTCACCACGCTCACGGCATCTCCCAGCGCAGCCTCGATTGCCGCTGCGATCCGGCGATCGGGCCGCCGAAACGCCGCGTAGTTGCGTCCGATGCTATCGTAAAGAGCCATGCATCCAACCTTCGAGGGAGCCGGCATTATGGCCTCCTTTGCCGGGACGGGTTAGTGTCGGACATTCAGCCTGGAGGCCGCCCGTGAGCCAAACTCCCGCCAATTCCCCCGCCCATCCCACCCCTCATCTCGATGGCCTGTCGATGCTCGACAAGCGCCGGATCGAAGCCGAAATATTGAAAGAGGTCTACGAGACGCTGAAGGCGAGCCACGGGGTCGAGGTCGCAAGGAAGACCGTGGCCGAATCGGTGCGTCGCTCGGCCATCGAACAGGCCCGCCAGTTCGCGGCGGCAGCTCCTGGCGGCACTTCGCTAAAAGCCTTCCAGGACGTGATGCCGCTGTGGACCAAGGGCGGGGCGCTGGAGATCGAGGTCAAGGAGCAGACCGACACCACCTTCACCTTCAATGTCGTGCGCTGCCAATATGCCGAGACTTATAAGGCGATGGGCCTCGGCGAGATCGGCGCCCTGCTGTCGTGCAACCGCGACGGCGCCTTCTGCGAGGGCTACGACCCCAAGCTCAAGCTCGAGCGCAGCCAGACCATCATGGGCGGCGCCAGCCACTGCGATTTCAAATACCGGTACGAGGCGTAAGACCCCCTCCGCCCTTCGGGCACCTCCCCCGTCTCGGGGGAGGTGGCGCGGAGCGCCGGAGGGGGGCAGACTCAATTCAGGAACTCGGCGATCACCAGGTGGCCGTCCTTGGCCGGCCAGGTCTGGGTGGCGATCGTCTCGTTGTTGAACACCGCCATCACCGTGCGCGGCTGGGCATCGAAGACAAGCCTGCCGATGGAGGCGCCGGGCACGCCGTCGTTGATGCCGGGGGGCATCTTGCCGTCGAGCGAGAACTTGTCGCGGCCGACACCGAAATAGCCGCGCGGCCGGCTCATGGCGACGATGGCGTCCGCGCCGTCGTCACCTTTGCCGAACTGCGCCGGGCGCAGATGGATCACGTCGCTGGAGCGCAGGAACGGCGAGCGGTAGGTGTGGGTCACCGGTTGGCCCGGCATCCGCAGCACGAATTCGTAGTTCATGTCGGCGTGCGCGATGAAGGGCCCCCACACGCCGTCCTCGCCGGTCGTCTTGCGATGCACCGCCACGGCGCTCCTGCGGTCGCCGGTTTTGGCGTCGACCTCGTGGATCTCGACCTCGGCGCCGCCGACGGCGCGGTTGGTGTAGACGCCTCCGGCAATGCCGGTGACCAAGCCGTTCAACACCGGCAGCGGTTCCTGGGCGATGAACATGCTGGCCGGTGGGCTGCCTGCGATGTGCTCGTACATGGCGGCGAAGGCCAGCTTGTGGAACGCCACTTCGCGGTGGTCGAGCCCGTCGAGGATCGCGTTGCTGGCGCCACGCAATTCGGAGGCATCGTAGCCGACGCCGGTCGGTTTGCCCGGCATGCCGACGAAACGGCCGTCGGGCTGGGAGTATTTGTCGTTCCTGTCGGACCGGATCGCCATCATCTCGACGCCGTCGATCAGATCGTCAGGACCGGCATTGAGGCCCTTGAGGAACGGCGCCGCGCCGTTGAATTCGCTGCCGACCAGCACGCTGTCGGAGATCACGATGCCCTTGTTCGGCGTGCCGCACAGAACGGCATGGCTGGTGAATTCCGCACCGCCGCCGTTCTTCAGGTAGTTGCGCACCGCGTTGCCGCCGCGCGACGAGGCGACCAGCGCCACCCGGCGCCGGCGCGTCGCCTTGCGTACCTCGGCAACGAACGCCGCCAGCTCCCGCATCTGATCCTCGGTCGAGGACCGGAACGGCTCGGGCTTGGCATCGTTGCGGCGCGCGCTGGGATTGTCGAAGTCGATCGCGAACAGCTGATTGCGACGATAGCCGTTGGCCTCGAACCGCCACAGGGTGTTGATCCACAGCGCGCTCGAATCGCCGTTGCCGTGCACAAACACCACCGGCGGCAGTGCGGGCTCGGCCGACTGCCGACGCCGCGGCGCCGGTTGTTGGGCCCGAACAATTGCCGGCGCAAACGCCGACCACAGCGCGGCAGCACCACCGAGCAGCGCGCGCCGGCCGGGCCCGGAGCCCTTGGTCTTCTCTCCCCCAGACATTGACGCCATGTTGGCAAATGCCGGGCGGCAGCGCTACGCTTCCTGTATGTCCATTTGTTACATCGACAGCCCGGTCGGCCGCCTTGCGCTCGAGGCCGATGACGATTGTGTGACCTTGGTGCGCTGGGCAAGCCCGGGCGAGCGGGCGCGCGCCGAAGCGCCGAACCCCGTCCTGAAGGAAGCCACGCGCCAGTTCGACCGCTACTTCGGTCGCAAGCTGCGACGCTTCGAATTGCCGCTCGCCGCCCGGGGCACGGATTTCCAGAAGCGGGTGTGGGCGATGATGCGCGAGATCCCGTTCGGCGAGACCGCAACCTATGGCGGCATGGCAATGGCACTCGACTCGGGGCCGCGCGCCATCGGCATGGCGTGCGGGCGCAACCCGATTCCGATCATCGTGCCCTGCCATCGCGTGCTGGGCGCCGGCGGCAAGGAAGGTGGCTTTTCCGGCGGCCGCGGCTTGCCGACCAAGCGCCAGCTTCTGGCGTTGGAGGGCGTGGTGCTTCTCTAGGCGATCGGCCGCGGGGTCAGACGTTGCGCCGGACTGGAGCCCCGGCTAGGGAGAACGCATGCGCGTGCTGATCACCCGGCCGGAACGCGAAGCGACAACGCTGGCGACGGCGTTGCGCGAGCGCGGCCACGCGCCGGTCATCGCACCGTTGTTCCGCCTCGAAATTCTGCGGCCACCGGCCGACTTCGGCGCAGCCCTCGCCGCCTGCCAGGCGGTGCTGCTGACCAGCGCCAACGGCGCACGGGCACTGGCCGAAGCGAGCGAGCAGCGCGGCAAGCCGATCCTGGCGGTCGGCGATACCACGGCCTCGACCGCCGAAGGCCTGGGCTTCGCCGCTGTCTCGTCGGCCGCCGGCGACGGCACGGCGCTGGCCGACCTGGTGCGCCGTGACCTCGACCCGAAGAAGGGCCCGTTGCTCCATGTCTCGGGCGCGGACGTGGCCCTCGATCTCGCCGCGACGCTCGGTGCCGACGGCTTCGACGTCCATCGCTTTACGCTCTATGATGCCAGCGAGGAGAGCGCACTGCCCGAATCGGCGCGGGCCGCACTTGCCGCACGTGCACTCGATGCCGTGACTTTCTTCTCGCCGCGCGCGGCGGCCGTGTTCGCCAAGTTGACGGACGAAGCCGGCCTGGCGGGCGCCGTTGGCGGCATTACCGCCATCGCCATCAGCCCGGCGGCGCTCGAGCCCCTGGCGGCACTGAACTTCAAGGCTGCGGTCGCGGCGGCGCGACCGACCCGCCAGTCCGTGCTGGATGAGATCGACCGACTGGCCGAAGCCGGCGTACAAGGATCGGAACCCATGACCGACACTCCTTCTTCTGAATCCCCCAAAGCGCCAGCCGCGACCCCGCCCGTCGTCGTCCGGCGCGGCCTCGGCGTTTTCGGCGCCTTCATCATCGGCCTCATCGCCGCGGCGCTGGTTCTGGCGGGTGCGGTGATCTCGCTGCCGTTCTGGCCCGAGGAGATCCGCGTCCTGTGGCGCGGCCAGGCAGCCGTCGCGGCGCCGACCCCGGCCATCGACCTGCAGGCAGTGCGCGCCGACGCCGCAGTCGTGGCCAAGACCACGGTCGACGCCGCCCGGCGCGAAATCACCGCTCGGATCGACGATCTCGAGAAACGCGTGCGGGCTGTGTCCGCGACGGCGGCCGACCGGCCCGCGGCGACGGCCGATCCCGCCATCGCCGAACTGCGCGGCAAGATCGAGGCGCTGGAGAACCGGCCTTCCGCCGCCGTCACCTCGGCACCCGCACCGGCCCCAACCAAGTCGGAAACGGCCGGTGAGACCGACAAGGAGATCGCCGCCATTCGCCTGGAAATCGCGACCCTGCGCTCGGCGCTGCAGACAGTCGACCAGACGGTGGCCGGGCAGAAGGACGAGGCCGCACGCCAGCGCGAGCAGGCCAAGGCGCTTGCCGAGGCCGTCGACAAGGCCCGCGCCGAAGCCAGTGTGCTTGGCGCGAACGACAAGAAGGCGCTGGCGGCCGCGCGCGCCTCGGCGGTGATCGGCGTCGCTGCCCGCCTCAGTTCGGCGCTCGAGACCGGACTGCCCTTTGCCTCGGAACTCGGATTGCTGACGCCGCTGACGCAAGGCGATGCCAAGCTGGGCGAGATCGCGGTGGCCCTGCAGCCCTATGCGCAAAACGGTGTCGCCTCGCGCGCGGCACTGGCCGCCGGCTTCCCCGCGGTCGCCAAGGCGGCGCTGGCCGACGACATCGCCGATGACTCATTCGGCGAGCGCCTGCTCGGCAAACTGAAGAGCGTCGTGTCGCTGCGCCGCGTCGGCGCCGACGTCGCAGGCGATTCGGTCGAAGCCAGGCTGGCGCGCGCCGAAGCCGCGCTCACCGCCGGCGACATCGCCAAGGCGGTCGAACTGGTGAAATCGCTGCCGCCGCAAACCGCCAAGGCAACTTCGGCGTGGCTGGCGCGTGGCGAGGCCTATCTGGCGGCCAAGGGCGCGGTCGATCAGCTCGCGGCCCACGCCATCACCCTGCTCGGCGCCGCACGGTAGGCCGCCGATGACCGTGCTGCGTATTCTGATCTGGTTCGCCATCGCCGCCGCCGCGATGCTGGGCGCGGTGTGGCTGGCCGAGCGGCCGGGTACGGTCACCGCCCAGTGGCATGGCTGGCGGCTCGACACCAGCGTCGGCGTTCTGGTGATCGCCGTGCTGGCCTTGATCCTGGTGGCCGTGATGCTGTGGTTGCTGTGGCGATGGATCGTGGGCGCGCCGGGCGCGCTGCTCGAGGGCTGGGGCGAAAGCCGACGCCGGCGCGGCTATCGGGAATTGACGCAGGGACTGGCGGCCGCGGCCGCCGGCGACGGCACCGAGGCGCAGAAGCATGCGCGCAAGGCCGAGAAGCTTCTCTCCGAGCCGCCGCTGACGCTGCTGCTGTCGGCCCAGGCGGCCCAGCTCACCGGCGATCGCGACGGCGCCAGGCGGGCCTTCGACGCCATGCTCGAAGACGACCAGATGGCCTTCCTCGGCCTGCGCGGCTTGATCGGCCAGGCGTTGCGCGATGGCGACCAGACCACGGCGCTGGGCTATGCCGAACGCGCCTTCGCGCTCAGGCCGCAAACGCCATGGGTCGTGCATTCGCTGTTCGACATGCAGGCCCAGACCGGCCTGTGGAAGGCTGCCCAGGAGACGCTGGACTCGGGCACCCGCCGCAAGGTCGTGGCCGCCGACAAGGGCCGCACGCTGAAGGCGCTCCTGCTGGTCGAACGCAGCCGCGAAGCCGAACGCGCCGGCCGCGACAGCGATGCCCAGGTGCTGGCGCGCGAGGCGTTCGGCCTGGCGCCGGAGCGCATTGCGGCAACGCAGCGACTGGCCGAGCTGCAGCTCAAGGCGGGCGACGCCAAGCGCGCCATGAAGACCGTGGAGCGCGGCTGGGCCGTGGCGCCGCATCCCGATCTGGTCGCTCTCTACCTCAAGGCCTCGGGCGAGTCCGAGCCGCTGAAGCGCATCGCCGTGGTGCGCCGCCTCGCCGCCCAGAACCCCGACGATATCGAAAGCCACCTCGCGCTCGCCCAGGCCTCGCTCGCTGCCGGCCTGTGGGGCGAGGCACGCCGCCAGCTCGAAACGACGGGCGGCGCGTCCCCTCCGGTGCGTGTGTGCCGCCTGATGGCCGAGGTCGAGGAGCGCGCCAACGCCGATCCCGCCAAGGTGCACGAGTGGCTGGCGCGCGCCGCGGAGGCGCCGGCCGACCGCGCCTGGCACTGCGCGGCCTGTGGTGCCCATCACGAGACCTGGCGCCCGGTCTGCGAAGGCTGCAGCGCGTTCGGCACCCTGCACTGGCGTGCGCCCGGCACCTATGGCCAGATCCTGCCCCCCGAAACGCAAGCCGCGACGGCGCTGCCATCCCCTACAGGAACCTGAGCGATGTTCGAGACGACCCTTGCCGGCAGTCTGCCCAAGCCTTCGTGGCTGGCCACGCCCAACGTGCTGTGGGCGCCGTGGACGCTGAGCGGCCAGCCGCTGTTCGAGGCCAAGGACGATGCGACCACGCTCGCCATCCGCCGCCAGGAAGAAGCCGGTCTCGATATCGTGAGCGACGGCGAGCAGGCGCGGCAGCATTTCGTGCACGGCTTCCTTGCCGAGGTCGACGGCGTCGATTTCGACAAGAAGGTCCGCATGGGCATCCGCAACAACCGCTACGATGCCGACTGCCCGACGGTCACCGGCCCGCTCAGGCGCCGCAGGTTCGTGCACGAGCGCGAGGCCCGCGTCGCCCGCGCCGCCACCTCGCGCAAGCTCAAGTTCACCCTGCCCGGTCCGATGACGCTGATCGACACGCTGGCCGACGGCCACTACGGCGACCGGGTAAAGATGGCCTTCGCCTTCGCCGAATTGCTGAACCAGGAAGCGCGAGATCTGGAGAAGCTCGGCGTCGACGTCGTGCAGTTCGACGAGCCGGCGTTCAACGTCTACCTCAACGAAACCATCGACTGGGGCGTGCCGGCGCTGGAGAAGGCCGCCGAGGGGCTGAAGTGCATGACCGCCGTTCACATCTGTTACGGCTACGGCATCGAAGCCAACAACAAGTGGAAAGAGACGCTGGGCGAAAGCTGGCGCCAGTACGAGCAGACCTTCCCGGCGCTCGACCGCAGCAAGATCCAGCAGGTCTCACTGGAATGCCGGCAGAGCCACGTGCCGCCGGAGCTGATGAAGCTTCTGAAGACCAAGACCGTGCTGGTCGGCGCCATCGACGTGGCATCGGACAAGATCGAAACGCCGGAGCAGGTCGCCGAGACGCTGAAGCTCGCGACCAAATTCGTCGATCCCGAGCGCATCCAGGCCTGCACCAATTGCGGCATGGCGCCGATGACCCTGGGCACGGCCTACGGCAAGCTGCGCGCACTGGCCGAAGGCGCGGCACTCGCGCGCAAAGCGCTCTGAGGCTCTTCGGTTACCGGGCGAGGCGGGCGCGCAGCTTGTAGAGAAGCTCCAGTGCCTGTTTTGGCGAGAGTTCGTCGGGATTGACCGCGGCCAGCGCCGTCTCGATTTCGGATTCTGCCGGTTTGGCGGTGCCGCCGGCCGGACGTGACGGGGCGGCGGCGAACAACGGCAGGTCATCGGCGAGTTTGGTCACCGCGCCCGACTGCTCGCCTTTCTCCAGCGCCTCCAGCACCTGTTCGGCGCGGGCCACGACGGCGGCCGGCAGGCCGGCGAGCTGCGCCACATGGATGCCGTAGGAACGATCGGCGGCACCCGGCGCCACCTCATGCAGGAACACGACTTCGTTCTGCCATTCCTTGACCCGCATGGTGTGCGGCGCCAGTGCGGCCAGGCGTTCCTTGAGTGCGCCCAGTTCGTGGAAGTGGGTGGCAAACAGCGCCCGGCATTTGTTGACGTCGTGCAGATGTTCCAGCGTCGCCCAGGCGATCGAGAGGCCGTCGAAGGTGGCGGTGCCGCGGCCGATCTCGTCGAGAATCACCAGGCTGTTCGATGTCGCCTGGTTGAGGATGGCCGCGGTCTCGACCATCTCGACCATGAAGGTCGATCGCCCGCGCGCCAGATCGTCGGCGGCGCCGACGCGGCTGAACAGCCGGTCGACGATGCCGATGGTAGCGGCCTCGGCCGGCACGAAGGAGCCGGCCTGTGCCATCACCGCGATCAGCGCGTTCTGGCGCAGGAAGGTCGACTTGCCGGCCATGTTGGGGCCGGTCAGCAGCCACAGCCGGCGCTCGGACCCGAGGTCGCAGTCGTTGGGCACGAAGCCGCTTCCCCCCCTCGCACTACTTTGCCGTAGCAACGCCGCCTCGACCACGGGGTGGCGGCCGCCCCTGATCGAGAAGGCGGGTTCATTGCTCAACACCGGCCGCGCGTAGTGGCCGCTGGTTGCAAGGTCGGCGAGTGCTGCCGCGACATCGAGGGCGGCGAGCGCACGGCCGGCCGCGGCAACGGCCGTCGACACCGCCAGCACGCCCGACACCAGCTGCTCGAACATCGCCAGTTCCAGCGCCAGCGCCTGGTCGGCGGCCCGGCCGATGCGGGTTTCGAGATCGGCGAGTTCAGACGTGCTGAAACGCGTGGCGTTCGACATCGACTGGCGGCGGGTGAAGCCCAGCGCCGCAAGATCGAGCTTGTCGACGTGCGTCGCCGTCACCTCGATGTGGTAGCCGATCATGTTGTTGTGCCGGATTTTCAGCGTCGCCACGCCGGCCGCGGCCCGGTACTTCGCTTCCAACGCCGCCACGGTCTTGCGGCTGTCGTCGCGGAGCGTGCGCTGCTCGTCGAGTTCGGCACGATAGCCGGTGCGGATGAAGCCGCCGTCGCGCGCAAACAGCGGCGGCTCGTCGGCCAGCGCCGCCGCCAGCGCTTCGATCAGCGGCCGATGGTTCGAGCAGGCCGCCACGATCTCGCCAAGCGGCGCGGGTGGCGGCGCCAACGCTTCGGGTTCTGCACCCAGTGCCGCCGCCAAAGCCTCGCCCGAGTCGAGCCCATCGCGCAGGGCGGCCAGATCGCGCGGCCCGCCGCGGCCGACGCTGAGGCGCGTCAGGGCGCGTTCGATGTCGGGCGTGCGCTTGAGCGCCTCGCGCACCCGCTCGCGCACCGCAGGGCGTTCGACGAAAAGCTGCACCAGGTCGAGACGCCGTTCGATCTCGGCGCGGTCGGTGAGGGGCGCGGCGATGCGTTCGGCCAGCAGGCGCGCGCCGGGACCGGTCAAGGTGCGGTCGATGGTGGCCAGCAGCGTGCCGTCGCGGCGGCCGTCGAGGCTGCGCACCAGCTCAAGGTTGCGGCGCGTCGCGGGGTCGATCTCCATGGTGCCGTCGGCGCGTTCGCGGCGCGGCGGCGCCAGCGCCGGCCGCTTGCCGGCCTGCGTGAGTTCGACATAGTCGAGCAGCGCGCCGCAGGCGGCGACCTCGGCCCGCGAGAAGGCACCGAAGCTCTCCAGCGCCGCGACATTGAAGGCCTGCAGCAGGCGCTTGCGGGCATTGTCGCTGTCGAAGCGCGCCGAGGGCAGCGGCGTCAGCACCGCGGACCAGTCCTCCAGCGCTGCCTTCAGCGGCTCGCGTGCCAGCAACCGGTCGGACAGCAGCAACTCGCCCGGCGACAGCCGCGCCAGCGCCGCGGCAAGCTGGGACGGCAGGATGGGCTGGGTGGCGAAATCGGCGGTCGACAGATCGAGCCAAGCCAGCGCCAGCTCGCCCTGGGCCTCGGCGACCGCCGCCAGATAGTTGTGGCTGCGGGCATCGAGCAGGGAATCCTCAGTGAGCGTGCCGGGCGTGATGACCCGCACCACGGCGCGCTCGACGACGGATTTGGCCCCGCGCTTCTTGGCCTCGGCCGGATCCTCGATCTGTTCGCAGACCGCGACCTTGAAGCCCTGGCGAATCAGTCGCGACAGGTAGGCGTCGTGGCTATGCACCGGCACGCCGCACATCTTGATGTCTTCGCCGAGATGCTGGCCGCGTTTGGTCAGCGCAATGTCGAGCGCCGCCGACGCCTTGACCGCGTCGTCGAAGAACAACTCGTAGAAATCGCCCATCCGATAGAACACCAGATGGTCGGGATGCTGCGCCTTGATCGCCAGGTACTGGCGCATCATCGGCGTGGCATCGACGGGAATCGTCGGCACGGCGCCGTTGGGGGCGGCTGAATTGTCTGGCACGGTTGGTCCTCGCTGGCCCGGTCTACCACAGCCCCACATCGGGGCCATGTGGACGAGCGGTGGATCACGCTGCAGCGCACTGTCAGAAATCGCCGCGCGCTGGCCCCGGCCCGGGATTGCCGCCAATATGCCGCCCAAATGCAGCATGCCTGCTCAATCGGGAGTGAATAGATGACGAGCAAAAGCTCGGAAGAAATGGTCAGCAGCCAGATGGGTGATCTCGACGGCGATTCGCTGCGCATGCACCGCACCGGCCGCCCCGGCAAGATCGAGATCATCGCCACCAAGCCTCTGGTGACCCAGCGCGACCTGGCCCTGGCCTACTCGCCGGGCGTGGCCGCGCCCTGCCTGGAAATCGCCCGGGATCCCTCACTCGCCTACGACTACACCATCAAGGGCAACCTGGTGGCCGTCATCTCCAACGGTACCGCGGTGCTGGGGCTGGGCGACATCGGCGCGCTCGCCGGCAAGCCGGTGATGGAGGGCAAGGCCGTCCTGTTCAAGCGTTTCGCCGACGTCGACTGCATCGACATCGAGGTCGACACCAAGGACGTCGACCAGTTCGTCAATGCCGTGCGCTACCTCGGGCCAACCTTCGGCGGCATCAACCTGGAAGACATCAAGGCGCCGGAGTGCTTCATCATCGAGCAGCGCCTGCGCGAGCTGATGGACATTCCGATCTTCCACGATGACCAGCACGGCACCGCCATCGTCTCGGCGGCCGGCCTGATCAACGCGCTGCATCTCACCGGCCGCAACATCAAGGACATCAAGATGGTGGTGAACGGCGCCGGTGCCGCGTCGATCGCCTGCATCGAGCTGGTGAAGGCGATGGGCCTGCCGCATGAGAACGCCATCCTGTGCGACACCAAGGGCGTCATCTTCCAGGGCCGCACCGAAGGCATGAACCAGTGGAAGAGCGCCCATGCGGTGCGCACCAAGGCGCGCACGCTGGAAGAGGCAATGAAGGGCGCCGACGTCTTCTTCGGCCTGTCGGTCAAGGGTGCCGTGACCCCGGCGATGGTGCAGTCGATGGCGGCCAAGCCGATCATCTTCGCCAT
>ERZ890510.1231-NODE-1231-length-17198-cov-6.779560_pt1 | contig 17198 bp, 20 predicted proteins | sample MGYA00521265_ERZ890510 | MGnify/ENA primary metagenome ERZ890510 (study PRJEB32303, sample SAMEA104408624) | aquatic metagenome | biome: Brackish water; feature: Chemocline; material: water | place: Baltic Sea | collected 2014-10-26T21:54:00 | depth 110 m ...
CTGGAGCCAGGTGACGGTCGAAGGTTGGGAGAGCGTGGTGCGGACCAACCTCGACGGCATGTTCTATTGCTGTCACGCCGTACTGTCGGGCATGCGCCGGCGGCGTGGCGGCGTGGTGATCAATATTTCGAGTTGGTTCGGCAAATTCGTGACGCCGCTCGCCGGCCCGAGCTACTCGGCTTCGAAGTTCGGTGCCGCGGCGCTTACCGAGACCATCAATGCCGAGGACGGGCTGCAGGGCATACGGGCCTGCGTCATTTGCCCAGCTGAAGTGGCGACCCCGATCCTGAACCGGAGACCGATCGTGCCGCCCAAGGACGAGCAGGCGCGGATGTTGCAGGAGGAGGACCTCGGGCGCACCATCGCCTTCGTGGCGGCCATGCCGGCGCGTGCCTGCATCAACGAGATCATCATCAGTCCGACCTACAACCGCTTCTATTTCGGCGGCCGCGAAATAGACCAGGTCAAATCGACCGCAAGGAAGAAGTGAGGAAGACATGCTGGGAGTGATCGCGAAGCTCACCATCAAGCCGGGCACCAATGCCGATTTCGAGGCGACCATGAAGGCGTTGCAGGCCAAGGTGCAGGCCGACGAGCCGGGCAACAAGCTCTACGCCCTTCACAAGACAGCCGACGTTAATGTTTACGTCATGCTGGAGCGCTACGACGATGAGGCGGCTTTGGCCGCGCATCGCGCCGCGGCGCATTTCAAGGAACTCGGGCGCAAGCTCGGCGATTACCTTGCCGGCCGGCCTGACGTTCAGGTGCTTCAGGAGATCTGACGCCGGCACCAATGTGGAATGAACAATGGACGGACTATTTCATCGCCACACCAAGCCCGGCACAGCACCCGGCACGTTGGCCGGACGGGCACCAGTGCCCGACGAGGCGCTCGACTTCACCCTGGTCGAGTACACCGCTGACGACGTCGAGGTCCTGAAGGGCGTCGAGGTCGACGAATGCCGCTTCCATCTCGGGACGCCCGGTCACACCTGGATCGATGTCGCCGGACGGCCGAGCTCGGAGATGCTGCGCGACCTCGGCATGGCCTTCAACCTGCATCCGCTGGCGTTGGAGGACGTGTTTCACGCTCACCAGCGCAGCAAACTCGATCTCTACGAGGGTCAGGGTTTCATCGTGCTCAGCGATCCCGCCTACGAGAATGGTGAGCTGCATTCGCGCCAGGTCAGCATTTTCTTCGGCGAAAACTATGTGATTTCGTTTCACGATCACAAGGGTGACATCTTCAAGCCGGTGAGGAATCGCCTGCAGACGGCAGGCTCGCGGCTGCGGATCTTCGGCATCGACTACCTTGTCTATGCCCTGATCGATCTCGTCGTCGACCGGAAGTTCCCGCTGATCGAGGCGCTGTCCGGTCATCTCGAAGAGCTGGAGGACGAGGCGCTCGACCATCCGACTCGTGAAACTCTGAACCATATCCACCAGGCGCGCCGGGCGCTGGTGGTCTTTCACCGAATTGAATGGGCGGAGCGCGAGACGGTCCTGGCCGTGATGCGCCCGGAAGTTCCGTTCATCATGCCGGAAACGCGAACCTACCTGCGTGACTGCTTCGACCATGCCGTGGCCGTGCTCGATCTGGTCGAAAGCTACCGTGAAATGACCAACGGCCTGATGGAAGTCTATCTGATGCATTCGTCCAATCGCATGGCCGAGGTCATGAAGACGATGGCGGTCATCACGGTGTTCTTCATGCCTCTGTCCTTCCTGGCCGGCATCTACGGAATGAATTTCGACCGCGACGCCGGCAACATGCCCGAGCTCGGCTGGAAATATGGCTACCTTTGGTTCTGGGGGCTGGTCGTCACGATTGTCGGCGGGCTTTTTGTATGGTTGAAGCGCAGGCGCTGGATCTGAGGGAGGAGACCCCGTGACCAACTACCGGCTATTCGGCTCGGAATTGTCGCCGTACTCGGTGAAGGTGCGTTCCTACTTTCGCTTCAAGGACCTGCCGCACGAGTGGATTCCGCGCTCGCCGGCGGTTCAGGCCGAATTCCAGAAGTACGCCAGGCTGCCGTTGGTGCCTCTGGTCGTGACGCCCGAGGACGAGGGCGTACAGGACTCGACGCCGATCATCGAGCGCCTCGAGGCGGCAAAGCCGGAGCCGTCCATCGTCCCTGCTGATCCCGCGCTTGCCTTCCTCTCGGCGTTGCTCGAGGAATATGGCGACGAGTGGGGCAACAAATGGATGTTCCACTACCGCTGGCGCTACCTGGCGGATTGCTGGTCGACCGCCGAGCGCATCGCGCAGCAGATGATGGGAGCGCAAGGCCCGCTGGCGGTGGCGCAGGCCCGGACTGCGATTGCCGAGCGCATGACCGGCCGACTGGGCTTTGTCGGCTCCAACGACCGGACGCAGCCGTTGATCGAGGCATCGTTCAAGCGGGCGCTGGCGATCCTAGAGGTGCATCTTCAATCGCGGCCGTACCTTCTCGGCGGCCGTCCGGCGCTGGCCGATTTCGGCCTGTGGGGACAGCTCTACGAAGCCGCCACCGACCCGACGCCCAGCGCCATCATGCGGACCCTGGCACCCAAGGTCATGGAATGGGTGCAACGCATGGTCTCGCCTGCGGTGGAGGGGCCATTCGAGTCCTGGGCTACGCTGGCGCCCACGCTCATGCCGTTGTTCGAGGAGGAGGTGAGCGCGCTTTTCCTGCCGTGGTCGGTCGCCAATGCGGCCGCCATTGCGGCAGGCGATATGAGCTTCGAGGTCGCTCTTGCCGGCACGACGTGGATGCAGGAACCACAGAAGTACCACGCGCGCTCGCTGGCCGAGATCCGCCGCAAGTATGTGGCCGCCAAGGATGCCCCTGGCCTGGAGGCGATCCTGCGCGACAGCGGTTGCCTGCAGTGGCTAGCGCAGGCTTGAGCCGATCAGGGTGGCGCCCGACACGACCAGCAGCACAAGGACGATTTGGCGGAACTGCGCGTCGTTGACGCGCCCATAGAGCGCGAGACCGAGGCGCGCACCGATCAGGGTCGTCGGCAGGCTGATCGCGGCCCAGACAAGAAAGGTCCTGTCGAGGAAGCCTGCGATGCCGGCCGATAAAAGAGCGAGCAGCAGGATGCTCATGTTGAAGGGCTGGTTGACGCCGCGCTGCTCGTCCTTGCCGAAGCCGCGGAGCTGCGCCCAGATCGCCGGCGCCGGCCCGCTCAGGCTTGCCATGCCGCCCATCACGCCGCCGGTGAAACCGACCGCGGCGTCGGCGGTGCGGCCGCCGCGGGTGATGACCGGTGGTCGGCGCACGAAGGCCATCCAGGCGCTGTAGAAAACCAGCAGGACTCCGACGCCAATCTTCAGGGGATCCGGCCGCACATGCTCGAGCAGCATCGTGCCGACCGGAACGCCGACGATACCGGCGGCGAGCATCGGCCAAAGGCGGGGCCAGCGGACGCCGCTCCAGATCCGCGGCAGGGACTGGACATGGCCGGCCACGCCACATAGTGCGGTCAGGGGGGCCGCGGTCAGCGGCGACATCGCCTGCAACCAGAAGCCAAGGGCGACCAGCGCATAGCCAGTGCCGCTCAGCCCGTTGACGAAGCCTGCGGCAAGGGCCCCGGCAACGACGATTGCAATGTCGCCCGAGGGCGGCAATTCCACCCCGGTCAGGCCCCGCTGGAGAAGGCTTGAATGCCGGTCATGGCCCGGCCGAGGATCAGTGCGTGCACGTCGTGGGTGCCCTCGTAGGTGTTCACCGCCTCGAGGTTCATGACGTGGCGGATCACATGGTATTCGTCCGACACGCCATTGCCGCCGTGCATGTCGCGGGCGACGCGGGCGATGTCGAGTGCCTTGCCGCAGTTGTTGCGCTTGATCAGTGAGATCATCTCCGGCTGGGCGTGGCCGGCGTCCTTCAGGCGACCGACGCGCATGCAGGCCTGGAGGCCAAGCGCGATCTCGGTCTGCATGTCGGCCAGCTTCTTCTGGATGAGCTGGTTGGCGGCCAGCGGCCGGCCGAACTGCTTGCGATCGAGGGTGTAGTTCCGCGCCTGCTTCCAGCAGAATTCGGCCGCGCCCATGGCGCCCCAGGCGATGCCGTAACGGGCGTTATTGAGGCAGCCGAACGGTCCGCCGAGGCCGGCGACATTGGGCAGCATGTTTTCCGTGGGCACCATCACCTCGTCCATCATGATGCCGCCGGTCACCGAGGCGCGCAGGCTGAACTTGCCCTCGATCTTGGGCGTCTCAAGGCCCTTCATGCCGCGCTCGAGGATGAAGCCACGGATCGCACCGCCGTCGAGCTTGGCCCAGATCACCAGAACGTCGGCGATCGGCGAGTTGGTGATCCACATCTTGGAGCCCGAGACCTTGTAGCCGCCGGGGACGGTGACGGCGCGGGTCTTCATGCCACCGGGATCGGAACCGTGGTCGGGCTCGGTGAGACCGAAGCAGCCGACCCATTCGCCCGTCGCGAGCTTGGGCAGATACTTCATCCGCTGCTCTTCGGTGCCGTAGGCATAGATCGGATGCATGACCAGCGAGGATTGCACGCTCATGGCCGAGCGGTAGCCGGAATCGACGCGTTCGACCTCGCGCGCGACCAGTCCGTAGGTCGTGTAGTTGGCGCCGGCGCAGCCGTATTTCTCCGGCAGGGTGGAGCCCAACAGGCCGAGCGCTCCCATTTCGTTCATGATCTCGCGGTGGAACTTCTCGTGCCGGTTGGCTTCCAGGACGCGCGTCATCAGCTTGTCCTGACAGTAGTCGCGCGCGGCATCGCGGATTGCGACCTCCTCCTCGGTGAGCTGGTCGTCGAGGAAGAACGGATCCTCCCAGTCGAACGGCTTGGCGTCGGCGCTGATGCCTTTGGCGGCGCCCTTCAGAGGTGTTACGGCGGGGGACATGATCTCTCCTGGCTGTCTGGGTCGGGTCTTATCAGGGACCGCCTGTGCCGCCAACCCGGGCCGTTTCGAGCGGCCGCATGTCCCGCGGAGATCGAAGGGAATGCGCCGTTATGCTATGGGTGCGATCGGGGGAGACAGTAATGCGTACCATCATCGCGGGGTTCATCGCGGGCTTTGTCGGCGTGCTGGTGTTTCACCAGCTCGGTTTTTTCGTTGCCAACGAACTTGGCCTCCTCAAGGTGACCCTCTACAACCAGCGGCCGGTGGCGCCGTTTGGCGTGCCGGCTATCCTTTCGTCGGCTTTCTGGGGCGGCCTGTGGGGAATTGTCGGTTCTTATGTGGCGCCCCGCGTGCCGCCGGCGGTGGACGGACCTTGGGGCTGGATTCTACTTCGCCGGCGTGTTCGTCACGCTCGTCAACTGGTTCGTCGTGCTGCCGATCAAGGGCGCACCGATTGGCGGCGGCTTCCGCATGCCGGGCGTCGTGGTTGTACCGCTGGTCTACGCATTCTGGGGTTTTGGCATGTGGATGATCTTCGGCCTGGCGCGGCGCGCGCTGGGCGGCAGGACGTGGAACCGCTAGGAGCCGTCCATGCTGATCGTCGCACCCTGGCTGAAGACCTGAGGCCGGGACTATAGGGCTCGCGTTACCATCTGCGAGCCGCCCCCCCAGATCGGCAAGTAGCTCATCTTGACGCCCGCGCCGCCGGTCAGGATGGGATGGATGGCTTCGGGCGTGCGTGCGACGCCATCGCCCTCTTCGAACAGGTAGCGCTGGACGCGCGCCAGGTCCCAGCCGTCGTGGCGGAAGATCTTCTCTGCCATCTCGAGCGGCAGCAGGAACACCTGCTCGCCACGTTCGTTCCGGCGGCTCATGCTCGACATCACGATCGCCGCCCGCATCGCCGTGGCGATGGGCGACAGGATCGCTTCCGGGGTCGCACCTTCGCCGTCGCCGGGCAGGATTTCCGCGGTGCCGGAGATGCCCATCACGGTAACGGCGTCTGCGTCGGCCGCCAGGCCGCGGCGCTCGGTCAGGGTCGGGAAGGGGCCATCGTTCCGTTCGGCGAAGCAGAAGGTGTACTTGCCCGGTTGGCCCATGGTCGCCATGTCGCCGACTTCGGGGCGCGCGCCGCCGATATTGCGGATCGTCAGCTGCAATGCTCGGCCGATGCTGGCGTTCGCGCGATTGCCGGGACCGAGACAATTGGTGCCGGCATTGATGCCGAGGCTGCGCGCGATCGGTCCATGGACGCAAAGGGCGACGCAGGCGGTGCCGGTCGTGGTCGCGATCCCGAGCAGGTTGAAGTCGGCGTCGAGCGCGGCCTCGGAGGCCGCCGCCACCACGCGCAGTTCGGCGGGCCGGCAGCCGGCGATCACGCATTGGTAGGCGATGGCTTCCAGACTGACATCGCCGAACAACGGCGGCATGGCCCCGAGGGAGTCGGCGCGCGCTGCAACGCCCGCGACCATTGCCTCCAGGCGACGACGCGTCGGCGGCACCAGCGGCAGGCCATCGGCCAAGTCGGCAGCTTCAAGCGTGGCCTGGACGTTTTCCCAGCCGGCCGTCTCCTCGACGACCGGCCAGCCGCACCACTCGTTCACGGAGCGATGCGCACGCAGGCGACAGTCGTGCCGCCGAACGAGGGGATGAAGGCCGAGTGCTTGCCTGGGCCACCAGCCACCGTAATGTGGATGTCCTGCGGTGTCGGCGCGATCGTAAACCAGTCGCCATCCGGCTTGTGGCCCGTGGTGACGTAGGTTTGCTGGTTCTCCTCCGAAATCCGCGAGGCGTGCACCCGCGAGCGCGTGAACAGTTCCTCGCGGATGCTCTCGATGGAAAAGCCGTCGCGCTTCAGCGTGGCGGCATGTTCGGGGCCGATGACGATGAACAGCGGACCCTTGCCGTAGATCGTGTTGGCGCCGGGCGTCGCCATGCCACCGGCAAACGTCGTCAACAGGCCGATACCGCTCGTGCTGCCGTGGTCGTTGAGGTTATGCGGGCCTTCGCCGGACATGACCGTGACCACGCTGTCGGTCGGCGCGAAGCCCCTCTGCACGTGATAGGGCGTCCAGGGGTTCTCTTCCTCGTTCTCGCCGAAGCAGAAGGTGAACTTGGCGGGGTTTCCCTGGGTCGAGCGGTCCATCTCGCCGGGCTTGGCGCCGGCCACATTGAGCAGCATCAGCCCCAACGCACGGCCGATGGTGGCGTTAGCGCGCCAGCCCTGGCCGAAGCAGTTCGAGCCGCAGTTGACGCCGAGTTCCTTGCGGGCAGGGCCGCTGATCATGACCATCGGCGCACAGGAATGCGTGGTGGCCAGCGTGCCGTGCAGGTTGAAGGCGGGGTCCAGCACGCCGCGCATGGCCGCTGTCACGGCGGGGAAATACTCCGGTTTGCAGCCCGCCATTACGGCGTTGGCGGCCAAGCTTTGCAGGGTCGGCACCACCTGGCGCGGCGGTACCGGCGAAAAGGGCCGATTATCGCCGCGCACCCGCTCGACGAACTTCGCGACCTTGTCCTCGGTCGGGACAAAGAGCGGCATGCCGTCGCTCCAGCCCTGTTCTGTGGCGTACTCGTTGAATGCCTCGACATCGAGATCGCCGATCTCGATGACTTCCTGCTCGGTCGTGTCCTTCATCAGCCGGTCGCCTCAGCCAGTTCCTTGGTTGCGGTGGCAATACGCTCGGCCAGTTCGTCGGCATTGAGGCCGCCGATCGGATGCTTCACCACGATCAGCCGTGGCGTCACCTTGCGGGCTTTGGCCTGCGCCAACACCAGCGGCTTGAAGGTCTCGGTGGCAATCACGAAGGCCGTGATGCCGCGCTTCTCGAGTTCGATGCTGTCGTGGAAACTCCACGATGAACAGCTTCCTCAATCCGCTATGGCGAGCAGGGCTCCCCGGTAGTTGGCCGCGACTTTCTCGATCAGGTCCTTGGAGGCACCCTGGCTTGCGCTATTCTTGGCCACGAAGTCGATGTTGTCGACCGACCGGAAGGCACTCAGCTTGGTCCGGATGCCGTCAAGTAGCTCACGGGCGTTGGGCTTGGAATTGGAAAACAGAGCGATGGCGTCGGTCTTCCAGTTGACCGGCTTCAGTGCCACGGTCTCGCCGGCGGCGGCCGACACGCCGAATGTGGGATTGACGATGCGCATGGTGCTTGATCCTCCTCAACTCGCTTTATTCAGAGCCGCTACGACGGCCTTGGCCACACGCCGACCATCACCGATGGCGTCGACCAAGTATTGACGTCCGCTGGCGCGAACGTCGCCCGCGGCAAAGACCGCTGGCGCCGAAGTGCGGCCATCCACATCCACCACGATATGCCCGGCAGCGTCGCGCGCAAGCGATTCCGGCAGAAATTCCGCTGCGGGAGACTGGCCGACGTAGACGAAGGCCGCGCTGGCCGGAACGGTGTTTCGCGCGCCGCCGGATTCGATCACCACCGATTCCAGGCCGTCGTTTCCCTCCAGCCCAACGATCTGGCCGTCGACGAAGGCGATACCCTCCGGCTCCGGCGCATCGTCGGGCGTCGGTCCGACCACGGTGACCTCGCTGGCAAGGCCGATCAGTTCCCTGGCTTCGTGGGTTGCCCACCCCGAGGCGCCGGCCACGACAACCGGCAGGCCGGCGTAGAGCGGCCCGTCGCAGGCCGCGCAGTGGGAGAGGCCGCGGCCTTCGAATTGATCTTCATTGGGAACACCGAGCCGGCCTTTGTTGAGGCCGGTCGCAATCACTACGGCGCGGCCGGTGTGGCGCTCGCCCTCGGCGGTCTCGACCGTCCAGGGGCCGTCGCCGGACAGTTTTACAACCTCGCCAAAGCCGATCTCGACGCCGGCTATGGCGGCATCGTCGGTCATGAGGGCGGCCGTTTGCGTGCCGGTGAACACGTCGTCGACCTCGTGCAGTTCGCCGAGATTGATCAACTGTCCGCCTGGCGCAAGCTTGTCCAGACACAGGCATTTGAGGCCGGCGCGGGCGGCTTCGGTGGCGGCGGTCAGGCCGGCGGGGCCGGCGCCGACGACGATAAGGTCGAAGGTGGGAGTGTCCATAGCTTACATAATACCTCTTAGCGGCCTTTGAATACCGGTTTGCGCTTCTCAATGAAGGCGCGCATCGCCTCTTTCGAATCCTCGGTGCCCTGGAGGTTCACGGTCATGTTCTGTTCGAAACGGTAGCCGTCGCGCAACGTCATCTCCTCTATGGTGTTGAGTGCATGCTTGGCCGTGACGCTGGCGATTGGGCTCTTGGCCGCGATTTGCCGGGCGAGGTCCATGGCCGCCGCCATCAGTTCGCCGTCGGGCAGGCAGGCTTCGACCACGCCCAGCCGGTAGAGTTCGGGGCCGGACACGCGATAGCCGGTCAGCATCATGCGCCGTGCCCGCGAGTGGCCGAACAGGCGCATGGCATGACGGCCACCACCCATCAGGCCGACGTCGATCTCGGGCAGGCCGACCGAAGCGCTTTCCGAGGCAAGCAGGATGTCACAAGAGGCGGCGACCGCGAGCCCCGCACCCAGGGCCGGCCCATTGATCGCGGCGATCACCGGTTTCCTGCATTCCATGATCGCGTGAAAACACTCGCGCGCATAGCGCATGCCGCGCCAGGCGTCGCCGGGGCCACGCTGGGTGCCGGCACGGGCCTTGATGTCGACACCGGCGCAAAAGCATTTGCCACTGCCGGTGAGGACGGCGACACGCGCCTCGTCGAGGTCGGAGATCCGGTCGAAGGCGCGGATCATTTCCTCCTGAAGCTCGGCGTTCTGCGCATTCACCGGCGGGTTGTCCATCGTGACGACGGCAATGAAGTCCGAGATTTGCACACGGATCATTTTGAGATCGTCCATTTCAATCCTCCCCGGAACGCCGGTACATTGGCGTGCAGGTCCCGTTGGAGCCGTGGCCCGCTGGAACCGTGGTAAGTCGCAGGACTGGGGGAAGGCAAGGGCATGGCGTATTTTTCACAACAGTTGATCAACGCCATCACGCTGGGTGCCATATATGGCCTGATCGCCATCGGCTACACCATGGTTTACGGCATCATCGGCATGATCAATTTCGCCCATGGCGAGGTCTTCATGATCGGTGCCTTCATCTCGCTCATCGGGTTCATGATCTGCAGCCTGCTCGGCATCGGCTCGGCGCCGGTGGCGATCCTGCTCGTGCTGCTGACCGCCATGGCCTTTTCCGCCGTCTACGGCTGGGCGGTCGAGCGAGCGGCCTATCGTCCGTTGCGCGGTTCTTTCCGGTTGGCGCCGCTGATTTCGGCCATCGGCGTGTCGATTGCGCTGCAGAACTACGTGCAGCTCGTGCAGGGCGCCCGTCCCAAGCCCGGCCCCCAGATCGTGACCGGTGGCCTCGACCTGTTCAGCATTGACGGTTTCGGCGTCCGTGTCAGCTGGCTGCAGATCATCATCGTCGTCGTCACGGTCGTGCTGATGGCGGGGTTCACGTGGCTGATCGCCAGCACTTCGCTGGGCCGCCGCCAGCGCGCCTGCGAGCAGGACATGAAGATGGCGGCGCTGCTGGGCGTCAACGTTGATCGCACGATCTCGCTGACCTTCGTACTCGGCGCGTCGCTCGCCGCCGTCGCCGGCATGCTGTTCCTGATGTACTACGGGGTCATCGACTTCTTCATCGGCTTTCTGGCCGGTATCAAGGCGTTCACCGCTGCGGTTCTGGGCGGCATCGGCTCGCTGCCAGGCGCCATGCTGGGCGGCCTGCTGATAGGTCTGATCGAGGTGTTCTGGGCTGCCTACTTCTCCAGCGAATACAAGGACGTCGCGGTGTTCGCGATCCTCGTGCTGGTGCTGATCTTCCGCCCCTCCGGACTGCTCGGCAAACCGGAGATCGAGAAGGTCTAGGACGATGAAGTCGAGGCTTGCCGCCATGCTGAAAGACGCGGGGCTCACGGCCTTCGTAGCTGCCGCTCTCGGCATTTTCGTTGTTGGCTTCCGTACGGTCGACGTGGGCTCGCGCACCGGCCTGGAATTCGACTACCAGTTCGCCGATCTCGCCGTAGCCGTCGCGACCATCTTTCTCGGGCGTCTGGGATTGTCGCTCGCGGCAATCGGACTGCGCTGGCCGGCGATCGGGCTCGGTGTGGTGATGATCGCGGCCGGCGCTTCGCCGCTCAAAATGCCGTCAGGCTTCCTGCACTGGTTCGTCGCGCTGGGCGGCGTATTGCTGGTGATCCGCGCGATGTGGCCGTGGGCGAACGACGTGGCGACGGCCGCTTCCCGCACGCCCTCAGGAGAATTGTTTCGGCGGGCCGGCGCAAAATGGTCGGGCGGGTTGCTGCTCGCGGCGGCGGTTGTGATGCCCTTCACGCCATTCGGCGACCAGAAGACCATGGATCTTGGCGTGTTGATCTTGACCTACGTGATGTTGGGCTGGGGCCTCAACATCGTGGTCGGGCTCGCCGGCCTGCTCGATCTCGGCTACGTCGCCTTCTATGCGGTCGGTGCCTACTCCTACGCGCTGCTGAGCACGCAGCATGGATTGGGGTTCTGGGTCGTGTTGCCGCTCGCCGGAATGATGGCGGCTCTGTTTGGCATTTTGCTCGGCTTCCCGGTCCTGCGCCTGCGGGGCGACTATCTCGCCATCGTGACCCTTGGCTTCGGCGAGATCATCCGGCTGGTCATCCTCAACTGGTTCGACCTCACCAACGGCCCGGCCGGCATCGGCTCGATTCCCGGGCCCACGCTTTTCGGGGCGGTGTTCGCGGAGACCGCGCCGCCGGGCAAACAGACCGTGTCGGAAATGCTGGGCATTCCGTTCGACGGCATCCATCGCTTGATATTTCTCTATTACGTAATTCTTGTTCTCGCGCTGATTACCAACCTGTTCACCCAGCGCATGCGGCGCCTGCCGGTCGGGCGCGCCTGGGAAGCATTGCGCGAAGACGAAACGGCATGCCGCGCACTCGGCATCAATCCAACCAACACCAAGCTCACGGCCTTTGCGGTCGGCGCCATGTTTGCCGGTTTCGCCGGCTCGTTCTTTGCCGCCAAGCAACGCTTCATCAGCCCGGAGAGCTTCGCCTTCATCGAGTCGGCGATCATTCTGGCCATCGTCGTGCTGGGCGGCATGGGCAGCCAGATCGGCGTCGTGCTGGCGGCGATTCTGCTGATCGGCCTGCCCGAATGGTTCCGCGACCTCGGCAACTACCGCATGCTGGCCTTCGGGCTGGCCATGGTGCTGATCATGGTGTTCCGCCCACGCGGGCTGGTCGCCCATCGCGAGCCGTCGCTGCGCCTGCACCCGCTCAGACCGGGAGGCAGCGGATGAGCACTCCGCAGGTCCACCCGCTCATCGATGTCGAGCACCTCACCATGCGCTTCGGCGGCCTCGTGGCGGTCGACGATGTCTCGTTCTCCGCCCGGCCACGCGAGATTACCGCCATCATCGGTCCCAACGGGGCCGGCAAGACCACGGTATTCAACTGCATCACCGGCTTCTACAAACCAACCGTCGGGCGCCTGACGCTGCGTGGCGGCGATCGCGACTACCTGCTGGAACAGATGCTGGGGCACGAGATCGGGCAACGGGCCAAAGTCGCTCGCACCTTCCAGAATATCCGCCTGTTTCCAGGCATGACGGCGCTCGAGAACCTGATGGTGGCGCAGCACAACAAGCTGATGAGAGCCTCGGGCTGGAGTGTGTTCGGACTGCTGGGACTCCGTGGTTTCCGCAAGGCCGAAGCCGCAGGTGTCGAACTGGCTCGCGCGTGGCTGGAGCGTATCGCGCTGCTCGAAGATGCCGACCGCCCGGCCGGCGAATTGCCCTACGGGGCGCAGCGGCGGCTGGAAATCGCCCGAGCCATGTGCACCGAGCCCCGGCTGCTCTGTCTCGATGAACCTGCCGCCGGCCTCAATCCCCGCGAGTCGGCGGAACTCAACCAGCTCCTGGTCTCGATCCGTGATCGCGATGGCGTGGGCGTGCTGCTGATCGAGCACGACATGAGCGTGGTCATGAATATTTCCGATCGCATCGTCGTGCTCGACTATGGTCGCAAGATCGCCGAGGGCGCTCCGGCAGAAATCCAGCGCGATCCCGCGGTGATCCGCGCCTATCTGGGCACCGATGAGGACGGGCTTGATGGCTGAAGCACCAATCCTTGCCGTGAGGGAAGTGGCGACCTTCTATGGCGCCATCCAGGCGCTCCACGGTGTCGATCTCGATGTTGCGAAGGGTGAGATCGTGGCCCTGATCGGCGCCAACGGGGCGGGGAAATCCACGCTGCTGATGACGATCTGCGGCAACCCGCACGCCCGCTCGGGCACGATCATGATGGATGGCGAGGACATCACGGCCTTGCCGACCCATGAAATCGTCCGGCGTGGCATCGCCCAGGTACCGGAAGGGCGGCGCATCTTTCCGCGCATGAGCGTCTTCGAGAATCTCCAGATGGGCGCCACGCTGGTCGCCCCAGCGCACTTCCAGCAGGATCTCGAGCGTGTGTTCGCGATGTTCCCGCGGCTCGCCGAGCGGCGCGACCAGCGCGGCGGTACGCTGTCGGGTGGCGAGCAGCAGATGCTGGCGATCGGGCGGGCGCTGATGAGCCGTCCGCGGTTGCTCCTGCTGGACGAGCCATCGCTCGGTCTGGCGCCGCTGATCGTGCGTCAGATATTCGGAGCCATCGGCCGCATCGCGCGCGACGAAGGCGTGACGATCTTCCTGGTCGAGCAGAATGCCTACCATGCGCTCGGCCTTGCAGATCGCGGCTACGTGCTGGCCAATGGCCGGGTTCGGCTGAGCGGAACCGGCAAGGAATTGCTGGCCAATGCCGAAGTCCGGGCCGCCTACCTCGAGGGCGGTCACACATGAGCCCGTTCGACACCTTCATGTTCGATTGGTTCGGCGACACATTGTTCAACGTGCTTCTGTTGAACATTGTCGTAATCGGCCCGGCGTCATTTGCGGCCGGACAGGGTGTTGCCGCTACCTGGCGGCACTGGGGCCAGGTGGTGTTCTACACGGCGCTTCTGTCGGCGGCGCTGCGGTTTCTGGACTATGCCCTGGCCGGCGGCGAATTGTGGTCGGTCTGCGGTTTCCTGCTCGGTTGGGCAATACAACTTGCGATTGGGAGCCTGGCCTACCGATTGACCCGGGCAAGTCAGATGATCCGTCAGTATCCGTGGCTCTACCGGCGCAAGGGCTTGCTGGGCTGGGAGGAGCGGCACTAATCTAGCGATGATGCTCCACATCCGTGGAGGGGGCCCAGAACAGGGAGACTCGCATGAAGAATATTTACGGCGTCCTGGCAGTTTCGGCGATTGCGCTGATGGCGTCGCCGGCATTCGCGCAGGTCAAGATCGGCTCCGCCGGTCCGATGACCGGCCAGTATGCTGCTTTCGGTGAACAGCTGAAGCGCGGCGCCGAAATGGCGGTCGAGGAGATCAACGCCACTGGCGGCGTAAACGGCAACAAGGTCGAACTCATCATCGGCGACGATGCCTGCGATCCCAAGCAGGCGACGGCCGTGGCCAACAAGATGGTGTCGGACAAGGTCGTGTTCGTGGCCGGCCATTTCTGCTCCGGTTCATCGATCCCGGCGTCGGACATCTACAAGGAAGGCAAGATCCTGCAGATCACGCCAGCCTCGACGAATCCCAAGCTGACTGATGACGCCGCCGCCAAGGGCAACGCCACCGTGTTCCGCACCTGCGGCCGCGACGACGTACAGGGCCTCACCGTCGGCAACTACATCCTGAAGAACAAGAAGAATGCCAAGGTCGCGATCCTTCACGACAAGTCGGCCTATGGCAAAGGCGTTGCCGACGAGACCAAGAAGGCCCTGAATAAAGGCGGCCTGCGCGAAGTGATGTATGAGGCCTACAACGATACCGACAAGGACTTCACGGCGATCATCAACAAGATGAAGCAGGCCAAGGTCGACATCATCGTACTCGGCGGCTACCACACCGCGGGCGCGCTGATCATCAAACAGTCGCGCGAGCAGGGACTGGCGGCCCAGATGATGGGCTTCGACTCGCTGGAGACCGCTGAGTTCGCACAGCTCGGCGGTGCGGCTACCGATGGCGTTCTGATGTCGTTCCCGCCCAAGGCCGAGGACGACCCGAAGAACGCCGCGCTGGTGAAGAAGTTCCGCGACGCCAAGTATAATCCGGAAGGCTACACGCTGTTCAGCTATGCCGCCGTGAAGGCGTGGGCCGACGCGGCCAAGAAGGCCAAGTCGACAGACGCCGCCGCAGTGGCGGCCGCTTTGCGGTCAGGCAAGTACGACTCCGCGGTGGGCGTCCTCGAATTCGACAAGAAGGGCGACGTCAAGGATGCCGTCTACGACATCTACGTCTGGAAGGACGGCAAGTCGTCGCCGATAAAGAAGTAGGCCCCGGGGTCTTCACGGGAAGGGCCCGGCGCAAGCCGGGCCTTTTTCTTTTCGCGGGACGCCCAGGGCGCAGGGGCGCGTGAGTGCGGCCGCCTTGAACGGCACGCGGCGGATCTCCGTCGGCGATCGCTTGTAGACCTCGGCGAACGTCGCGTTGAAACGGCGGAGGCTCGAGAAGCCGGCACGTACCGCCACCTCCGTCATCGGCAGTCTGGTGTTGTCTAGCAGTCGCTTTGCCTTGTGCAGGCGGTTGGCCTGCGCGAACTGCAGCGGGCTTGCGCCAATATGCTTGGCAAACAGGCGGTCGAGGTGGCGTGGACCGATGCCCAGGCGCTCGGCGAGCGCATCGACGCCGTCACGGTCGAGCGCCCCGGCGCGGATCAGCCGCACCGCGCGATGCACCGTGGCCCGCGATCCTTTCCAGGCCGGCGAAAACGGCGCGACTTCGGGCCGGCAACGCAGGCAGGGCCGGAAACCCGCGGCCTGCGCCGCCGCCGCCGTCGGATAGAATGAGACGTTGCGGCTCTGGGCGGGGCGCACGGGACAGACCGGCCGACAGTAGATTTTCGTCGTGCGCACGCCGGTGAAGAAGTGACCGTCATAGCGTCGGTCGCGCGCCAACCGCGCCCGGTCGCATTCCTCGCGATCGAGCATGGCGACGACAGAGTCCGAATCCGGCGAGCGGAGTTTCATGCGTCATGGTAACCGCATTGCCATGACGAGCAACACTCCTACCAATCGGCAGGGCTGGAAGGTCATGTGGGTTGCCTTCGCCGTTGCCGTCTTCGGCTGGGGGCTGGGGTTCTACGGTCCGCCGGTCTACCTGCCGGTACTGAATGCCAGGCACGGCTGGTCGATCTCGCTGATTTCCTCCGCGATCACTGCGCACTACCTGGTCGGGGCAGTTCTGATCGCCAACTTGCCGGCGGCCTATCGCCGTTTTGGCATCGCGCATGTCACGATGGCCGGCGCCGTGCTTGCTGCTGCAGGCGCCATGGCGTGGGCAAACGCGGCCGAGCCATGGCACCTGGTGCCGGCATTGCTGCTGAGCGCACTCGGCTGGGCGGCGACCAGCGGCGCGGCGCTCAACGCGCTCGTGTCGCCGTGGTTCGACAAGGACAGGCCCAAGGCGATTAGCATGGCGTTCAACGGCGCCAGCGTCGGCGGCATCGTGTTCACGCCGTTGTGGATGGTGCTGATCGCGACGCTGGGCATGCCGGGTGCGGCACTTGTGCTCGGGGCCGCCATGATAATCGTGGTCGTGCCGCTGGCAGTCCTGGTGCTGCAGGTCACTCCGGCCGGAGCGGCCGGGCAGATGGTCGAGCCGACCCCACGACGCGACCTGATGAGGCGAGGGGCCTTCATCACGATCTCCGCTGCGTTCGCGCTTGGATTGTTTGCGCAGATCGGCCTCTTTGCCCACCTGATCGTGCGCCTGACGCCCGATTTCGGTGCCGTTGTGGGCGCCGCAGCCGTCAGCGTCGTGACGGTGTTTGCCATCTTTGGTCGCACCGTCCTTGCCTGGCTGCTCGGCGGTCGGGATCGGCGGTTGGCGATGGCAGCCAGCCTTTCGATGCAGGCCGTGGGGTCGGTATTCCTGGCGATGGGCGATGGCCCGCTGCCGCTCGCTCTCGGCTGCGTGCTGTTCGGCCTCGGTGTCGGGAATCTCACCTCGATGATGCCGCTGATCGTGCAGAATGAATTTCGGCCCGCCGATGTCGGTACGGTGGTGGCACTGGTGACGGCAATCAATCAGGCGGTGTTCGCACTGGCGCCGGGAGCTTTCGGTTGGCTGCGTGATCTCACGGAGAGCTACAGTGTGGCCTTTTTGATCGCCGGCGCCGTTCAGCTCGTGGCGGCGTTGGTCTTGGCTATGGGACGACGCTATTCCTAGCTGTTTCGGCGTCTTGTGGGTCGGCTCCCATGATTTTGGGGGACCGTGACAGCGCGACCCCGGATATGGTATCGGGGGTCTCAATAGCTAGAG
>ERZ890510.1232-NODE-1232-length-17180-cov-5.648818_pt1 | contig 17180 bp, 16 predicted proteins | sample MGYA00521265_ERZ890510 | MGnify/ENA primary metagenome ERZ890510 (study PRJEB32303, sample SAMEA104408624) | aquatic metagenome | biome: Brackish water; feature: Chemocline; material: water | place: Baltic Sea | collected 2014-10-26T21:54:00 | depth 110 m ...
TTAGGTCAAAGATAGGTAGCAAGAAGAAGCCCAAGAAAAATTTAATCATCTAATTAATTTTAGGAAGAAGTGATTTCTACTCGTAGTTAATTCTCATACTAAAAAATATCTAATAAATTAGATAGAAAAATTGACCTTTCATCACTGGAAAGGTATAGTAACTGGCTTCCTCGGGGTGTAGCGTAGCCTGGTAGCGCGCCTGGTTTGGGACCAGGATGTCGGGAGTTCGAATCTCTCCACCCCGACCAATTTCACCCAATTAAATTGGGTATACCCGGCTTGAGTAGTGCCCGTAGCTCAACCGGATAGAGCACCAGCCTTCTAAGCTGGGGGTTACAGGTTCGATTCCTGTCGGGCGCACCACTAGCGCTTGGCCTGATGTTGTTGATGTCTGTGGTGGGCGTAGCTCAGTTGGTAGAGCCCCGGATTGTGATTCCGGTGGTCGTGGGTTCGAGCCCCATCGTCCACCCCATTGACTTCATGGGCGTTCAAATATATCTAAGCGTTCCTGCGCTCATGGCTACTTGATGTGCAATTGTCTCTTTGCTCTCTATAAGGGCAGCGTGCCTGATTTGGTTACGGTCTGGTGGCAATTACGGTTTTGATCGACATAAGCACCCCCAGGACAGCGTATGTCGTCACCAATATGGGGCCAGTGGGTGCATCAAGTAATGCGGAGAGGCCTACACCTACGATGATTGAAAAAGAACTGAATAGCCACGCGTACAGCAATGGTTTCTGCCTGCCAAAGGTTACCAGCGCTGGTAGGATGAGACTCGCAAATACGACGTAAATTCCAATCAACTGTACAGAGGTGGTAATTGTTAACGCGAACATAAAGTAAAAGCCCAGACCCTGTCGCATTTTCGGTATTAACATCCAAGTTGCAAAGATGCCTCCAAAAAGTGGAAGATAAAAAATAACGTCATCAAGGGTTGCGAAGAGTATTTGGCCTGAGAGTAAGTGCTTGAGTTCTTCGTCGCCATGAGGGTTGTTACTCAGGACGAGGATTGAAAGTGAAGCTGACAGCACGAAGAAAACACCGATCCATGCTTCTTGTAGCGCAGGAAAGTGTTTTTCGATATACCTAAAAAGCAGTCCTCCAAGTAGTGCGAAGAGCAAGGCTCCGAGACTTGGGATGAATGAAAGTCCAGAGAGAAAATGCTCAGTGTGAATATGTGCTGAATGGATGTGCTTTGATTGGACTAGAACCTCAGCAATGATAAAGCCAAGTCCTGCAATTTGTGCGATCGCCAGATCGATAAAAATAATCCCGCGCCTCAACACCTCGATGCCCAAAGGGGCGTGAACCACAGAGACCATGAGACCGATCAGTAGAGCGGGTAATACGATATCTAATAAATCAGACATAGGTTTTTGCGTTAATTCGAGAGTAGCTCGATCGATTGGTCGTAAATTTTAAAAAGGTCTGTGGTTTCGGGCAACCCACCAACGGTATAGGGCAGTGTAATTAGCCGCACCCCTGTTTTTTTGGCGACCCAATTACTGGACGCCTTGGTGTCGAAGGGCGTTCTAATAATTGCGAGCGGTGGGTTCTGTTTGATAATCGATACGATCTCAGCGAGATGCCGTGCGGACGGCGGAATGCCGGGTTTTTCTTCGATAGAGGCAAGCACATCAATGCCTAGAAATTTTAAAAGGTAGCTGAACGACTTGTGTTGCACGACTACACTGTGACCTGCAAGTGAAGCTTTAGCCGACTCCCATCGTGTTGTGGCGGCGCGCCACTTTGACGCGAATTTTTTTAGGTTTGCTGCATAGGTTTTTTCGTGGTCTGGATCGATGGACGCTAGGCGCTCCTTGATGATCGAGGCAATCTCTAGTATGACTTGAGGGTCTAGGTGCACGTGTGGATTGCCGTCGGGGTGAATGTCACCTAAGCTTCGATCCAAAACCTGTGGGATTTCGATATTGGTGACATAGTCGCTGACTAATACATGCCCAGGTTGTCCTGCTTGGATCGTTTTGTTGCCGTTTCGAAGTAAAAGTGGTAGCCATCCCACCTCGAGATCAGCCCCTGAGCAAATCAAAAGATCAGCACGTTTAATTTGGCTCATCAGACTGGGTTTGACTCGGATGAAGTGAGGGTCCTGGCGACCATGAGTTGCGGAGACTGCCCTGATTTGATCCCCACCTATTTCTTGGGCTAATGCTTGCCATTCTGGTTCGCAGGCGAATACGAACGGTTTGGCTTGAGCTGAGCTGAACGAACAGCCCCAGAGAAAAACGATTGTGGTGAGCCATTTCATCATATCGGATACCTACGGTTTCACGTTTATAGACAAAAAAATCTTGGAGTGAGGTAAGTAGTCGTACTCGTTGCTGAGATTATCACTAGCACACCCCAAGGATGAAGAACATTTATTTAATAGCTAGAAAAACTGCACATTTCCGCGGTTTTTCTAGCTATAGTCAATATTTATGTGCTCCGTGGGCACCAAAACTCATGAGGTACTGAAGGATGATTTGGTCATCTTCATTCCCTGCCGATAGCTCCTCTGAACCTAATTGCAGTCGAATTCGACTGTATTCACTGTTCGTCCAGTCAAACATGAGGTTGAGCTGCGTGGGCTTAAAGCCTGCCCCATCTACGGCCGTACCGTCCAATGCACCCGTTAAGTCTACATTCGACATTTCACTATATCGAACGCCAACCCGCGCTTGCGGCATCCATTTATAAGTCGCGGCAACATACCAGCCTTTGGTTTCTGCATCGTATGCTGATGTGGCGAATGCCTCATCTCCTGTAGCTCCGTAAGTTCCATTCTCGCTGCGCGTAAAATGCTCTGCTGTAAGCGTGACCTCTTGGCTTCTTTCATTGCCTGTTGGCGCAAAGGTATATCGAATATCGTAGGCTGTGAGTTTCGTATCGCCGATAAAGGTAACTGTACCTTCTTCAGTTACTCGTCCGCCTGTTTCACCATCGACTTGATAAGCACCGAATCTCCAGGTGCCATTCGTACCGACATCTCCACCAATTCGATAGAACAGGGAGCTTGCGCCAATACCTTGCCCGTCTGGGGTGCCAAATGGAAAGTCACTGCCTCTAAATAAACCCAAGCCAACTTCGTTATAAATTTCCGTTGGCAAGATTTTACTTATCTGGATACCGTCGTCATTGAAGCCGCCGTTCAAGTAGATTCTATAGGGGAGAGGGCGATCCGCGAAATCATCGGTGTGCGCGTGTTGCTCATTGAGATAACCCAAGGCCCAAAGTGCTTTACCGAACTTAAATTGTGCGGGTGCGCCAGCGCCAGGTAAGGTTTGAATATAGGCTTCCTCGACTTCAGTCACGATTGCTCCGCCTTCTTCAACAAGGGCGTACGTGAGACTACCGTAAAATTTATCATCGATGCTCGCTGAGAAATTGATCTCGGTGTGATCTAAGCCTAGACCACCAGTGCCTCGCTCACCCTCTTCTCCAATGGCAAAGCCTGTGAGTTCGGGTGCTGTTCGTTGGGAAAACTCTTTGAACTGGCCGTTTAAGATGATACCAATGGAAGGATTAAATTCATTTCCTCTAACAGAACGTCCACCCTGTGACTCGACAGTCATTGACGTTTTGGCAGCTGCTTTGGACTCAATAGCTGTGTCTAGTTTTTTTTCTAAATCAGAAATTCTTTGTTCGTATTGATTACGTAATTCGTCCAAGGCTTGACGTAACTCATTCACATCTTCTTGCGCATGAGTTGGGCCAAAGGCCATAAGACCTATCACTGCGACGAGGCAGTGTAGTGTGTATTTTGACATCATCTATCTCCATTTCTTCATTACACTGAGCGCATAGGCTCGAACAGGCGCCGAATATAAAGTCGGTGCTGAAAAGGTATGTTTAATTGGACTAGATGTGACTTGGTGGGTCTCGAGCGAGATAGGGTGCGTTTGGAAGGTCTGATAAGAGTGCCGCGACCGATGCAAAAACAGGCGCGCCAAATTCTTCGATGTGCTTCGGCAGGAAAGGGGTTGTGGGTGGGGCAGTATCGAGTGTCGCCGAGGTATTACAAACGGCGCAAAAGCGCTGGTCTTCCTTGTCAGCATGCAGGTGTCCATCCATTGCATGTGCCGCGATGGTGATTTGCGCAAAGGCAAAAAGGATAACAAGACTAAGGAGACGAATTAATTTCATTTCGAAAAGGCTACAACTAGCTTAGACGCGTTGTCAAGTGACATCGTTTTTCATTTCGTATTTTTGTAATTGTTTTTGCGCTTTAATCTTTTTGTTGTCGGATCATCTGTGTTGAGCGCAAGCAAGACATATTTGGTTATTCACCTAAATAAATCCTTGCGGCTAATACGTGCGGGTGTTAGAATCCGCCACCGAGTTTCTGTTGCTCTTGCAAAAAACGCGAACTTAAGGCTTCAATTTGATGTTCGCGCTCCCACAAAACGTAGTGGGTTCCCCCAAGATCAGACGTAGTTGTTTGATCCTAAGTGTTTAAATAAGAGTGAACCGGCGATCCACATGGTGTGGTTGTCATCGGATAGTGACTCTCTATTTGAAGTAGGTGGGAAAGAGGGAGAGATATGGCAGTTATTACTGATCGACGGCGTCATGCCGTCGAGGAGCTTGGTTTAATCGCGTCCGTTAGAGATGCCACCGACGCCACAATTCATGTCATTGCAATTCAGCGCATCGACATTCGCGGATCTAACAATGTGCAACGACTGGTTTGTGAGCAAAAGCGCCACACTATAAACCGTCTTGCATCCCCAATAAATAATTAAACGCTTAACAGCATTTTCTCCATTAATCACAGTCAGATCGTGAACTGGCGGCGTGTTAACGCTTAGCTACATGCGTCTGCAATGAGGACAGCAATATGAAAAACTTTCAAGAAATGGGTCTACCAGATCAAATTTTACAAACATTAAAAGATATGCAATTTAGTGAGCCAACGCCGATTCAGATTGAGGCGATTCCACTAGCCATTCAAGGGAAAGATATTCTTGGTTCGGCTCAGACCGGAACCGGTAAAACAGCAGCATTCGGGATCCCGCTGATTGCGAGACTTTTGGCTAATCCTCAGGGTACAGCGCTAGTGATGACGCCTACACGAGAACTTGCCACTCAGGTGTTGAGTCAGCTACGTTTAATGCTAGGGAAATCAACAAATATAAAAACAGCGCTACTGATTGGTGGCGATTCCATGTCAAAACAAATCCGACAAATTCGAGATAAGCCACGAATTTTCGTGGGTACACCAGGAAGAATTAATGATCACTTAGATCGCGGCATCCTTAAACTCAAGAACACAGACTTTTTGGTTCTCGATGAAACAGATCGAATGCTTGATGCTGGATTCACGGTTCAAATTGAAAAAGTGATGACGTTTTTGGCGCCGCAACGCCAGACATTATTGTTCTCAGCGACCGTAGCACCCAATATCGCTCGTATTGCTGAAAAATATTTAAAAGATCCCGTTCGCATCTCTGTCAGTAGCGCTTCAGCGACCGCGCCAAACATCAAACAAGACACCATTCGGGTTACCGATGGAGAGAAGTATACTTCTTTGGTCGATAGTCTCAATGAGCGTGACGGATCCATTATTGTGTTCGTTAAGACGAAGCACGGTACGGAAAAAATGGCGATTCGATTATCTAAAGCAGGCCATAGCGCGGATGCCATTCATGGCGATTTAAAACAAAGCAAGCGAGATCGTGTGATTGCAGCGTTTAGAAGTAAGAAGTATCGGATTCTCGTTGCAACTGATGTCGCAGCGCGAGGTTTAGATATCCCGCATATAGAACACGTGATTAACTATGATTTGCCACAGTGCGCTGAGGATTATGTTCACCGTATTGGGCGAACGGCTCGTGCGGGCGCAAGCGGACAAGCTCTGAGTTTTATCACACCAGCAGATAGAGGCAAGTGGAGTGCGATTGAGCGTTTATTAAATCCTGGGGCGAAGAGTGATAGCGAGCCAAAAAAAGCCTCCAGAAAGCGCCGACCTAATGCGGGACCAAGAGGTGATGTTGTAGCCTTTCGTCGCGATAAGGATAAGAAAAAGAAATGGGCCCCAGCTAAACGAGCTGCTTGATCCTTTTAGGATTATTAGAAAGACGCTAGGGGTATTTTCAAAAGGTATCTCTAGCGAAATTTCTCGCGTATTTTTTTGATTCCGAGACCTAGCAAAAATATGTATCATGGCTATCTTTGATTTCAGCGCTTGCGTGCAGGAAGCTTATTTGATTTGAGGATATTTGCGATGGAGTCTATGAGGTTCATAAGAGTTCTATTGTCACTGTTGTTAGTCTTTAGTTGTGGCTCGGGTTTCGCACATCAAACTAAGTTATCCAGTAGTTTGTTAAAGATTGATGGCTCGAGTGTTCGCGGAGAAGTTGAAGTCAATGTTTTGGACCTAGAGGCCGCACTTGACACAATACTCTTTAATCGCGACACCTCGCTAGACCTTGAAGCCATTGAGTTACGATCCGACGCTATATTTAATTATGTTGCGATTAATAATCGACTCTATTGTGATTCGGTTGCCCAAGTGCCAACGAAGTTTGGTGATTTTCGTTTTGATGGCGAACATTTAATTATTGGCTTGGGTTGGTTGTGTGGAGGGACTGCCTTACCTACCCGATATTCGGTTAGTCTTTTTCAAGAGGTCGACACCCAGTCGAGGCATGTGGTCAGTGTTTCGGGCGATCAAAGCTTTGTAGAGCTTTTAAGTGTAGACAATCAGCAAGTTTCGTTTTTGACTCAAAAGCATTCCTGGTGGGATCTCGTTTTAAAATTTATCATTTCTGGTTTTGAACATATTGCAATAGGATTCGATCATATTGCATTCTTGATTGCTGTCATTGTTTTGGGAAGAACATTTTGGCCTTTATTTAAAGTAATCACTGCGTTTACGATCGCGCACTCCATCACGCTGACATTGGCGGTTTTGAATGTTGTCACGATACCCACAACAGTTATCGAGCCATTGATCGCCTTAAGTATTGTGTATGTAGCCGTGGAGAATTTTTTTGTTGCCGATATCAAGCAACGTTATTGGCTGACCTTCATATTCGGATTAATTCATGGGTTCGGTTTTGCATCAGTTTTAAGGGATTTTGGATTGCCGCAAGATGGCCTGATTTGGGCGCTTGCTTCATTCAACGTAGGTGTTGAAATTGGTCAATTGGTGATCGTCTTGGTCTCTGTTATATGTTGGCGTCTGATGACAGCATTGCCTTTTTTTGTGTCGACAGATCAAGGGCTTTTACGACAAAGAAATGTGTCGTTAATAATATCGTCTCTTGTGGGTTTGTTAGGATGCGGGTGGTTTATTGAAAGGGTATTTTTATAGATTGCCGCAGCAACGTTAGTTTGAACTCAATGTCATTTTTTTTATGGAGGTTAGATGTGTTTAGGTACTTAGGATTGGTCTTTTTTCTTTATGCGTCTGTAGTTTTTTCCGCACATCATGACTCAAAGGAGCATTCTAGTGAAATGCACATTATGAATGCTTGGGTCAAAGAGCCGTTGCCGGGTGTTGATGCCACTGGGGCTTACCTGTTTATTCATAATCACGGTAAGCACACTGATCGTTTGGTAGGGGTGTCCACTGAGATTGCTAGCGTGAGCGAGATTCATGAAATGTCGCAAGAGAACGGTGTTATGAAGATGCGACGATTGGAGTCCGGCATTACGTTGGCTCCTGACCAAAAAGTGCAATTAGAGCCAGGTGGGATTCACATCATGCTTTTTCATCTCAATAAGACGATTAAGGCAGGAGAGGCGTATGTCATGAGGTTAGAGTTTGAAGAAAGTGGGCTATTAGATGTACCCGTTATTGTGAAAAAAATTGCGAGTTCCGAATCACAGAATCATCACGAACATAATCATTAATGAGTCACCGAGATAATCACACGAATAAAAAATCACATCTGTTGAGAGGTTGTTCATGATCACTGCTGAGGGCATTGCCCTTCGGCGCGGTGAGAAAATCCTCTTCCAAAATGCTCGCTTCACATTTCATGCGCGCAATAAAATCGGAATAACGGGCAGTAACGGTTCGGGAAAAAGTAGTTTATTTTCGTTATTACTTGGTGAGATGCAGGCTGATGCTGGAACCCTCGGTGTCCAGCCAGGGCTCGTGATTTCGCATGTTGCCCAAGAGTTGCCAAGAGGCACCCGTCGCGCGATTGACTATGTCATCGATGGTGACGTTGAACTTCGTGAGGTACAACGCAAGCTCAAGCTTGCTGAGGAGCAATCGGACTCGGATCAGATTGGTATTTTGCACGAACATCTTGGCGCGATTAATGGATACAGTGCTGAGGCGCGGGCGAATCAGTTATTAGATGGTTTAGGATTTAAGATTGAAGACGTAATTAACCCGGTTGATTACTTTTCGGGTGGGTGGCGCATGCGCCTTAATTTAGCGCGAGCCTTAATGTGTCGCTCTGATCTCTTACTTTTGGACGAACCTACAAATCACTTGGATCTTGATGCTGTGATTTGGCTTGAGTCGTGGCTTAAACATTTTCCGGGTACCTTGTTGTTGATTTCCCACGACCGATCTTTTTTGGATAATGTTGTTCAGACGATATGCTTTATCGATGGCGGGTCACTCAAAACGTATAAAGGAAACTATTCGGCGTTCGAGGTGCAGCGTGCGTCACATCTTGCACAGGAAAAAGCGTCGTATACCAAGCAGCAACGTGAGATCGAGCATATGAAAAGCTTTGTTGAGCGTTTTCGTGCGAAAGCGTCAAAAGCCCGTCAAGCTCAAAGTCGAATGAAACAATTGGCAAAATTGGAGTTGATTGCACCAGCGCATGCCCAATCCGTTTTTCGTTTTGAATTTAGGGAGCCAGTCTCTAAGCCAGATCCAGCGTTGGTTGTCACTGATGTGTCAATTGGCTATGACGAAAAATCGATTTTGGAAAATATTCGTTTTGAATTGAGATCTGGAGCGCGCATTGGTTTGCTTGGACGAAATGGAGCGGGCAAGTCGACGTTCATTCGCTTCTTGGCAGGTCAGATTAAAGCAATCAAAGGAGAGGTTGCAAAGAGTAAAGATTTGGCGATTGGGTATTTCGAGCAAAACTCACTGGATCAGCTCAGAGAGGATGAGAATCCATTGCAGCACCTCGTTCGTATTGCTGGGTATACCAAAGAGCAGGAGCTTAGAAGCTACCTGGGTAGCTTTGGCTTTATGGGGGATGATGTGTTTCGAGAGGTGGGCCTTTTCTCAGGTGGGGAGCGATCTCGGTTGGCCTTAGCACTCATCATTTGGCAAAAGCCCAATGTTTTATTGTTGGATGAACCTACCAATCACTTGGACATGGAGATGCGCTATGCTTTAACTCGAGCATTACAAAGCTTTGAAGGATCTATGGTGCTCGTGTCTCATGATCGTTCGTTACTCACTGCCGTGTGTGATCAATTGTATTTGATTCATGGTGGGGTTTTGAGTGAGTTTGACAGTGACTTAGAAGACTATTCCAACCAATTATTGGCAAAGACATCTAGTTCAGACTCTGGCTCGTCAAAATTGATTGCTTCGCGTAAACAGCGACGTCGTGAGGAAGCTGATGAACGTAATCGTCAAGCGGCATTTAAAAAACCACTTATCGATAAACTCAAGTCACTTGAGACTCAATTGAACCGTCTCCAAGGTGAAACAGCTGGTCTCGAAGAAACGCTCGCTCAAACGTATCTTTATGAGGAGTGTGCCAAAGACGAATTGCTTGGTTATTTACATGAGCAAGCGATCGTGTCTAAAGATATGATGCGCGCAGAAGAAGAATGGCTAACCGTTTCTACCAAGCTCGAAGCCTTTACAGAGACTGATGCCAGTTAACTAATAATGTTTTCAATTCGGTGCGGACTGATGTGCAACACGTTGGTTGTAGAATTGACGTGAGCAAGTAGGTTGTAACAAGTTCGTGATATGTGTTCATTATTTTTATTTTATTTGGATTTATGAATAGTTTAGACGCTTTAAATCGCCTCATTGAGGGGAATCAAAGATTTGTCGATGGTCAGGTTGGAAATCTTTCTAATACTGCGATGGATCGAGTTGCTCTAGTAAAAGGCCAGAATCCATTTGCAATCATCTTGGGTTGTTCTGATTCTCGAGTCCCGGTTGAAATTGTATTCGACCAAGGACTTGGTGATTTATTTATTGTTCGGGTGGCCGGAAATATTGTCGCCCCCTCACAAATTGGTAGTGTTGAATTCGCGGCGGAACAGTTTGGAACATCTCTGGTTGTCGTTTTGGGGCACTCTCATTGTGGTGCTATTGAGACAGCACTCAAGTTCAATAAGGAAGGGCATGGAATGTCTTCGAACCTTAACTTCATTGTTGATCGAATACGGCCGAGTATCGAGAGCGCATACGGGATGGGTGAGTGCAGTTATGATCAATTAGTAGGGCGAGCTGTTCGAGCAAATGTTCGTGCGTCAGCTGCGCAACTCAGGCATGGGTCAGAGGATCTTGAGCGATTGATATCGGATGAGCGTTTACTTGTTGTGGGCGCAGAATATTCTTTAGAGACGGGTTGTGTCGATTTTTTCGACGGCCTTCCTTATTAATTAGATTCACTCTCGATTAAAACGAGATGCATCTTTTATAGTTTTTCACTCTGCATATCGTTGCGAGTTCTTGTGCCTTTTTGATGGCGTCAGGACTCATTGATAGGGCGACCCCTTCTCTAAATCTAGTAGCATTCTGATGACCATTTTCTGCTGCAACAGCGAACCATAGGTAGGCATAGAGGTTGTTGGGTGGTACGCCTAGTCCAATTTCGTAGATAAGCCCAAGATTGTGAAATGCCGCTGGATGTCCGTCGCTTGCCGCTCCAATAATGAGTTCGAGTCCGCGCTCAGTATTTTTGGCCACACCTTCACCTTGAAGGTACAAAATACCAAGCGTATTTTTGGCGTCAACATTCCCTTGATTCACCGAGGCCTCATACCATCTCAGTGCTTGGAGTCTGTCTTGAGGTATGCCAAGACCCTCCCAAAGCATGTCGGCAACATGATTCTGTGCTTCTGTTTGCCCTTGTTGTGCCGCGTCTAGAAAAACCTCAAAGGCTCTCGGCACATTGGTGGGTGTCCCGATGCCGTGTTGAAGCATTTTTCCCATATGGGTTAAAGCATCAACATGCCTAGATTGAGCGGCGTGGCTGATCCATTCAAAAGCTGACCGATCATTTTTGTCGATGCCAATGCCCTCTTGAAACATTTTAGCTACCCGTAATTGGGCGAGCACGTGACCACTCTTGGCCGCTTGTAAGAACCAGTAGAAAGCTCTTTGAGTATTTCTAGCCACAGTCGTCCCATTACGATACATGGACCCGAGTCGTAGTTGTGATCGTACATCGCCGGATTGAGCTTGTTCTTCTAAAATCTCTAAATCAATAATCGTTGACGTTCTTTCTGCGGCCGTCATGAATTTAGGTTCTTGCTCTTGAGCTTGGTTGAGTGAGATATGACCCGTCCACAAAGACAAAAAAAGTGTGCTTGTGATTGCAAGATGTCGATAGGTTTTCACGACTATAGGGACTCAACAGGTTATATTATCGGGCTAAAGACATACTATAGCTGAGTAAGCTTAGTAAACCACATCGTTTTATACCGATTTAAGATAGGGAGGGCTGTCGCATGATGGCTAAGTTCGAGGTTGGTAGGGCAATAACATTTGATTTCAATCTAAAGGAAATGAGTGATATTGCTTGGTCAGATATTTTTCGTCGGACGCAAGAAGGAGTGTTTTGTTGGGGGCATCTTCCTTTGACTGAATCGGGATATGCTGTACTGAGGGACGTTGGTGTTGATACCGATACCATTGATCGTATTATGAACAACCAAGGTCATGGCGTGCTGCGTTTTGGTCGATCTGCAGTCCACTGTAGTTTATTAGAGGCGGTCGCTCATGGACATGATCTAACTTTGAAGCCGATACATCTGGTTATTGGGCATAACTTTATATTTACCATGTGTGACGGTCACTCGGATGTGATTGCGGAAGTTTGTGATTCGTATGAAGAAGATTTTTATCAACGAGCTCAGTCGGGAGGCTTCTTGTTGTTCGAGCTGATTGATTCGTTAATTTTTGATTATCGTCAAACTCTTGGTGAATTGGCATTAGACGTAGAAGTTATGCAAGCGCGACTCATTCAAAACAAAGATGATCAGGCTATATTCAACGACTTCTCAATTCTATCGGCATCTTTACTGCAGTTCCGAAATGCAGTTGCTGCCGCTCGGGAGTCGGTTGATGGTCTTTCTAATCGACATTCTCCTTTTATTCAAGAATCTGCTCAACCCTTCTTGGAGCGACAGGCATTGCCGCTCGATCGGCTTGCTGGCGATGCAACCACCTCGCGGGCGATCTTGTCGGAGACGCTGAATCTTTACATGGGAATGACGAGTCATAAAACGAATCTAGTCATTAACCGGTTAGTGATTATTAGCATGGTTTTTTTGCCTTTGAATTTTTTTGCGGCAGTTTATGGAATGAATTTTAAATATATTCCTGAATTCGAGTGGCGTTACGGATATCTCGCATTCTGGTGTTTGGCGATTACTCTAGTAAGTGGTATTCATTTGGTGTTCAAGCGAAAAAAATGGATCTGAATATGTCGGATGTGTGCTAACCAGTTTCAGCGATACTGAACGCGAGATACTATAATGATCCAATCAAGTAGAACGTAACGTTGACGACTATTCCCTTTGAGTAATTTTTCTCCTTCATTATCTGAAAGAAGTTTGAGCGCTATTTGGCATCCCTGTAGTCAAATGGAGCGATTGCAATCGTGCCCGCCGCTTGCGATTCGCTCTGGTCATGATGGGTGGCTTATTGATGAATCTGGTCGTCGATACTTTGATGCCATCAGTTCGTGGTGGGTCAATATTTTGGGGCATACAAATCAGCGCATAACCGCAGCGATCATTGAACAGGCAAATCGGCTCTCACACGTGATGTTGGGCGGTTGTACGCATGAGCCTGCGGTTAGACTTGCTGAGCGTTTGGCCGCAAGAACCAACCATCAATTAGGCCATGTTTTTTTTGCATCTGATGGGTCGAGTGCAGTTGAGATAGCATTGAAGCAATGTTTTCATGCAAAGGCGATACAGGGGCAGGGATCTAAGACCCTGTTTGCCTGTTTGCGTAATAGTTATCATGGAGAAACCATTGGTGCGTTATCCGTTACTGACGTACCGTTATTCCAAAATGCGTATCGTGCGTTATTGACCGATACGCTCATTGTTGAGTCGCCGGATAGTCGGGATGGTAATGAAGATGCAGCGCTCAAGGCGTTATCCAATTTGCTGGATGAACGGGGTAATGAGATCGCAGCTTTGGTGATTGAGCCGCGCGTTCAGTGTGGCGGTGGTATGTCCATGCACTCACCAGAATATTTGCGTAAGGTCAGACAGATGACTCGTCAGCACGATGTCTATTTAATCGCTGATGAAATCGCTGTTGGGTGTGGCAGGACGGGTACTTTTTTCGCTTGGGAACAAGTGAGCAAAACGGATTGGCCGGACATTGTTTTACTCTCGAAAGGAATTACGGGTGGAAATTTGCCCCTATCGGTTGTGCTCAGTTCAGAGGAAATTTTTCAGTGTTTTCTGAGTGACGACTTCACAAAAGGATTCCTGCATTCGCACTCGTATACGGGGAACCCATTAGCCTGTGCCGCCGCCAATGCCGTGCTTGATCATTTCGACGAAGGATTGACTGATGCCATAGCGCAGCAAGCGCAATATTTATCTCAGGCATTTGATCGTTTCAATGGCGACTCTCGTGTCTCACCGGTCAGGCAGTGCGGCATGATTCTCGCCTTCGAGGTCAATAATTCGGGTAATAATTTTGCGGAACGTTTTCATATGCAGGGCCGTGCCCATGAGCTTTTGATTAGGCCCATCGGTAATACGGTGTACCTGATACCGCCTTATGTACTCAATCAGGAATTAGCTGAATTTCTGGCGAATGCTGTAGATCAGTGCCTCGATAAAGTGTTGAGCGGATGCTGATCAAAAAATTACAAGATAAAATGGATGTGCTCGCACACTCGGATTTGTTGCGGCACAAATGGATTGCTCAGTCACAAACTGGAACGCAGCAGATACTCCTTAATTCCAGCGAAACGAATCCAAGTAAGCAGACGTTATTTTGTTCTAACGATTATCTGGGTTTTGCGAGTCACCCTGATATCTTGTGCGCGTTGAAGGATGGGATTGATCGCTGGGGTGGTGGTTCAGGAGCATCTCACTTAATCAGTGGTCATATGGGACCCCATGAAGCGCTCGAAGTGAAGCTCAGTGAATTGTTTGCGCGTTTAATACCCGACAATCATTGCCTTACTTTTTCAACAGGCTATATGGCGAATCTGGCTGTGATGACTGTTTTGGGAGATGCGGACTCTGAAATTTTTTCTGACGAACTCAATCATGCATCTTTAATTGATGGGATTAGGCTTTGTAAGGGTAAGGTTAATATTTATAAGCATCGTGATTATGATGCGCTCGCTCAACTGTTAGATAAAAGCACTGCGGATGTCCGGTTGATTGTTACTGATGGGATATTCAGTATGGACGGTGATCGGGCGAATGTGGAAGTATTGCAAAAATTAGCCCATAAATATGATGCGTGGATCGTGGTCGATGACGCACATGGTTACGGTGTTATTGGGAGTGAGGGTTTAGGTAGCCTCGAGGTCGAGCAATCAATCAACGGTCGTATGATCCTTGTTGGAACACTGAGCAAGTCTGCTGGGCTATCGGGGGCTTTTGTTGTCGCTCACCAAACAATTATTGATTATATTTTTCAGACGGCTAGAACTTACATTTACACGACGGCGCCGCTGCCTGCTATTTCATATGCATTGTTAAAATCCCTTGATTTAATGCACGGTGATGAGGGGCGACAACGGAGAGGTCATTTGCGGGTACTTGAACAACATCTCCGATGTGGCCTGTCTGATCTGGTTGATGAATATTCCAATGCTGGATTGAGTATTTCAGATTCTGTCTCTCCAATTCAGGCTGTCATTGTGGGTGAGTCGCAGCGGGCTATCGATCTGTCGGATGGGTTGAGTGAATTAGGGTTTCGGGTGCCTGGCATACGACCACCCACGGTTCCAATTGGAACGTCGCGTATTAGAGTGACGCTGTCGGCAGATCATTCAATTAATGATGTTGATCGTTTGATGGATGCCTTCCGTATACTTTTTAAAAAAACAATCTGAGCCATGCAGTATTTTGTGACCGGCACTGATACCGAGATCGGAAAAACTACGATAACAGTGGGTTTAGTGTCCGCCGTAGTAAAAGCCGGTCATACCTGTGTGGGTCTTAAGCCGATAGCTGCGGGTCAGGATTACGTGGATGGCGTTTGGGTTAACGAGGATGTCTTACGTTTGAGCCAAGTTTGTGATCCGCCGATCAGTATTGATCAGATATGCAGTTATCAGTTTCGTAAACCCTGTGCGCCAGAGATAGCAGCAAGCCTAGAGCAAAAAGTAATCGATAAAAATATCGTGATGAAGCATCTCCGTTCGTCGATTACTCTCGCGCAATATGCGTTTGTTGAAGGGGTGGGGGGCTTTAACATACCGCTGAGTTCGAGTTGGACGACTGCTGACTTAGCGGTTGAGTTAAATTTTCCGATCATTTTAGTTGTTGGAATGAGACTTGGGTGCGTGAATCATGCGATGTTGACGCGGGAGGCAATTGATTGTCGGGGATTAGATTTTGCTGGTTGGGTGGCTAACTTCGTTGATCCAAATTATTCTTTTCCAGAAGAAAACTTTAAGACGTTGCAGGAGCAGTTAGGCGGGTCGTGTCTTGGTAGAGTCCCTTTCATTTCTGATGCGCCACAGGATATAGCGCCTGATGTATTCCAGTTGGATAGGCTGCTTGTGGGTTGAGTGGCGCTCTGGTGGTGAGAAGATAGTGATAGAGTTTACAATCAGTGGCGCCCCGGAGACGAATCGAACGTCCGACCTACCCCTTAGGAGGGGGTTGCTCTATCCCCTGAGCTACCGGGGCGCAGAATCCAACACCATAAATCAAGATTTTATGGTGCCGAAGGCGTTATTCTAACAGGCTGTTAGCCCACCATCTGCTGCACTAGTGCATAAAAAGAGCATAAAAACTTAAGTATGATCAATCTTGGTTACCGGCTTGAAGTTAACATGAGCACTTCCATATCAACGGTTTGACGCTCAACTCGCTGACCGTGGCAAGGATCCCATGGAAGATCACCACCACCATATTGAAATGAAGAAGCCTTGACGTTAGTAAGGTTGCAAAAGCAAAGGAGCTCGAGATGGACAAGCCGTATGAACATTGGGAGCAGGTCTATCAAACCAAACCAGCGGATGCGGTGAGTTGGTTTCAAGAACATGCCACTCGTTCGTTGGAGATCATTCGATCAATTGGCGCAACATCCGACGCAAAGATCCTTGATGCAGGGGGAGGTTCGTCTACATTGGTGGATGATTTGCTAACCGGTAGATTCAAACATGTGTCGGTACTTGATCTTTCTGCAAGTGCGCTGGAGGTGGCGCGCCGGCGCCTTGGATCCCTCGGTCAAAACGTGACATGGATTACTGGCGATATTTTAACTGTGGAGCTTCCTGAGCAGACTTATGACATCTGGCACGACCGTGCCGTCTTCCACTTTCTAACCGACCCGGCGGATCGAATGGCGTACGTGCGCCAGGTCATGAAATCAGTCAAGCCCGGTGGCCATGTGATTGTGGCTACCTTTGCACCTGATGGTCCTGAGCAGTGCAGTGGTTTACCCGTGGCCCGATACGATCCCGATCAACTGCATGATGAGTTTGGCCCATCATTTGAGCTGCTGGAACACGCCAGTGAGGAGCACAAAACGCCATGGGGTTCGGTGCAGCACTTCATTTATTGTCACTGCCGAGCACCTTATTGATCGTTAAGTCTATTACTGGACCGATCAAAAAATTCTAGATACCTACTCGCTTGAACTTAAGACCAAAAAGCGATCATTCGAGAATATTCACATCACTCATATTCTTTTAAGCCAAAGTTATCCTGATTATAGAATTAGTTTGATGAAAAATGCTTGCTATTTTTTATAGAAGCTAGCTCATGATGTATTGCTCTAGTTGCTCAATAGTATGCTTTTGATCCGAAATCATCTCGCGTACAACGTCCCCGATGGAGATAA
>ERZ890510.1234-NODE-1234-length-17172-cov-14.535316_pt1 | contig 17172 bp, 17 predicted proteins | sample MGYA00521265_ERZ890510 | MGnify/ENA primary metagenome ERZ890510 (study PRJEB32303, sample SAMEA104408624) | aquatic metagenome | biome: Brackish water; feature: Chemocline; material: water | place: Baltic Sea | collected 2014-10-26T21:54:00 | depth 110 m ...
TAATTGAATTATAGCTTCTTAGAGGAGATAGTTCTCATGACTACTCCCACTCAATCGTGGCAGGTGGTTTGCTTGAAATATCATAAACAACGCGACTAATCTCTTCTATCTCGTTCACAATTCTATTGGATACCAAGGCAAGAAACTCATACGGAAGCTTGGCCCAGGTGGCGGTCATGAAATCAACTGTTTCAACTGCCCTAATTGCAATGACATCAGCATATCTTCTCTCATCCCCAACCACGCCAACAGATTTTACCGGAAGATAGGCGCAGAAGGCTTGGCTTACTTGATGGTATAAATTGGCCTTAATCAATTCCTCAATAAATATTGCATCTGCCTTCTGAAGTGTCGCAACTTTTTCTGGGGTCACCTCTCCCAAAATCCTCACGCCCAAACCAGGCCCGGGAAAAGGATGGCGATTTAGCATCTCCAGGGGCAAGCCGAGCTCAGCACCCATTTTTCTTACCTCATCCTTAAACAGATCTCTTAATGGCTCCACCAGCTCCATCTTCATATCATCAGGCAGGCCGCCCACATTGTGATGGGACTTGATCACCCTGGCTTCCTTGGATTCAGATTCAGAGGATTCAATCACATCAGGGTAAATGGTGCCTTGTGCTAAAAAATGAATGTCGTCCTTCAATTTAGCAGACTCATTATCAAAGATATCAATGAAGGTCCTGCCAATGACTTTTCTCTTTTGCTCTGGGTCTGACACGCCCTTTAAATGTCGGTGAAAGATTTTCTTGGCATCAACGACCAATAAATTTAGATCCATTGTCTCTCTGAATAAACTCTCCACCTCCTCCGCCTCATTTTTTCGAAGCAATCCATTGTCCACAAACATGCAGATTAAATTTTTTCCAATGGCTCGATCCAGCAACATGGCTGTGACCGAAGAATCAACACCTCCAGACAGGCCAAGTAAAACTTTTTTATCTCCCACTCTTTCTTTGATATCAATAATTCGCTGCTCAATGAGATTGCTCATTTTCCATTGAGCCAGACAATGACAGATTTTAAATATGAAGTTTTCTAAAATAATGTTGCCGTCTTTGGTGTGAGTCACCTCTGGATGAAATTGCAGTGCGTATATTGGCTTTTGAGAGTGTTCCATCGCAGCAATGGGGGCTGACGGAGTTGAGGCGATTAAATTAAAGCGATCTGGCAAGGTGGAGACGTGATCGCCATGGCTCATCCAAACGTCCATTGAGGATCCGGGGCTCAAGCCATCAAATAACAGTGAGGTCTGCTCAATGGTAATGGCTGCATGTCCGAACTCTTTTGTTTTGGAGGCGGTCACTTGACCGCCAAATTGCTCAGCTAAAGTTTGCATGCCATAGCAGATACCCAAAATGGGAATGTCTAGATTAAAAATAATCTCAGGAACTCTAGGGGTGTTGCTGTTGGTAACCGATTCTGGGCCGCCAGAAAGAATGATCCCTTTTGGATTCAGTTCAATGATTCTCTCCTTGGAAATATCCCAGGGTAAAATCACAGAAAAAACATCAAGCTCCCTAATTCTTCGTGCTATGAGTTGCGTGTATTGAGAGCCAAAATCCAAGACTAAAATAGTGTCGATATTGCTATGATCTAGAGCTAGCTCATTAGAATTGGTCATGATAAAAAATTAGTTTCTTTGGTAATTAGGGGCTTCTTTTGTAATCATGACATCGTGAACATGGCTTTCTAACATTCCGGCATTGGTAATCTCAATGAACTGAGCATCTTTTTGCATGTCTGGGATAGTCTTGCAGCCAACATACCCCATGGATTGTCTAATGCCCCCTGTTAGCTGATTGATCACATTGACAACCCAGCCCTTATAAGGGACCCTGCCTTCGACTCCCTCTGGGACCATTTTTTCTATTTCTACGCCATCTTGTAAGTATCGGTTTAGATCGTTCCTTTGGGACATAGCGCCTAAAGAACCCATGCCTCTATAAGTCTTAAAGCTTCGTCCTTGATATAACTCTACCTCGCCTGGCGCTTCCTCAGTTCCCGCAAATATCCCCCCAAGCATTACAGCATCGGCACCAGCTGCCAGGGCTTTAGATACATCGCCTGAGAATCTAATGCCACCATCTGCAATCAGGGGCACGTCATTAGATTGAAATTTTTCTTTAATAGATAAAATAGCCGTAATTTGCGGCACGCCTATTCCAGCAATAATTCGGGTAGTACAGATTGATCCTGGGCCCATGCCAATTTTTATCGCATCGGCTCCGGCATCACGGAGGGCTATAGCGCCCTCTGGGGTTGAAACATTGCCAGCCATGATATCGATTGCTGGGAATTCTATTTTTAGAAGTTTGATGGTATCAATAACATTTTGTGAATGGCCATGCGCGCTGTCTACAACAAATAAATCTACACCTGCTGCTGCTAGTGCCGTTGCTCGATCCAGGGTATCAGGGCCTGTTCCTAGGGCCGCTCCAACTCGGAGCTGTCCCTTTAAATCTTTAGTGGCAAATGGATACTCTGCAGATTTCTCCATATCTTTCATGGTGACTAGTCCGGCAAGCATTCCAGCTCCATCAATCACAAGTATTTTTTCAATCCTGTTGTTATACATGAGTTTTTTTACTTCAGCTTGATCCGTGCCCTCCTCGACTGTGATGAGTTTATCTCTGGGGGTCATAATGGTAGAGACTGGGTCTGCAAGATTATCTGCGTATCTAAAATCCCTGCGCGTAACAATGCCCATGAGGACACCATCATCAACCACTGGCATGCCTGAGATACTTAGCTCGTTCGTTAATTGCATGAGCTCTTCAATGGTCTTGGTGGATTTAATGGTGGTAGGGTCACGGACCACCCCACTTTCATATTTTTTAACCGCCTTGACTTGCTGCGCTTGCTCTTCAATGGAGTTGTTTTTATGAATGATCCCAATGCCGCCATTTTCAGCGAGCGCTATGGCCATTCTGGATTCAGTGACTGTATCCATGGCAGCCGATACCAAGGGAATCTTGAGGGCAATGTTGCGTGAAATTTTAGTTTCAAGATTTGCCTCTGACGGCAAGAAATTAGTGAAACGCGGGAGAAGTAACACGTCATCAAACGTGAATGCTTTTTGTTTGATCTTTTCCATAACAGATTATAGCCTAAGCTGAAATTGAAAAAAAGATTTTAAGCCATGCCAATCAGTTTGTGTTGCTGAATGCTAAGTTTCCACCTCGGGTTCTCCAAGCAATACTGAATGGTCTTCCTTGTATTTTCTTTGCCCTCAAGCCCATCCATGGGCTGAAGATACATATGATCAAACTTCAAATCCAGAAAATGATCGAGATCTTGGCCCGCTTGCGGATAGACCACCTTCAATTCATTGCCTTGATGAACGATCAACTCTGAGCCCTGTTTTGGAGACACGCAAATCCAATCAAGGTCTAGATCTATCGCAATAGTTCCATTGGTCTCGATGGCTGTATCAAACCCACTCTTTTTACACTCTTCTATCAATCTTGCATCGAGCTGCAGCATGGGTTCGCCACCAGTGAATACAATGAGTCGATTCCCTTGGTCGCCCCATAGCTCAGTGAGCTTTAATACTAAATCTTTGGCAGCATACGTCCCGCCATTGATGCCATTTGTGCCCACGAAATCTGTATCACAAAACTTGCAGATCGCAGACGATCTATGCTGCTCACGCCCAGACCATAAATTACAGCCTGAGAATCTAACAAACATTGCGGTTCTGCCCGCTTGGGCGCCCTCGCCCTGAATCGTTTTATAGATCTCCTTAATTGAATACATCAGTCTTGATAGGTCAATGGATCTGCGGTGTTGTTGAGCGCAAACGCCTCTAATCTTTCATTGCAAGAGCCGCATTTGCCACAGGCCAGATCCTGTCCTTCATAGCATGTCCATGTTTTAGAATAATCAATGCCTAGGTCTAGCCCAATCTTAACAATCTCAGCTTTGCTGTAGTTTAAAAATGGAGCCTCCACACTGATTGGAAAAGTGTGGCAGATTTGCGCCACTGCATTCATTGCAGATAAAAATTCTGGCCGACAGTCAGGATAAATAAAGTGATCGCCAGCATGAGCGCCATACCAAACTTGCTTGATGTTCTTTGAAATTGCATAAGCGATTGCATGGGAAATAAACAACATATTTCTATTGGGAACTATGGTGCTTTGCATGCTTTCTGCTTGGTAGCTTCCATGAGGCATGTCAATACTGTTAGATGTTAGAGCAGATGCTGCAAAAATTGATTCCACATTCGCAATCTTGATTTGTAGATTAGACAGATGATTCTCATGGCATGCTAAGCGCGCGCATTCAATCTCTTTGATGTGTCTTTGACCGTAGTCGAATGTTAGGCAGTCGACTTCATAATCTTGATTGAGCGCCTGATGCAATAAGGTAAATGAGTCCATGCCTCCCGATAGAATTAAAACAATTGTATCTTTCAAAGCGATCTATAAATTTCATCAGATTTAGCAGCACATATAAAATCATTCATGTGCAGTCCTTTGATTTTATGAGACCACCATTCTAAAGATACCAATCCCCATTCAAGAGTAATTTTTGGATGATGACCCTCGCTCTCTGCCAAATCAGCAATTAACTTCGTAAATTCCATAGCTGCCGCATAACTCTGAAAGGTGTATTTCTTGAGTAACCTATCCATGCTTGAATCCTCCACTGCCCAGCCATCAAGGTTCGCGAGCAGGCTATCTATCTGGTCCTTGGGAACAAGCGGAGCCCCTATCTCACATGCAGAGCAACTTTGTTGAGACAGATTGTTCACAGACCGCCCTTGGTGAGCTTTGCAGGATCCAGAAGTGCTTTCAGCTGGCTAATTGAAATACCAGTTTCTTCATGCGCCACATCAATAATTGCTCTGTTTTCTTTGTAAGCTTTTTTTGCTATTTTGGCTGCCTTGTCATAGCCGATTTCTCGATTTAAGGCGGTAACTAGTATAGGGTTCTTGCCTAATGATTCAGAGATATTGGTTTCGTTCACTTTAAATGTTTTGATGGCTTTGTTTGCTAACAAGGGCATCACATTGGCCATCAATGTAATACTTTTAAGTAAATTGTATGCGATCACTGGCAGCATGACGTTGAGCTGAAAATTGCCTGACTGGGAGGCAATGGAAACGGTCACGTCATTGCCCACAACATCTGCGCAAGCCATGGCCACTGCTTCAGGCACAACGGGGTTAACTTTGCCTGGCATGATGCTGCTTCCAGGTTGCAAAGCCTCTAATTCAATCTCACCCAGACCAGTGAGCGGTCCGCTATTCATCCAGCGCAAATCGTTTGAAATTTTAGTCAGAACTAAGCTTAGGTTTTTGACGCTAGAAGATAATTGGGCGGCTGCATCCTGCGAGCTTAAGGATTTAAAGTAATTAGAAGAAGTTTTTACATCAAGCTTAGAGAGTTTTTTAACCTCAACAGCAAAAATGCGACCAAAATCTTTATGCGCATTGATCCCGGTGCCAATCGCTGTGCCGCCTTGAGGAAGGTAAGACATCTCTTTGACGGCAGCTTGAATGGATTTTTTGACAGCTTTGAGCTGGGCTGACCACCCAGATAATTCTTGAGAAAAATCAATTGGCATTGCATCCATGAGATGTGTCCTGCCTGTCTTAACCTTGCCTTTGAGGGAGGATCCTTTTTTATCTATGGTCTTAATTAAGTGCTCTAGAGCAGGTAATAATGAGCGCTCAGTATCCAGCATGGATGAAATACAAATGGCGGTAGGGATAACATCATTACTGCTTTGGCTCATGTTGACGTGGTCATTGGGGTTTATTTTAATTCGAGCTTTTTTGGAGGCAATCGTAGCAATGACTTCATTGGCATTCATGTTGGTGCTAGTGCCTGAGCCAGTTTGAAAGATATCCAGTGGAAAGTGATCATCGTGCTGTCCTGCTGCAACCTCTTTTGAAGCTAGCTTAATTGCAGAGGCCTTTTTGGCATCAAGCAATTGAAGCTTTTGGTTTGCTGTGGCTGCTGAGAATTTAATAATTCCAAGGGCTTGGATGAAGCTGCGCCCGAATGGAAAAGCAAATCGAATCCCGCTAATATTAAAATTCTCCAAAGCGCGTTGAGTCTGAGCACCCCACAGGGCTCCCTCAGGCACCTTCACCTCGCCCATCGAATCTTTTTCTATTCTGTATTTCATAATTAACTCCTTATCCTCTATACTTATTTTACACTTTTTACTCGATTTATAACTTTTAAAATGGCAATAAAAATAGATACAACTAAAGGTAGGCTCCCTCCAAAACCCAAAGGCCTTGAGATGGTTGAATGCAAAACTATAGAGGAAACTCGAAGGCAGCAGCTAGAAAAATTAACCGCAGGCTTTAGATTGTTTGCTTATTTTGGTTACGATGAGGGTGTTGCCGGACATATTACGGTGAGAGATCCCGAGTTTTCAGATCATTTCTGGGTGAACCCAATAGGGATTCACTTTAGCCAAATCAAAGTATCAGATTTACTTTTGGTTAATCATGATGGGGAAGTGGTGCAGGGAGATAGACCGGTTAATGTGGCGGCTTTTGCCATTCACTCACGATTACATCAAGCCAGGCCCGATGTTAATGCCGCGGCTCACTCTCATTCCATGTATGGAAAAACATTTTCTACTTTTGGAAAATTATTAGACCCAATTTCTCAGGACTCTTGTGCATTTTATGAAAGACAAGCCATTCATAACCATTTTGCAGGCGTCGTAGAGGAAACTGAAGAGGGAGATAAGATAGCTTCTGCATTGGGTGACAAAACAGTCCTTTTTATGCAAAACCATGGAATCCTAACCACAGGCACCTCAATTGATGTGGCCCTTTGGTTCTTCTTTTCACTAGAAAGATGCTGTCAATCTCAACTCATGGCCGATGCGGCTGGAGCGACCACGCTCATACCTCACGAAACAGCCATTAAAACTCGAGAATTCATAGCCAATGACTTTGCTGCATGGGCAAGCTTTCAGCCTTTGTACGACATGATCGCCGAAAAAGAGCCCGATCTATTTGACTAGCTCTTAGCTGCCAATAATTGCTTTAGTTTCCAAACATTCGTGCATGCCTGCCAAACCATGTTCTCTTCCATTGCCCGATGTTTTAAAGCCACCAAACGGCGCTGCGGGACCCCTGCGCCCTCCGTTAATGCTAATTTGGCCTGCGCGAATTTTTCTAGCCACGGCTTTTGCATGATCTGCATCGCCTGATTGAACATATCCTGCTAGCCCATAAGGAGTATCATTTGCTATATCGATTGCCTCTTCTTCGGTTTCATATTTAAGAATACATAGCACGGGCCCAAAAATTTCTTCTCTTGCAATAGTCATGTCATTAGTCACATTACCAAAAACTGTTGGCTTCACAAAGTAGCCTTCGGTTAAACCATCAGGCTTTCCTGGACCCCCAGCAACGAGAGTTGCGCCTTCATCAAGGCCAATTTGAATCATTCGTTGAACTTTCTCGTATTGGGTTTTATTAGAGATAGGGCCAATGCTAACGCCCTCCATCTCAGGCGGACCAACTACTGTTGCATTGGCTGCAGCAGCTGCTGCTTCCAGTGCAGCGTCGTAATTTTTAGAGGACACAAGCATCCTGGTGGGCGCATTGCATGATTGGCCTGTGTTCATAAAGCAATGATTGGCCCCTGCAGTAACAGCTTTTTCTATATCAGCGTCATCCAAAACAATGTTGGCTGACTTGCCACCTAATTCTTGAGAGACTCTTTTTACAGTTGGAGCTGATGCAATCGCCACTGCTACGCCTGCGCGAGTTGAGCCTGTGAAGTGCATCATATCAATATCTGGATGTTCGGATAAAGCAGCCCCAACGATCGGACCCATGCCATTTACCAAGTTAAATACTCCTGCTGGCACTTTTGCATCGTGCAAAATTTCAGCAAAAATAATACCGCATAAAGGCGTTATTTCGCTTGGCTTCAATACCATGGTGCAGCCTGATGCAATGGCAGAGGCAACTTTGGTACACATTTGATTCATTGGCCAGTTCCAAGGCGTGATCATACCCACAACGCCGATTGGCTCTTTTCTAATTAAATAATTATTTTCTGTGCCTTCAAATTCGAATGATCTTAAAACCTCTAAGGTATCCTTGAAATGGGACAGTCCAGCGGTCACTTGTGCCATCTGAGAAAGCCACAAAGGAGCTCCCATTTCACTGGAGATTGTTTGCGCTAATTCTTCTGAGCGCTTTTCGTATTCAACTATAATATTTTCAATAATTGCAACTCTGTCTTCTTTGCTAGAAAAACCAAAAGACTTGAATGCATTTTTAGCAGCTGCAACAGCGACATCCACATCTTCTTTTGTGCCAGCGGCAATCGTGCCAATTACTGACTCATCGGAAGGGTTGATGACCTCTATAGTCTCCAAGCCCACAGGGTCAATCCATGCTCCATTGATATAAAACTTTAATAGATTGTCCATCATTTTAATCCTCAAAAAAATTGAAATTAATTATAACTGAACTTCTTTTACTATAACTAGCATTTATTTTAAGGATAAAGAATTTATATAGTAACGGCATCCCTGGTTTCTTTAAAAGCAACAATGGCCCGTTGGCGAGACTCTTTTAAATCCAATATAGGTTTTGGATAAGTGGTATCACTAAATAAGTCATGGGTTGGTTGATGAATATTTTTTAATGGCGTATTTTCTAGCTCGGGGATAAATTTTTTAATGAATGCACCCGTTGGATCAAAATTTTGGGATTGGGTGATAGGATTAAAAATTCTGAAATAGGGTGCTGCATCTGTGCCGGTAGAGGCGCTCCATTGCCACCCCCCATTGTTTGAAGCAAAATCTCCATCAATTAAGTGCTCCATAAAAAATTGCTCCCCAATCCGCCAATCATGAAGCATATTTTTTGTAAAAAACATGGCGACAATCATTCTGAGGCGATTATGCATCCACCCTTCTGTGAGCATCTGCTTAATGGCTGCATCAATAATAGGGAACCCGGTATTGCCAGTCTTAAAAGCTTCAATCTCAGAGCTAGAGTTGCGCCATGGAATATCGCGAGTGTAATCTTGAAAGGGTTGGTTGCGACTTACTTTTGGAAAAGAATGCATGATATTTCTATAAAACTCTCTCCACACCAACTCATCCACCCACTTGCAAATACCTGGATTGCCAGACGCAAACTCAAAGTTATTTAATTTTAGGGCCTCTACAATACATCTTCTTGGTGAAATAATACCTAAAGCAAGATAGGGTGATATGCGACTCGTGCCATCTAAAATTGGAGTATTTCTAGAGTCACTATAGCTTTTAATTTTTTGACCTAGGAATTCTTGAAGGCGAGCATGGGCCTCAGCTTCTCCTGCTGGCCAATAATCCATATTTACCTGATGAGACTTTTCTAGCTTCAAGGCTGAAAGATCGCTGGGTAGATTAGTTTTTTTTAATGGCTTGTCCGCTTGATTGAGATCTAAAAAACTCATAGAAAAATTCTCAATCCACCGCCTCTTAAAGGGAGTGAAGACTGAGAAGGGTTTGTCCTGACCGGTTCTTAAGAAACCAGGCTCATACACCACCTGATCATGATGCCTAGATATTTGAATATTATTTGCACTCAACAACGTCTCTGCCGCATCATCTCTTGTATTCTCGTTAACCCCAAATTCATTGTTCCAATAGCATGAATTAATTTGATGGGTCTTAACAAATGTTTGCAAGTCCTCGGGGAGGGCTTTAAAGGTATCAGTCTGTAGAACAATCAAGGGTATATGCAACTTCCTTAATTGCTTTTCTAGAGTGAAAAGATTTTGTATTAAAAAATCTTGCTTCACATTAGATTCATGATGCAGATTCCATTGCTTTTGAGAAAAAATGTACACACTAATCACCTCATCGCAAAAGTGAGTCGCCTCTAATAAAGCTGGGTTGTCATCAATTCTCAAGTCTGATCTAAACCACATTAAGCCTTTCACCATTTAATGGCCTGCATTAATTTCTTTGCCAACTCATTGCGATGCTCTGTAATTTTTGCATTTAAATCTTGCTGCGATCTGAGCTCAAAGTCATAGATAGGCGACCTCTTAATCAACTCTAAATCTGCATATTTAGCAATATGAGCCTCATATCGCAGAGGAGATTTAATGCTTGACGGATATAAAGTTGTTACAGGTTTTCCGCTAGAAATAGACTCTGAGATCATCATGGCGCTATCTTCGGTTACAAAAATATTTGTTGCTGAACCTAATAAAGAAGCTAAATTAAAATTTTTATCCCCATGGTGGAACCATGCAGAATAATCTCCAAGAATATTTTTAAGGCGTAATTGAAATAAGTCTTCAACCTCTGGCGATGTTCGTCTTGAGGTCACAATAGATATGGGTAGTTGAACTTGAGTGTGTAAAGCCTGAATCTTCACAAGCATGCTCTCCCACTCCTTGAATGAGTAGGAATACCCTATGCCCTCACCCCCAATCAAAAAAAGAATATGTTCTCCACGATTATCTTTCTGAGCTGCCCGAGAGCAGACCGCTGGGGAATATAAGTTAGGTGATATGGCAGCAACAATATTTGAAGGGTGCTCAAAGTATTTTTCTATGGTGACCAGGGCATTAAACATCGATGAATGGAGTCCTCTTGGAGAGCCCAGTTGTATCACTGGTATTGAATGCGCTAATTTAATTGCGGCACTAACCGGCATAGTGTTTCCACCTGCTGCAATAATCAGATCATACCCTTGGATGTGAATGGGTGAATACATCCAAAGAATGCATCGGGCGATAATTTTATTTTCTAGCCGAAGCAAAAGCTTAGCAATAACAGTGCAGGCGGACCTCAGGAAATTAAGCCGCCAAGACATTTCATGCGTTGCAATGGTGCATTCATATGTTTCACTGATCATAAGGGCAACGCCGTTGGACTGATTAAAATGCCCTGGTATGCCATCGCTAATAATAAGTATTTGTTTCATCAAATGAATGAGAGATATTTATCTTGATAGGTTTCTAACAAAAAATCTTGAGCCATCATGAGCTCTGCTTTGGCAATGTCCTCAGGATTATCAACACCTAAGATTGGTGATGATGAGGTTACTGCATGAATTTCATAATCATTTTCAAGCAGCCTCATCATATCAATAGACTCCAGCTCTTCTAAAGGAGTCGGTTGCAGCTTTGTATATTGAGACAATGCAGCAATTGTAAAGCCAATCATCCCCAGTTGCCTCATCGCTTGATGGCTGCTGTGCGGAACATGGGCTCGAGTAAAAAAAGATATTTTTGATGCATTGGTCATAATGGCTTTCACTACGTTAGGATTGCCTAGGTCATCCCCGTCGATAGGATAAACTAAATTGACAACCTCAAAATCATCTCCACAAAATGCAGTGCTTAAATTTTTTATATCCTCTGGAAAAATTTGTGGCTCGTCTCCCTGGAGCAATAAAATAAAATCGTATGCTTCTCCCTGTTTGCTTAAAATATCTACTGTTTCCTGCGCCCGCTCGGTTGCTCTGTCGTGATGGTGACCTGTCAGAATTGATGGAATATTGTAAAGCTTGGCCCAACTCATAATCTCTTCATCTGGAGTGGCAATAACCAGGTTATCGCATGCTTGAGATAGCAGTGCTCGCTCATAGCAATGGGCTAACATTGGCACCCCTAGAATTTCTTTTAAAGGTTTCCCTGGAAATCTTGAGGACGCCATTCTGGCAGGAATAACACCAAGCGTTTTTTTCATTTACTTAGCAAAAGGCAGTCTTGCAGATAAATCTAACATGCGAATATCAACACTAAAGGCAATCATGTCATAACCTTTGTTTAAAAGAATTGGGATTTGCTTGGCATTAGGCTCAACTAGATGGTATCCAGCTTTCACTTGATGTCGCTGAGATGCTTTTAAAATTTGCTCTTCTGCCTCAATAAAGTCATCAGAATCAAAGATGCCTGGATTCCCCAAAGATGCTGAAAGATCATATGGGCCAATGAAATACCCATCAATCTCTTGAGAAAATATAGAATCAAGATTTGCTATGCCAGCCACTGATTCAATTTGCGCATAAATTTCAATATGCTTGGAAGTGGTTGTGATGTATTCACTTTTAGCATTCGCCTCTCCATACCCCTGAGCACGCGCAAGGCCCATGCCCCTATTGCCTCTGGGAGGATAATGGCAGGCAGCTACAATCCCCTCGATCTGAGCTTGCGACTCAACCATGGGTGCTAAAATTCCTTTTGCCCCAGCATCAAGTACTCTTTTAATTTGTGAGGCACTATGTCCAGAAAGACGCACAAAGGGTTTGGAGCCAGCAAGGTCAATAACCCTAATAAGCTGCTCTGCTTGATTAATATTAATCGCGCTGTGCTCTAAATCAATCACCACCCACTCATAGCCTGCCTTAGCAAATATTTCTGCCACTGACTCATTGGGTAGACTTAGCCAAGTTCCAATTGAATGCTTGCTCATACACTAACCTCTTAAGTTAAAATTTTATTATCATCTAATCCAGCTATAGCAGCTAAACCCATTGCATTGATGCCCTCATGCGTCAGACTGGAGCGATGCGAGGTTCCAAAAAAATTAGGTAATTCAAAGAGTGGATTCTCTAGCGCTGGCTCTTCAGCAAAGACATCAAAAGCAGCAAAAGCATCGGGGTTGTTGGAGAGGAAGGTATGCAAAGCAGGCTCATTGACGATGCCGCCTCTAGCAGTGTTGATAATAGAAACGGATGACTTTAAAAGGCTGAGTTCCTTTGAGCTAATAATATTTTCTGTTTCCTCTAAAAGTGGGAGATGAATGCTGAGAACATCCGCTTGACTTAAAACTGCTGCGAGTGCATCTTGCTGGATTAGCTCTCGCTTTAACCCAAGATCTTTGCACGCGCTTGATAACTCTTCATCGCTAAAAACCTTCTCATCAAAAAAAATGATCCTGCAATTAAAGGGTTGCAGAAAAGAAGCAAACTTTTGCCCGATGTTTCCAAAACCAAGCAACCCAACTGTTTTGCCGAATAGCTCCGCTCCTTTTTCTTGGGACCATATGCCCTCGGTAATTTCGATGTGATTTTGATGAATCTTTCGCAAAGACAGTAGAGTTAAGGTTAGCGCTAATTCTGCAACACTTTGCTTGTTGACCCCTGGCGTAAAGCCTAACTTCACCCCTTTAGATTTTAGGGCGACTGTATCCAAGTTATTGATTCCTACGCCGTACTTACTAATTACCTTGAGCCTTGGAAGTTGATCTAACAGCTCAGCCGAAATTTCTTCTATCCCAATGATCGCCTTATCAGCTGACCCCAGGAAAGTTATCAAATCCTTTCCTTCAAGCGTTTTGCCTGTCTCATTTAAAAGAATATTCGAATACTCAGCCCTTAAAGCATCTATCAAGGCTGTATTTTTAGAAAAGGATCGAGAGGCCACCGCAACTGTGTCTGTAGAATTCATATTAAAGAGCCAAGTGCTGATTGGTAAATTTTGCATCCACTCTATAATCAGTCTGTATATTGGTTATGGAAGCTACCCCACCAGCTGCGTTCACTATTGCTGCGCCCGCTGCAATATCCCATAAAAAAATTCCATTTTCTTTGTAAGTTTCTGCTTTGCCAGCTGCAACATATATAGAAGCCATCGCAGCCGAACCAATCATCCTGACTTTTTTCCAATGCTGAAAGTCATCGATCATATCTTTAAACTCGTCATCTGAGTAATTAGTTTTTGCAGGAATGCCGGTAACCAAGGTAGATTGGCTTTTTTGAGAATAATCAGACACAGAAATCTCTTGCTGGTTTAAAAATGCTTTTGAGCTCTGGTGTCCAAAATATAAATCATCGTGGTTAAAATCATAAATCACCCCAAGAATTGGGGTTAAATTTTTCATCAAAGCAATGGAGACACAACTAATGGGAATGTCTCTTAAGAAGTTTGAGGTACCATCAAGAGGATCAACTACCCAGTAAAATTCACCCGCCTTGTCGCTGAAGCCTGTTTCCTCCCCTAAAATAGAAAACGTACTCTGCGAGCTTAAACTCTCCTTAATCAGTTGTTCAGTGTCAGTATCCAATTGGAGTTTAATATCTCGGCCTTCATTGTCTAAAATCTTTAGTTTTTTGCCTTGATTTGCTAGAAGATATTTGCCAGCATCTAAAGCCGCAGATTTAGCAATCTCTAGCCATGAATCTAATTCACGCATTTAAGAATTTTCTTCGGAAATAAGAGCCCACTAACCCACACACCACCATATGCAAGTCTTCGGCTGGACCATACTCACCGATCTTAGTTGGAACATGGATATTAAGATCGCAATTTTTCTGAAGGTATCCTCCATCAAAGGCAGTTAAACCAACAATATAAATATTATGCTCTTTGGCATACTCAATAGCTTTGATTAAATTTTTAGAATTCCCAGAAGCAGAAATACAGACAATAGTATCTCCAGATTTTGCTAATGTTTGAAGTTGTTGAAGAAAAATATTTTCATAACCATCGTCATTAGCAATAGCGGTGATGACAGCTTGGTTATCGCACAAGCTAATTGCTCTAAAAGGTTTATCAAACTGCCTGCTACCAAGAGAGACATCATTAACAAAGTGAGTGGCGGTGGAGGCGCTGCCTCCATTTCCTAAAAAAAAAGTAGTGCTTCCAGACTCCCTAGAATCTAGAAGTAAATCAGCAAACCTTGCAATAGACTCTCTGTCTAATTGGGCTATCAAGCTTGATAAGTACTCTAAGTACTCGTGAGAAAAATCCTGCGAAGTCGTCATAATTATTCCTTATTATTTATAATATTTTTCTTTCCAAGCTGGATCAGCCTTATAGATAGCTTCAATGAGCTTCATGGTCTCCAGCGCATCGTCAATACCGCCTCTCTCAATTGAAGTGTTGTCTGCCAATGAATTTGCAAAATACTTTATTTCATTATCCCATGAAACATCCTCATTATACTTGGAAGTAGATTCTCTGGGTGTCCCATGATCCTTGGAAAGATCAGAGGTAATGACTGTTAGTGTCTCGTCACCGTAACTTTTAGATCCAGTAAGCAGCCCCCCAAGAATAAGTGAGCCTCTCTCTAGGGTAATCTCTAAATTAAATATATGCCGCCATTGAGTTGCTGAAGAGTGCAGTTGTGCCACTATACCGGCCGGAGATTTCATTAAGACATAGGCATTATCCTCTACATCAAAATTCCAAAAAGCATTATCAATAAATGAGAAAACTTGGGTAAAGTTCTCACCCGAAAGATACCTCATTAAATCCAACATATGAATGCCTTGATCTAAGAGAATCCCACCACCAGAGGCCTCTCGATTTGTACGCCAGTCAGTTTGATTGAAACTAATCATTTGGGACTTACCATACACGCCCTTCATATTAATAATTTGGCCAAGTGAATTGCCTTGGATTATTGATTTTGCTTCCTCCACAGACAGGTGGAATCGATGATTGAACCCATACATGAGTTTCAACTCAGGAAATTTTAATGCTTCATTTTGGACTGCTAACAACTCATGATAAGTCCTTGCGGGAGGCTTTTCACAAAAGACATGCAGCCCTTTTTTTAAACTCAAAGAGGTCGCTTCCGCTGCAAATTGATTAGGCAAGCTGATAAAGATTATATCAATCTCTGCATTGGCTATCAGAGATTTATAATCATTAAAGACTATTGAGTCTGCTGGAATTGATTTGCGAGCGTCCTCACTAGATTCTGAGATAGCTGTTACCTGATAGGATGTGTTGGCGACGATGGACCTGTGCCTCGTCTTGCCAACTACTCCATATCCTGCAATTCCTACCCTCATGATGGTCTATAAATAAATTATTGAGTGTAGCTAAGTCGATAGATCACATTAGCTTTATCATCCGATATCAGCATGCTGCCATCCGAAATAACCAACGGCGCTGATGGTCTTCCTAAAACTGTCTGCCCCTGCAGCCAACCCGTAATAAAATCCTCTGAAGCAATGACGTCCCCGCCCTTATCCAAGATAACTCTGAGAACCTTATAACCAACTTTTTCTGAGCGGTTCCATGATCCATGCAGCGTTATAAATAAATTGTTTTGATAAGCTGCAGGAAATTGAGACGCGTTATAGAATGCTATTCCAGTAGGCGCTACATGAGCACCAAGCTCAAGAATGGGATTGACATAATCATAACCCGAGCTAATATCGCCAAACTCTGGGTCTTTAATATCAACAGCATGTTGAAATGGAAAACCATAAAATAAACCCTCTGCATCCACTCGATTTAACTCACATGAAGGACTATCATCTCCAAGCCAATCTCGCCCATTGTCTGTAAAATACAGTTTTTGTGTCACGGGATGAAAATCAAATCCAACAGAGTTCCTTACACCTCTAGCAACATGCTCCCATGTCTCTCCGGTGAATTTAAGAATGGAGGCATATTGGGGATTCTCAGAGAGACAAATATTACAAGGCGCCCCTACGTTTGTATAAAGATCTCCTTTGAGGTCATGCTGCAACCATTTCCAACCATGCCATGCATCATCTGGTAAATTATCTGTAACTAATATTTTTTTAGGCACCCCTGCGTTATTCTGACGCACCCATCTTTCAACATCTTCAATCTTCCAAATTTTACTGATTTCTGAAAAATATAAATCTCCCTCATACATACTGACTCCAGAAGAAGCGGTGAGTTTCTCTGCTATCACTCTCTTTTCATCCGCCTGTCCATTCTTATCAGAGTCTATCAACGCAATTATCTGCCCACTTCTTTCCCCAATAAAGATAGTGCCATTCTCTCCCTCTGCCATCTGCCTTGGTTGATCTAAATCTTGTGCAAAAACTTCTAACTTAAAGCCCTTTGGAACATTTAAAAATTGAGGGTCTAAGGCAGAAATATTTAATGTCAGAGTACAAATTATTAAATATGTAGCTATAAGAATATGTCTCATTTCTTTACCCATAAGAATCAAAGTCAGTTAGAATCTGCAGTATGTTATTCAGTATAGCAGTCACTCTATTATTTTTAAGTTTTTTTGCTGCGGTCGTCTTTACCGGATTGTTAAGAAATATTGCAAAGCAAAGAAATTGGCTTATTGATATTCCGAATAAAAGTAGAAAATTTCATTTTCGGCCTACTCCTTTGGTGGGAGGCATTGCCATCCATTTATCCATGCTCTTATCGACCCTATTTTTGCTATTCCTCGTAGATTACAAGTATGATTTTAAAGTTGCGGGATTTGATTGGCTAAAGTCTA
>ERZ890510.1235-NODE-1235-length-17169-cov-7.535059_pt1 | contig 17169 bp, 12 predicted proteins | sample MGYA00521265_ERZ890510 | MGnify/ENA primary metagenome ERZ890510 (study PRJEB32303, sample SAMEA104408624) | aquatic metagenome | biome: Brackish water; feature: Chemocline; material: water | place: Baltic Sea | collected 2014-10-26T21:54:00 | depth 110 m ...
GCCTTCATGTTGGTGTTGGGCGCCAGCGGCTCGGGCAAGTCCTCGCTGGTGCGCGCCGGGCTCGTGCCCGACCTCATGGCGCCCGGCGTGGTCCCAAGTGTGGACGGGGGCCAGATCACCTGGCGCCATGTTATCGTCCATCCTGCCGAGCTGTCGCCTGCGCCGTTGAGCGGGTTGGCGGCGGCACTGCTTCGCCCGGGCGCCCTGCCGGAGCTGGCGGCGATCGGCTACGGCGAGGCCGAGCTGGCGGCTCTATTGGGTGGCCCGCCTGCGGTCGGCGCCGGACCGCTTCGCGTGGCGCTGGAGCGCGCCGCGACCACCGATCCGAACGCCGTGCCCGGCGACCGCAGGGTGGGCCGGCTGGTGCTGGTGCTCGACCAACTCGAAGCAGCTTTCACGTCAGCTACGATTTCCGGCGAAGATCGTCGCGCGCTCGATGCCGCTGTGGCGCGACTGGCGACCTCCGGCATGGTATGGGTGATCGCCACGCTGCGCAGCGACTTCTTTCATCGCATGCCCGACTTACCGCAGCTGGCCGAACTGGCCGGTGGCCTTGGACAGTATCATCTCGCGCCGCCGACCGGCGCGGAGATCGACCTCATCATCACCCGGCCGGCCGAAGCCGCCGGCATCGCATTCGAGAAGGATCCCGAGACCGGTGTACCGCTGGCGGCGGCGATCCGCGAAGCGGCCACCCGCGATCCAGCCTCGCTGCCGCTCCTGTCTTTCCTGCTCGATGAACTCTATCACCGCGATGTCGAGGGGGGTGGCGAGACCCGGCTGCTCACCTATGCGACCTACAATGAGCTTGGCCAACTCGAAGGGGCGATCGCGCGGCGGGCCGAGCGGCTGGTGCAGGAGCTTTCGCCCGAAAGCGCAGCGGCACTGCCTGGCTTGCTGCTTTCCCTGGTCGAAGTTGGCGAAGCCTCGGCAGCAGCGACGTCGCGCGTGGTTCGCGAAGGGTCGATCACCGATCTCCGGCAACAAGCGCTCGCGCAGATGCTGGTCGACGCCCGGCTGGCGGTGGCCGACGACACCGGCCACGGCCGCACCTTCCGGCTTGCACACGAGGCGCTGCTCAGCCACTGGCCGCGGCTCAGAGAACTGATCGTCGAGCATCGCGACTTTCTGATCGTGCGCCGGCGTCTGCACGCCGAGGCTGTCGCCTGGAATCAGGAAGACCGCGATTCGGATCTGTTGCTGCCACCCGGCCGACGGTTGGCCGAAGCCGAAGATGTACTCGCCCGCCGCGGTGCCGACCTCGACCCGGAGACCGTTGCCTACGTCGAAGCCTCGAGTGCCGCCGAACAGAATAGGCAACGTCGCGCCCGCGAGGTGGAGCAAGCGGCCTTGCGCGACAAGCTCAGCCGCAGTCGGCGCTTTGCCGTTGCCGTGTCGGTGCTGCTGCTGCTGGCCGTGGCGACGGGCGGCTACGCCTGGCATCAGCGCACGGTGGCCACTGCCTCGCGCATCGAGGCGGAGAACAGCTACCGTCTGGCGCTCGACCAGGCCGCGGGCAGCCTGCAACAGCTGGTCGATGGATACCAGGAAGGCGTGGTGTCAAATCGTCTGCTCGCCGAGCTGGTGGCGCGCTCGCGCAAGACGGTCGATGGCCTCCCGGGTGAGCCGGACGACGTGACTGCTGCCCGCGTACAATTGTTGAGCGTATTGAGTCAGGCCAACATCGACTTGGGCGACGTTGCCGCTGCTCGTGTGCTCGGCAGCGATGCCCTGGCGCTGGCCAATGGCCTTGCGGCTAAGCACCCCGGCGACAAGCGGTGGGCCTTGTTGCAGGGCCGCTCGCATGGCGCGCTCAGTGAGATGTTCTATCGCGCCGGCGATTCGCCGGGGGCCGTCCTGCAAGCCCGCGCGGCGCTTGCCCGGCTGGCGCCCGTCGTTGCCGCCACCCCCGATGATGAAACGGCGCAACGGGAGTTCCTCGACAGTCATGAGAGGCTGGGCACGCCGCTTAGGAACATCGGTGAACTGGAGGAGGCTGCGGCGGTGCAGATCTCATGGGCGCAGCATGCCGAACGACTCGCCGCCCGCCAGCCCACTAACCTGCGGTGGTTGCGCTATGTAGCGATAGCGCGAGAGGAGCTCGGCGACACACTGCAAGCTCATGGCAAGCTCGCCGAGTCCGTCGGCGCCTACCGGGCAGCCAGTGCCATCGCGACGCAATTGTCTGCCGGCGCTCGGAGCAATAAGGATTTTCTGGTGCTGGTCGCCGGAACTCGGCTGCGCTTGGGCGATATCCTGCTGCAGACTGGCGACATCAAGGGTGCCTTCGCTGAATATCAAGCTTCCCGCGATGCTGTCCATCTCCTGACGACTAGCGACCCGTCAGTGTATGGATGGCGGCAGGGTCTCGCGGTCGCGTACCAGCGTATCGGCGATCTGCATTTGCGAGACGGCAATCCTGCCGCGGCTCTGGCGGGCTTCCAGCAGTATGTCGACCTGGCAGGCGAGACGCTCGAACGCCTGCCTAATAGCAGCAACGCGCGCTACGATCTTGCCAATGCGCGTCAAAAACTGGGCGACGCTTTGCGAGAGGCGGGAAAGCTGAAGGAGGCGTTGAAAGCCTATGGTGACGCGCTTGCCATCACAATCGAGTTGGACAATCGGCCAGTGAAGAATCCAAGATGGCGCAAATCACTCGCCGTCAACTACCAGCGCATTGGACTGACGCTCACGCTGCTCGGTGACCATCCGGGGGCGGTTTCTGCCTTTCAGGCGTGCCTTGCGATCCCGATAAGCAAATTCACCTGGAGCCCGCGCGAACGATGGCCACAGGACGTTAATCAGGATTGCCGCGAACACATCATCGAGGCGGGCGGAAAACCCGGTCGGTGATCGACAATGAAAATCCCGTCGCCGCTGGAGACGAATTAGGGTTTTTGTTTGTTGTCGCCGCCAGCCTGGGTCGTAGCGGCAGTCGCGACCAAAACGGCAACACCGCTGAATGCAATGAAGAGCGCAAGGATGATCGACTTCATGATTTTGAGCCTATGCTAGAGCACATCGCCCACGCACTCACACTCTGGCGAAGGGTAGGAGGATGAGGCCGTCGGGTGGGCCGGTCAAGTGGGACATGCGGGGCAGGAATTTCATCGCGACTGCGACGATTGCCCTGCTGGCTTGGGCGACGGCCATCGTTCCTGGTGAGCGATTGCTGCGCAGTCCCGACGTTTTTTCCCATATCGCCGTCGGGCGATGGCTGCTCGCACATCGCGAGGTGCCGGGCGGCGACGTGTTTTCGCATTCGATGCTGGGCGCCACTTGGGTGACTCACGAATGGCTGGTCGAAGTAGCGATTGCCTGGCTCTACGACACGCTGGGTTGGCCGGCGCTGGCCGGTGCTGCAGCCGCATGCTTCGCCGCGGCATTGGCACTTCTTGCTCACACTTTGCAGCGTTACTTGCCGTTTGGGGCGACGGTCCTGGCGGTCGTGGTGGCCTGGTGCCTTAGTTTTCCGCACCTGCTTGCGCGTCCGCATCTTGCCGTGTTCCCGCTGTTGGTGGTCTGGACGGCGTTGCTTGTCGCGGCGCGCGCCGACGATCGGGCGCCATCGCCCTGGCTGGCGTTGGTGATGGTGTTGTGGGCCAACATCCACGGCAGTTGCGTGTTCGGGCTCATGTTGGCCGGGATGTTCGCCGCCGAAGCGGTTTTCGAGGCCGCAGATCGCCGCGAGGCGGTGCGCGCGGTGCGCCGCTGGGGCCTGTTCGTCATCCTGGCGTTTGCCGCCGCGTTGGCGACACCAAATGGTATTTCCGGCCTGCTGGTTCCGTTCCAGGTCGAACTGATGAGCTACGCGCTGTCGTGGGTTGACGAATGGCAGCAGCCTGATCTGCAACACGGCCACGTGCTGGCGATATGGCTGATGCTCGTGTTGCTGTGCGCCCTTTCGTTCGGGGTGCGCCTGCCGGTGACGCGGGTCCTCATGGTCCTGTTCATTCTGCATATGGCGCTGATGCATCAACGGCATGTCGAGTTGCTGGGACTTTGTCCGCCGCTGATTGTGGCGCCGGCGCTTGCCGGTGAATTGCGGCGGCTGGGCGCTTCTGCCTTCGCCGACTCGCTGCGTGGCATACTTCCGCGATGGCGGCGCCCGGCAAGCATTGGACTCTGGGTCCTCGCCGCGGCCACAGCGACCGCGGTGGTCGCCGGTGTGTGGCGCCTGCCGCAACTTGTGACGCCCACGGCCTACGCGCCTGCGGCCGCCGTCGAGGCCGTTAGGCGGTACGGCGACGCGGGCCGCGTGCTCAACGGCTACAATTTCGGCGGCTACCTGATGTTCGTGGGTATCCCGCCATTCATCGATGGCCGGTTGGACATGTACGGCGAGCCGCTGCTCCGCCGGTTCAATGCGCTTGCCGATCTGCCCAGGCTGCTGGCCGACTACGACATCGGCTGGACGCTTTTCCATCCCGCCGATCCCCATGTCGCCGAGCTCGACCGCTTGCCCGGCTGGCATCGTTTCCATGCCGACGACGCTGCCGTCGTGCACGTCCAGAGCGCGGCGCAGCAAAAGAGGTAACGCGCCCTCGCGCGGCGTGTCATGGTGACAGACGCAAGCGTGGGTTGGGCAGTCGTGATTGAGGGGATCCATGTCTGCGGTCGAGCAACATCTTTTCTCGCCGGGCCCCAAGCGCATCCTTGCGCTCGATGGCGGTGGCGTTCGCGGTATCCTGACGCTGGCTATCCTCGAGCGGATGGAAGCCCTTCTGCGCGAGCGCTCGGCCACGCCCGATACTTTCAGACTCTGCCAGTACTTCGACCTGATCGGCGGCACCTCGACCGGATCGATCATCGCCTCGGGCCTGGCGTTGGGCCTGTCGGCGCGGGAACTGCTCGACCTTTATCGAAACCTGTCGACCCGGGTGTTCCGCCGGCCGCCCTGGAGCGTCGGCATCTTCGGCCCTCGGTTTTCGCGCGGGCCGCTGGCGGCCGTGTTGAAGGAGATCATCGGCGACATCACGCTGGGCTCGGACAGGATCAGGACCGGCCTGGCGATCGTCACCAAGCGCGCTGACAACGGCAGCGTCTGGATTCTGCACAACAATCCGCGCGGTCAGTTCTTTGCATCGTCTTCGGCGACCGGCGGCAGTACCGCTAACGGCGACATTCCGCTGGCTTCGGCGATCCTGGCCAGCACGGCGGCGCCGACTTTCTTCCGGCCCGAGTTCATTAAAGTGGCCGACCAGGAGCTCGGCGCCTTCGTCGATGGTGGAGTGAGTCCGCACAACGACCCGTCGCTGCATCTTCTCATGCTGGCCAACCTCAAGGGCTACAACATCGGCTGGCCGCTGGGGCATGAACGCCTGTTGCTGGCATCGGTCGGCACGGGCTTTTTCCGGCAGCGCCGCAGCGTCGAACGCTTGCGCTACACGCCCTCGGTCTTTCAAGCGGTCAATGCGCTTACCTCGATGATCGACGATGGCAGCCGGCTGGTTCAGCTTCTGATGCAATGGGCGTCGGATACGCCGACGCCGCGCCGCATGGACAGCGAGGTCGGCGACCTGTCTGAGGACCGGTTGGCGCATCAGCCGCTGCTGCACTACGTGCGCTACGACGGGCAGCTCGAGATCGACTGGTTGATCGAGCGCCTCGGCATCACGATCACGCGCGAGCAGGTGATGCGGATCCAGAAGATGGACGATCCGCGCAGCGTCGATCTGCTGATCCAGATCGGCCAGGAAATCGCCACGCGCCATGTGAAGGCCGAGCATTTTCCCGCGGTGTTTGATATCGCGCTGCCCGTCACGGCCTGAAAAGGGTCAGCCTGCCGGTGGCTTCATGCGCCGCTGACGCCTCAGGATCACCCAACCGACATTCTCGACCAGTGCCGCGCGGCCGAGCTGGACGATCAGGCGGATCAGCCGGGGTTGATCGTCGGTTGCAGCGGCGGCGCGCGCCTCGTCCCGTGCCAGGCTGAAGAGATGCGCCGACACGGCGAACGAGCGCTGGAGGTCGCCGAACGACATGACGGCTTGATAGGCCTTGACGCTGGCGGTGATCGCAAGCGCGACGCGGCCCACCTGCAGCAGCAGTTCGGTGTCGAATACCGTCTGGTGGATATGGGTGATGTCGAGGAACTTGTTGCCGGCCACGATCAGCAGGCCGATGCCGAGACAGACCAGCCCCAGGATGGCGAAGTGCCGGGCCTGCCGGCGATAGCGGGGCACAACACCGTGACTTCCGAGAAAGTACGCGACCTGCTCGTCGATCCAGGCGTGTGCGGCGTCGGCGTGACGCTTGCGTTCGGCGGACGACGGTGATTCGCGCGCGGGCCGGATGCCGTCGAGAAGGAAGGCCGTGCGGATCGCGCGTCTGATCCACGCAACCGACGTCGCCTGGGCGGGATGGTAGTTGTCGGCGACGCTGAGCGAGAGGCCGCTGGCGATCCACGCGTCCTGGATGCGGCCGGCCTCGGCCAGCGCGCGCAGGTCGGCGTGCAACCGCTGCCAGCGGCTTCGGGTTGAGTAGACCCACACGGCAAGGCCCATGGCCAAAGCCGTGGTGGTGACGATCGGCGCCATCGCACCGTGAAGGGCCGAAGCGAGTGCTGCGACAAAAGTGGCAAGCACCATGAGGCGCACGGCGATATTGGTCCGGCGCTGGAATTGGCTGGCGAGATGGTCGGCCGCCATCTTCAACGCCTGAACATTCGGTGCCACGCTGTCGGAGATCCACCCGTCGCGGGTTCGGCCGGCGTGCTTCAGCAGGCGATTGAGCGTGTTGAAGGCTGACAGGATAGCGGCATGGTGACGGTTGCCACCGCGTGCGCCGATTTTCACAGTGTCGGAATAGAGCCAATGGGTTTGGCCGACGCCTGCAGGCGGAGTTTCGCCGGCGCGTGCCGTGACCACATGGGCGATCGGGCCGCCTTCGTCGTATTGCAGGGGCTCGCCCTCGTTCCAGCCGGCGTAACGTCCTTTCAGCTTCGCCTGGACGACCTGCGCGGTGCCGCCGTCGCCGCGCCCGGCGTCGCCATCCCACAGCGCGATCAGCAGGTGGGAATGAAGTGCCGTAAAGTTACCGGCCCACGCGTAACCCACCGTTGCGTCGGCGACAGGCCCTTGAGCGGGCGCCGTGACGACAAGCCGGGCCGAGGCGAGCAGGCGGTCGAACTCGGTTTTGCTCTCTTGAGTCTCGAAATCGCCGCGATAGTTGGCGGCCGGGCGGGGCAGCACGACCACCAGCTCGGCGCTGTAGCGCTCGCTGGCGATCCTGGCGACCAGCCGGTCGGCGCCCTCGGCGAGGCCAGTCAGCAGGAGCAGTGGGGCTTCTGGTGCCTTTGTGCGCACGTCATCGAGGATGGAATGGACGGCGGCTTCGATCTTCGCCGTACAATCGCCGGCGATCTGTCGATGGCCGGTTACGCCGATGGTCAGGGGGACCTGGAAGGGGTGCACGGCATACCCTCGACGGCGGCGAAAGGGCTGTCAACGACAGGGCACCCTTGACCGAGGGCCGCTCTTCCCCGAGTAGAAGTCCGCAATGCAGCGGTCCTTTCCCTATGACGTGATCGTGGTTGGCGGCGGCCATGCCGGCTGTGAAGCCGCGTCGGCCGCGGCGCGGCTGGGCGCACGCACCCTGCTGCTGACCCATCGGCTCGACACGATCGGCGAAATGTCCTGCAATCCGGCGATCGGCGGGCTGGGCAAGGGTCATCTGGTGCGCGAGATCGATGCCCTGGACGGCATCATGGGCCGCGCCATCGACCGCGCCGGTATCCAGTTCCGCACCCTCAACCTCTCCAAGGGGCCGGCGGTTCGCGGCCCGCGCGCCCAGGCCGATCGCAAGCTGTATCGCCAGGCCGTGCAGGCGCTGCTGGCCGGGCAGGTCAATCTCGAGATTCGCAGCGGCGCGGTTGCCGATATCATGCTTGACGCGACTGGAGCGTGTTGCGGCGCGGTCTTGGAATCGGGTGCCGAAATCGGCGCGGGCCGCGTGATCCTGACGACGGGCACCTTTCTGAGAGGCCTGATTCACCTGGGTGAAAGCAAAACGCCGGCAGGACGCGCGCTTGGCGATGGGGTTGAAGAGCCATCCACTCTTCTCGCGCAGACGTTGCAGCGATTCGGTTTCGCTCTGGGGCGTCTGAAGACGGGCACGCCGGCCAGACTGGATGGCCGCACGATCGATTATGGCGGACTCGAGCGTCAGGACGGCGACGATCCGCCGGTGCCGTTTTCGTATCTCACGGACCGGATCACCACGCCGCAGATCGCCTGCCATGTCACGACCACGACGGCGGCCACGCATGCGATCATCCAGGCCAATCTTCATCGCGCGCCGGTTTACTCCGGTCAGATCGAGGGCGTGGGTCCGCGGTACTGTCCCTCGATCGAGGACAAGGTGGTGCGGTTCGCCGCCCGCGAGCGGCACCAGATCTTTCTCGAGCCGGAGGGCCTGGACGACACGACGGTCTATCCCAACGGAATTTCAACCTCCCTGCCCGGCGCAGTGCAGCTTGAGATGTTGCATAGCATCCCGGGGTTGGAGCGGGTAGCTATGCTCCGGCCGGGGTATGCCATCGAATATGATCATATCGACCCCAGGGAACTCCACGCGACCCTGGAAACCCGGCGTATTCCCGGCCTCTTTATGGCAGGCCAGATCAACGGCACGACCGGATATGAGGAAGCCGCCGCCCAGGGCCTGATTGCCGGGCTGAATGCGGCGCTGTCAAAGCCCTTCACCGTCGACCGGGCGGATGGCTATCTTGGTGTTTTGATCGACGATTTGGTCAGTCTGGGCGTTACCGAGCCCTATAGGATGTTCACCTCGCGGGCGGAATATCGCCTGTGGCTGCGGGCCGACAATGCCGATCAACGACTGACGCCGCGTGGCGTGGAGATTGGCTGCGTTGGTCCCGATCGCGCACGTTTGTTTCACGTGAAACAGAAGGCTCTCGCTGGTGCGCGAGATCAAGCGGTCGGCCTGAAGCTCAGCCCCTCGGCGCTGGCCAAGCTCGGCATTGGCATCAACCAGGATGGTGTTCTGCGGTCGGCCTTGGACCTGCTGGCCTATCCGGAGATCACTTGGGCCAAGGTGGCTGAGCTGTGGCCGGAGCTTGCGCCCGTTTCCAACGAGATCGCGGAACAGCTGGTGATCGATGCGCGCTACGCCGGCTATCTTGCCCGCCAGCGCCAGGACATTGTTGCCTACCGCCGCGACGAGGCCCTGGAGCTGTCGGCCGATCTCAACTATGCCGCGATCGGCAGTCTTTCGAACGAGGTCCGCCAAAAGCTTGAGGGTCACCGGCCTGCGACACTTGGCCAGGCGGCGCGAATTTCCGGCGTGACTCCGGCCGCATTGGTGGCCTTGTTGAAACACGTGCGCCGCAGGACCGCTGCATAGCGTGACCCACATTCATGCCGGTCGCGACCTGTTTCTGCGGGAAATGCGCCAGCTAGGGGTCGATGTTTCACGTGAAACACGCGATCGGCTCGAAGCGCTGGTGAACATCCTGGTGCGCTGGCAAAAAGCCATCAACCTGGTCGGCAATACCACCATGGAAGGTATCTGGACCCGCCATATCCTCGATTCGGCGCAGCTCAAGCTGCTGATTCCCGAGCGGGCCAAAACCCTGACCGATCTCGGCAGTGGCGCCGGATTCCCTGGCCTGGTCGTGGCGGCGCTGCGGCCTGACCTCGATGTCACGCTGATCGAGGCGGATGCCCGCAAGGCCGCCTTCCTGGGCGAGGCCGGCCGTCATATGGACCTGGAGAAACAACCAAAAATTATCGTCGGCCGCATCGAATCAGTGGCTCCGGCAAAAGCCGATGTCGTGACCGCCCGGGCACTGGCGCCGCTGACCAAGTTGCTGAAATGGGCTCACCCGCACCGGACGGATACCGCTATTTGCCTTTTCCACAAGGGGAAAGACTGGCAGGCTGAACTGCGCGAGGCCATGAAGGACTGGGACATTCCCGGCAAGCCTTTCAACAGCGTGACCGACCTTGACGCCGTTATCCTCCGAATCGGCCACTATACTGCCCGATAGCGCGCCGCAGATCTTTGCGATCGCCAATCAGAAGGGCGGCGTTGGCAAGACCACGACGGCGATCAACCTTGCCACAGCATTGGCAGCCGTCGGCGAAAAGGTCCTGCTGATCGACCTTGATCCACAAGGCAATGCCTCGACCAGCTTGGGTATTTCAAGAAGTGAGCGCTCACCCGGATCATATGAATTCCTATTGGGCCTGTCGCCGCTCGCCGACTGCGTGCGAACCTCACAGATTCCCGACTTGGCGGTGATCCCGGCCGCGACCTCGCTCGCCGGCGCCGAGATCGAGCTGATAGACATGGATCGCCGCGAACATCGCCTGGTCGATGCGCTGGGAAGCGGCGAGGTGCGGGCGCGCTGGACCACGATCCTGATCGACTGCCCGCCGTCGCTCGGGCTGGTGACGCTGAATGCCCTGGTTGCGGTCGATGCCGTGCTGGTGCCGCTGCAGGCCGAGTTCCTGGCGCTGGAAGGCATCGGCGCGCTCGGCACCACGATCGACAGGATCAGCAAGAGACTCAATCCCAAGTTGCATATTGCCGGCGTCGTCCTGACCATGGTCGATCGCCGCATGACACTCAGCCAACAGGTCGAAGCCGATGTCCGCGCCCACTACGGCGACCTGGTATTCGGCACCACGATCCCGCGCAACGTGCGCATTGCCGAGGCGCCGTCGCATGGCCTGCCGGTCCTGATCTACGACAATGCCTGCGCCGGATCGCAGGCCTATATCCTGCTGGCGAGCGAGTTCATCCGCCGCCGGCGCATCGCGGCAGAGCAGAAGGCCCATCATGAGCCAGCCTCCTAAACCGCGCGGCCTTGGCCGCGGTCTCTCGGCCCTCTTGGGCGATGAAGAAATTGCCGCCACGGTTGCAGCGCCGCCACCGGCCCCGCCGCCGCCCTTGCCCGACTATGCCAACCGGGAGGCCGAGCGCCATTTTCCCAACCGGCCGCCGCCGACGCTGCCGATCGGCCAGCTGAAGCCCGGCAAGATGCAGCCGCGCACCAGCTTCGAGGGCATCGAGACACTGGTCGAATCGATCAAGGAATTCGGCCTGCTGCAGCCGATCCTGGTACGGCCGCTGCGCGACGGCGCCGACACCTACGAGATCATCGCCGGCGAGCGCCGCTGGCGGGCGGCGCAGCGGGCGCAACTGCACGACGTGCCCGTGGTGATCCGCAGCATCGGCGACATGGACGCGCTGCAGCTCGGCCTGATCGAAAACCTGCAGCGCGCCGACCTGACACCGATCGACGAGGCGCTGGGCTACCGCCGCCTGATGGACGACTTCACCCAGACCCAGGACGACCTCGCCAAGACCATGGGCAAGAGCCGGCCCCATATCGCCAACACCTTGCGCCTGCTCGACCTGCCGCAAAGCGTCCAGGAGCTGATCCGCGGCGGCGAGCTTTCGGCCGGCCAGGGCCGCGCCATGCTGGGCCTCGCCGATCCGGCGGCAATGGCGGCGCGCGCGGTCGAGCAGAAGCTCTCGGTGCGCGACGTCGAGCGACTGGCGCGCGGTGAGAAGGGCCAGCGCGGGAGCAAAGGCGGCAAGCCAAGACCTGGTACAACAGGCGCGAAAACCGCCGACACCCGCGCACTGGAAAAGCAGCTGGAAGAGGCGCTGGGCCTCAAAGTCGATCTGCAGCCAACCGGCGTCGGCGAACAGACCCGGCTCACGCTGGAGATTCACGACTATGACCAGCTCGATACAGTCATGGCGAAGCTGACGCGGCGCTGAAGTTACCGGTGAGGTAATCGACGCTAGCGGGCATCGGGTGCATGTCTCCGCCATGACCGTCCTGTCGCCACGTACCCAGCGCCTTCTGGAAGCGCCGGTGTTGCCGTTGCTGCTGTCTCTGGCCGCCCCCAATGTCGGCGAGGCGGTGGCCCGGATCACCTTTCTGGCCGCCGACGCGATCTTCGTGTCGTGGCTGGGTAGCGATGCGCTGGCTGCGGCTGCGGTGGTCCTGCCGTTGTTCCTGATCCTGCAGACTGCGACGGCGTCGGGGATTGGCTCGGGCGTATCGTCATCGATCGGCCGCGCGCTGGGTGCTGGCGATCGCGCGCTGGCGTCGTCGTTGGCCGGGGTGGCGGCCATAATCGCCGTGGTCGGTGCCGCCATCACCAGTGGGGCCCTGCTGCTGTTTGGGCCTGGCCTCTATGCCGCCATGGGGCTTGCCGCGGCGCCGCTTGAGCTTGCCATCGTCTACGGTGCCGTCCTGTTCGGCGGCTCGGGGTTCGTCTGGCTGATGAACGTGCTGGCCAATGTGTCGCGCGGCGCCGGCAACATGGTGGTGCCGGCCACCGCCATCGTGATCGGCGAGGTCTTCCACCTTGCCCTGTCGCCGGCGCTGATCCTGGGTTGGGGGCCCTTCCCTGAGCTCGGCATTGCCGGCGCGGCTCTGGCGGCGCTCGCGGCCTACGCCGTCGGCGCCGCCATCCTCGTCGGCCATCTCGCCTCGTCGGCCGCCCTGGTGCGTCTCGAACGCATCTATCTGCGCCTGAAGCGCGACGAGGTGGTCGCGATCCTCCAGGTCGGCGCCGTCGCGGCCGGCAGCGCCGTCCTGCTCCAGCTCACGATCTTCTTCATGGCCGGGCTGATCGCCGGGCTGGGCAGCGCCACGGTCGCCGCCTACGGCGCGGCACTGCGGCTCGAACTGCTGCAGTTTCCGGTCACCTTCGCCTTCGGCTCGGCGGTCATCACCATGGTCGCCACGGCGGCCGGTGCGCGCGACTATGATCGTGCCCGCCGCGCCGCCTGGACCGGCGCCGCCGTTACCGGCGCGATCGGGCTGGGCGGCGGCTGGCTCGCGCTCCGCCTCGGCGGCGGTGCGTTGGCGGTATTCGTAGTGATCGCCGTCGTCTCCGTGCTGTTCGGCGCCGGCCTTGTCGTTTTCATGCGCGTGGCGTTCGCGCGTTTGGCGAGGGGCTGACCCGGCACCCGGGCAGATGCCGGCTTCAGGCTACCGCCGCGAGGCCTTGGCTGAGCGGGCCGCTTGCGCCAGACGGAGGCAGAGCCGGCGGGCGATCGCCTCGTCGGGCAGGCCGGTGCGCTTGCACTCGATCTCGGCGTCGAGAATCGCCGACAGGGCCGAACCCAGCCGCGGCAGCGGCCAGGCGCGCAGGTGGCGCTCGAACCGCTGGCGCACCGGGCCGCCGCGCGGCAGGCCGCGGGCCTTGAACATGGCGGCTTCGAGATTGCCCCCCTTCGCGGCATGGCCCGATACGAGATGGAGCTGGTCGGCATGGCGCTGCAGCGATCGCACCAGCTGCACCGGGTGGCCGCCCTCGGCGAAGACGCGGTCGAGGGCACGGTCGAGAGCAACCAGTTCGCCATCGAAGGTGGCGGCGATCACATTGTCGATGCCGATCGCGGCGGTATCGCCCAGCACCGCGATGGCGTCGTCGAGCGTGACGGTCTTGCTGGCATCGCCCACTTTGTAGAGCAGCAGCTTGTCGATCTCACCGCGGGTCTGGCCGCGGTCGCCGCCCAGCCGTTCGACGATCCATTGCAGGGCATCGCCCTCGACGGCGAGACCCTGGGCGCGGGCCGCGCTTTCGACCAGGCCCTCGATGGCGGCTTCGTTGTCCATGTAGCAGGGCATCGCCGCCAGGCAGGCCTCGGTTTCGGCCAGCGCCCTGAGACCGGAACGGGGCGAGAGGTTGCCGCCTTCGACCACGATCAGGGCGTCGCCGGCCGGTGCGGCCACGAGATTTTCCAGTGCCGCCACCGTTTCCTCGCCGGCCGGCCGCACCCGGATAACGCGACGGCCGCCCAGCATCGACATCGCGCCGAATTCGTCGGCCAGCCGCGCCGGATCGTTCTTCAGCGCCTCGCCGGAGATGTCGATGACGCGGAACGGATCCTTGAGATCGTCACAGACCGTCCTGGCCAGAGCGACCGCGCGCTCGGCAATCAGGCCGTCGTCGTTGCCGTAGATCACCACGCCACGGATCCGCGGATCCGGCTTCCTGAGGAACGCTTCGGCCTGGCGCGGTTCGATCTTCACGTAACCCTCGTCCTGAGGAGCCTCGCGCAGCGGCGCGTCTCGAAGGACATGCTACCGCGTCTGTTGCCCACCCTTCGAGACGCGGTACAGCGCGGGGGTTACCCCGCGCGACGCAGACCGCCCCTCAAGGTGAGGCACTGGTCAGCTCAGCCCTTGTCGGGCACCGGTTCGTCGCCGGGCGCCGCCGTGTCGGCACTTTCCGCCCCGGGACTCTCGGCTTTGGCCTTCTCGCGCGCCGCGCGCTTGGCTTCGGCTTTCTCGGCGACCTTGATGGCCTTCAGGCGCTCGCGTTCGCGGCGTTCGAAATCGTAGTTCGGCTTGCGTGCCATGATGATGGCCTCCTGACTTGGTAGTAGAGAGCGGGTGTGTTCACACCACGACGTTTACGATCCGGTTCGGCACCACGATTACCCGCTTGGGCGCCCGGCCCTCGAGCCCGCGCAAAAGCTCGGGCATGACGAGGGCGGCCGCCTCGGCGGCGGCCTTCGGAGCGTCCTTGGGCAGCGCGATGGTGCCGCGCAGCTTGCCGTTAAGCTGTACCGCGACGGTTACCGTGTCGTCGACCAGCAAGGCATCCTCAGGCTGCGGCCAGGCCGAGTCGGCGAGCAGGGATTTGTGGCCAAGTTGTTGCCACAGCTCCTCGGCGAGGTGCGGCGTCATCGGGCCGATCAGCCGCACGAAGATCTCCAGCGCCTCGCGCAAGGCCCACTTCGCCGGCTCGTCGGCAGCCTTGAACGAGTCGATGGTGTTGGCAAGCTCATAGAGGCGCGCCACCGCCTTGTTGAAGTGGAAGGCTTCTATGTCGGCCGAGACTCCGGCAATCGCCTTGTGGGCGGCCCGGCGCAGCGCGATGGCGGCGTCCGGGAACGACGCGGGCTTAGATGTGCCGGCCGGCGGGACTTTCTCGAGTGCCGTCGAGGCGATGCGGAACAGCCGCTGCTGGAACCGCCAGGCGCCGGTCACGCCGGCTTCGGTCCATTCGAGGTCGCGCTCCGGCGGGCTGTCGGAGAGCATGAACCAGCGCGCGGTGTCGGCGCCGTAGTCGCGGATGATCTGGTCCGGGTCGACGACGTTCTTCCTCGACTTGGACATCTTTTCGGAGCGGCCGACCTCGACCGGGCTGTTGTCCGACAGGCGCACCACCGTGGCGCCGTCGCGCGAGATCTCCTCGGGCGTCAGCCAGGCGCCGTCGGCGGCGCGATAGGTCTCGTGGCAGACCATGCCCTGGGTGAAGAGGCCGTCGAACGGCTCGTCGCGATCGGTCATCTGGACATCACGCATGGCCCGGGTCCAGAAGCGCGAATAGAGCAGATGCAGGATCGCATGCTCGACGCCGCCGATATATTGATCGACCGGCATCCAGTAGTGATTTTCCTCGCGGTCGAACGGCGCCGTTTCCAGTCCGGGCGACGTAAACCGGTCAAAGTACCAGCTTGAATCGATGAACGTGTCGAAGGTGTCGGTTTCGCGACGGCCCGGCTTGCCGCATTTGGGGCAGTCGACGTGCTTCCAGGTTGGGTGGCGATCGAGCGGGTTGCCCGGCCTGTCGAAGGTGACATCGTCGGGGAGCTGCACCGGCAGGTCTTTGTCCGGCACCGGTACGATGCCGCAACCTTCGCAGTGGATCGCGGGGATCGGGCAACCCCAGTAGCGCTGGCGCGAGACCAGCCAGTCACGCAGGCGATATTGCGTCGTGCCCTTGCCGACGCCCATTTCCTCGAGGCGCGAGATCACGCGAGCCTTGGCGTCATCGACGCCGAGGCCGTTCAGGAAATCGGAGTTGATGATGACGCCATCCTCGACGAACGGCGCATCGGCGACGCTGAAGGCCTTGGGGTCGGTATCGGCCGGCGCGACCACGGGCAGGATCGGCAGGCCGTATTTGGTGGCGAATTCGTGATCGCGCTCGTCGTGTCCGGGACAGCCGAAGATCGCCCCGGTGCCGTACTCCATCAGCACGAAGTTGGCGGCGTAGACCGGCATGGTCTTGCCCGGGATCAGCGGGTGCCTGGCCAGCAGCGGCAGTTTGTAGCCGACCTTTTCGGCGGTCTCGACCTCGGCCGCGGCCGTGCCGGTCTTGCGGCACTCGGCCACGAAACGTTCCAGGCCGGGATCGCTCCCGGCCAGCTCGGCGACGATCGGATGTTCGGGCGAAAGGGCGGCGAACGAAGCGCCGTAGAGCGTGTCGGGGCGGGTGGTGAAGATTTCCAGTTTGCCGCGATCGGCACCTGAGGCGTCGGTGAGATCCCAGAATACGCGGGCGCCACGGCTCTTGCCGATCCAGTTGGCCTGCATCAGGCGCACCTTCTCCGGCCAGCGCTTCAGCGTGTCGAGGCGCTCCAGCATTTCGTCGGCGAAATGCGTGATCTTGAGGTTCCACTGGGTGAGTTTGCGGCGCTCGACCGGTGCGCCGGTGCGCCAGCCCTTGCCCTCGATCACCTGCTCGTTGGCCAGCACGGTGTTGTCGACGGGATCCCAGTTGACCCAGGCCTCCTTGCGGTAGGCCAGTCCGGCGTTCCAGAAGTCGAGGAACATCTTCTGCTGGTGGCGGTAGTAGCTTGGATCGCAGGTCGCGATCTCCCGGCTCCAGTCGAGCGACAGGCCCATCGATTTGAGCTGCACCTTCATGGTGGCGATGTTCTCGTAGGTCCATTTCTTGGGGTGGACCTTCTTTTCCATGGCGGCGTTTTCGGCCGGCAGGCCGAACGCATCCCAACCCATGGGGTGCAGCACGTTGAAGCCCCTGGCGCGCTTGTAGCGGGCGATCACGTCGCCCTGTGTGTAGTTGCGTACGTGGCCCATATGGATGCGCCCCGACGGATAGGGGAACATTTCGAGTACGTAGTACTTGGGTCTGGCTCGATCCATGACGGCGCGGAAGGTCTGGCGCTCGTTCCAGACCTTCTGCCACCTGGCTTCGGTTTCGTGAAAATTGTAGCGCGCTGGCGTCGACACGGATCGGATCCCGGAAAAGACTGAGGCCGCAGCGGATGCCCGCTGCGGCCTCTCACGTCAAGTTTGGCGGTGTATTGGGGCTGTCAGGAGCCGCCGGCGATGCGGAGCTGGCGCGCGCGCGTCAGGATGGCGTTCTCGATGTCGATCTGGGTCCGCGGGTCGACCTGGGCGTCGACCCAGTTGCC
>ERZ890510.1237-NODE-1237-length-17140-cov-5.483406_pt1 | contig 17140 bp, 14 predicted proteins | sample MGYA00521265_ERZ890510 | MGnify/ENA primary metagenome ERZ890510 (study PRJEB32303, sample SAMEA104408624) | aquatic metagenome | biome: Brackish water; feature: Chemocline; material: water | place: Baltic Sea | collected 2014-10-26T21:54:00 | depth 110 m ...
TGGCTTATTTAAGAATATCATTACAATAAACCCTTCAAAGAATTTCACCTTTTAACAATTTGGGAAGCGTTCCAACAGTACCGCGGGCATGTTTCATAAAAAACTTTTTTACTGTGGGCATTTCTTCAACCGCGGCAAGTCCTATGCGCCTTGCGGTCGTGATCAGCATATTATCGTTGGAAAAAAGCCGCGTCAAACCATCCATACCAAGAGCCAAAATGTTATTATCCGTGCGCCGCCAATGGACATATCGCTCCAACACCAATTCAGAGCCTAAATCGGCGCCAAGGCGGTGGGCATCCACAAGCACTTCACTTAAGGCGGCTATATCGCGCAAGCCTAGATTAAACCCTTGCCCAGCAATTGGATGAATGCCGTGCGCCGCATCACCGATCAGGCAAAATCGCGGCGCCGTATAATCATCAGCCAGCTGCATCGTAAGCGGATAAGACCAGCGCTGGCCTAATGATTTTACAGGGCCTAAGAATGTGCCAAACTTCTTTGTTAATTCTGCATTAAAGGCCCGTTCATTAAGGCCCATGATGGTTTGAGCTTTTTCTGGCGGTTCACACCAAACAATAGAAGAACGGTTATTTTTAAGGGGCAATATGGCAAACGGGCCGCTAGGGAAGAATTTCTCGTGGGCAATGCCCTGATGATCTTTTTCATGCTGAACTGTCGTCACAATGCCTGTTTGATTATAATCCCAAATACGGACTTTTATATTGTTTTCTTCACGCAATACTGATTTGCGGCCTTCCGCGCCAATAACCAGTGACGCTCTTACTGATTTGCCGCTTTTGAGTTCAACATCAACATGGCCCTGTGAATTTTCACGGGAAATAATGCTGTCCGGGGCTAATAGTTCAATATTTTTATGATTTTTTAAGGCCGAATATAATCCAGCGCGAATATGGCGTACTTCGACCATCTGCCCTAAGGGTCCATCACCCAATTCCTGTTGATCAAAGTGTAAAAATATTGGGCTTTGACCATCCGTGACATGAATTTCATTAATAGCCTGCGCTTCTGCACCAATTTTATCCCATAAACCAATGGTCTTAAGCATCCTATAAGGCGCATATGAAATGGCATATGAACGACCATCAAATTGATCATTCAAGGACTTCTTGATATCTAGCGTATCAATAATAACCACTTTAATACCATTTTGCGCTAAGGCAAAACCAAGGGTCATGCCGACCACTCCAGCACCGGAGATTAAAACATCAGTTTGTAAATTTTGGGATTTCTTAGTCATTATGGCCTCAAATATAATGCCATATTATAGAAGCCCCTGATCAATGGTGCAACGACATTCGTTGTGCCTATTTATTAGTCAATGCTATAAAATATCATACAATTGGTTAATTAATAGGCACCTATAGCATTATATTCGTCTATCAACGGCTCATTTCCTAGTTTTCTAACTTGGCACACTTCTTGATAGTTAGAACATAAATCAATCGTTAAATTTGAGGAAAATGAATATTGGAAGATTTTAAATCAGGTACAGATGTATTTTTTATACTCATCGGTGCAATTCTCGTCTTTGCCATGCACGCGGGCTTTGCTTTTTTGGAAGTAGGAAGCGTGCGTAAAAAAAACCAGGTCAATGCTTTGGTTAAAATCATCACCGATTTTGCTATTTCCACGGTCACTTATTTTTTTGTCGGTTACAGCGTTGCTTACGGGGTCAATTTTCTTGGAAGTGCCGCAGATATTAGCGGCCTTTCGGAAAATTCAGCTTTTGCGGCCAATGGCTATGATTTAGTTAAGTTTTTCTTTCTCATGACGTTTGCTGCAGCGATCCCTGCAATTATCTCTGGTGGCATTGCAGAGCGCAGTAAATTTAGACCACAGCTCATTTCCACGGCCCTGATAGTCGGCCTTGTTTATCCTTTATATGAAGGAATGGTTTGGGGCCAACGCTTAAATTTTCAAACAATGATCACAGATATATTTGGTTACCCGTTTCATGATTTTGCCGGTTCCATTGTCGTCCATGCTGTCGGAGGTTGGATCGCTTTAGGGGCTATCATTATGCTCGGCGCGCGCATGGGCCGCTACCGCAAAGATGGAACAACTGTCGGCATTCCTCCTTCTAATATTCCATTCTTAGCCCTTGGCTCTTGGATCCTTTGTATTGGTTGGTTTGGCTTTAACGTCATGAGCGCCCAAGACGCTTCCTCCGCCAGCGGTTTAGTGGCCGTTAACAGCCTTCTTGCCATGGTTGGAGGAATTTTATCGGCTCTGATTGTCGGTAAAAATGATCCTGGTTTTGTTCATAACGGGGCCTTAGCGGGGTTGGTAGCTGTTTGTGCGGGCTCTGATATTATGCATCCTATAGGGGCCTTGGCCACGGGTATCATTGCTGGATATATATTTGTAAAAACATTCACAATAACAAGTAACCGGTTTAAAATTGACGATGTGCTCGGGGTTTGGCCCTTACATGGACTGTGTGGACTTTGGGGCGGCATCGCCGCAGGTATATTTGGTTTAGAGGTTTTTTGGGGCATCGGGGGTATTTCCCTTGGAGCACAGATTTTCGGATCATTAGTGGGGGTTATATTTGCCGCTCTATCGGGCTTCATTATATTTGGAATACTCAAGAAAATAATGGGCATCAGGCTTAGCCAAGAAGACGAATTTATGGGGGCCGATCTTGCCATTCATAAAATCAGTTCCACACCAGAAGAAGGGTATGGAAAATACTAAAAAGGACCTATTGATAAAATTATAGCTAATTCTTCATACATAAATAGCTATTTTAGTCATATATTTGCCTTGTTCTTTATTATAATGATAATATAATTCTGTTTTGAAATACAAAATATCATTAAAATGCTAGAACTTGATAAAATAGGGATGATAGAATTTGGCAAGCAGACGTAATACCATAAAGAAAACAGCAAAAAAATCGCTCTTACCAGCCTCTGTCACTGACTTTTTCATCAAAATGTTAACCCGTTGCTGGGGTAGTGTGCTGATTTTGCTGTTTGTCGCCTTTGTCGTGTCCTTAATGAGTTACGATATTAATGATCCAAGCTGGAATAACGCCGTAGAAGGAAATGCCAACAATCGGCTTGGTTTTATTGGCTCTTACGGCGCTGATTTTCTTATTCAAACCATGGGACTTAGTGCCTATCTTCTGGTGCTGCCCTTGCTTACTTGGGGTTGGCGTATAGTCTCGCTGCGTGGCTTGCCCTTTATTTTTACCCATTTATTATTACTGCCTTTTCTGGTGATGTTTGGTGCCTTAACCTTATCTGTGATCCCTGTTTTTGAAGGTTGGTTCCTAGAGAGCGTCGGCCTTGGTGGTATGCTCGGCAAAATTCTGCTTAGTCATGTACAAAACTTTGTTGCATTAACAGGTATTGTTTTTTATCCGACCATCATCGGCCTTGTTAGTGGCGCGATCACCACTATTTGTTTTTATTATGCCTCAGGATTAGAACGCCAAGAATGGGCCGGCATGATAAATGCCATAAAAGAAGCCTTATTTGCCGTCATTAAGAAAATCGTCCAAACCATCATATTGTTAGGGTCTCTCCTTAAAAATAAAAAGAAACCAAAAAACAAAAATACTGAAATTGACGTTCGTATAAAAGGAAGCACCCCCCGTAAGGAGCCTTCCATAGCAACCAAACAAGAAAAGATTATAAGAAATATCCCGATCATTGATTCTGATAAAAAAGAACCCAAAACCAGCAAACGTGAAACCATCGAGCGCCAACCCATGCTCGATGGTATTAGTGATGGCACATTTGTTCTTCCTTCTTTAAGTCTGCTTTCAATTGCTAAACCCTTAAGCGAACAAGACCGCCTTTCCCATGATGCCTTAGAGCAAAATGCGAGAATGTTAGAATCCGTTCTTGATGATTTTGGCGTCAAGGGAGAAATTAGCAAAGTACGACCGGGACCCGTGGTCACCCTTTATGAATTAGAGCCAGCCCCGGGAACAAAATCATCGCGCGTGATAAATCTTGCGGATGATATTGCCCGCTCTATGAGCGCCATATCCGCTCGCGTAGCTGTCGTGCCTGGCAAAAATGCCATCGGTATTGAATTGCCAAATAGCAAACGTGAAATTGTCGCCCTTAGGGAAATACTATCGTCAGCCGTCTATGAAGACAGTAAAGCAAAACTTCCCATGGCTATGGGAAAAAATATTGGCGGCGACCCTATTGTTGCCGATATTGCCTCCATGCCTCATTTATTGGTCGCAGGGACAACGGGTTCTGGTAAATCGGTTGCTCTTAATGTGATGATTTTATCATTACTTTATAAATTAACCCCCGCCCAATGTCGCTTAATCATGGTTGATCCTAAAATGTTGGAATTATCCGTTTATGATGACATTCCCCATTTGCTTACGCCTGTGGTAACCGACCCTAAAAAAGCGGTGGTCGCTTTAAAATGGGCTGTGCGCGAAATGGAGCACCGCTATCAAAATATGGCCAAGTTACAAGTCAGGAACATATCCGCTTATAATAAACGATTGGACGACGCACGCGCCAAGGGTGAAAATATTGTACGTAAAGTTCAAACTGGATTTGATTCCGATAGTGGCAAACCCATTTACGAAGAAGAAAACCTTGATTTAACCCCGCTGCCGATGATTGTGGTCATTGTTGACGAAATGGCCGACTTGATGCTGGTAGCCGGCAAAGATATTGAAGCCCTCATTCAGCGTCTCGCCCAAATGGCCCGTGCCGCTGGCATTCATTTAATTATGGCAACACAACGGCCATCGGTCGATGTAATTACCGGCACTATTAAAGCCAACTTCCCCACCAGAATAGCCTTTCAGGTAACATCAAAAATTGATAGTCGTACTATTTTGGGTGAACAAGGAGCGGAACAGCTTCTTGGTATGGGTGATATGTTGCATATGGCTGGTGGGGGTCGGATCACACGGATCCACGGCCCATTCGTTAATGATCAAGAAGTAGAGCGAGTTGTTAAGGCTCTGAAAAAACAAGGAAAACCTGATTATCTTAGTAATATCATTGAGGAACCGGAAGACGGATTTGATTCGCAATTTCTACAAAATTCTTTAATGACGCCTAATGGAGGCAAACCATCAGGCGATGAGTTATATGATCGTGCCGTTGCCATTGTCGCCCGGGACCAAAAGGCATCCACCAGTTATGTTCAACGCCAATTACAAATAGGCTATAACAGAGCCGCCAATATCATTGATAAAATGGAAAGTGAAGGCGTGGTCAGCAGCGCAAATCACGTGGGGAAACGGGAAGTTCTCATTCAGGATACTTCTGGAGATTATTAAAGGTAATAATTTCAAATTTAATTGCCTAATTTATACCTCAATATACTATTACCGTTATATATAAGTGTTAAATAAACTAAAAAATCAGCCTTAAAAAAAGAACATTAATATTATGAAAAAATTATTCCATTTTACAGTCTTTATTTTTATGGCCTGTCTATTTCAAGCACACGGCGCACAAGACCCTATAGCGCCGCCACCTGCGGATCGTTCTGACGAAAATATAACCCTGCCCCTGCCCAATATTATTGAAGGGCAAAAGCGGATCGAAATTATAGCAAAAATTGAGGATACTTTAAATCATATCAAATCCCTGAAAGCGACTTTTGTTCAAAGAGGCCCCCAAGGCAATGTTGATGAGGGCACTATATATATAGTCCGCCCCGGCAAGATTAGATTTGAATATGATCAAGAAAATCCCATTCTCGTGGTTAGCAACGGCGATATGCTTTCATTCATTGATTATGAAGTTAAACAAGTAAGCCGTTGGCCCATTGATAAAACGCCCTTAGGCATTCTTGTCGATGAACATATAAACCTTAATGATAAAGATATTAAAATTCCCGAAATTATTCGCTTTGCTGGACTGATAAAAGTATCGGTCATTCAACCTAATCAAGAGGATCAAGGCCATATTACTCTCATATTCGAAGAATCGACTATGGAGTTAAAAGCATGGGAAGTGATAGATGTCCAAGGATATACCACGAGGATTGCCCTGTTAAATCCTCAATATAATATCCCCGTTGATGACAAATTATTCACATTCGAAGACCCCCGCCCTCATAAAACCAATCGAGGGCCTCGTCGCTAAGGGCTATATTCATAATTTGCCTATTGTCGAACTTACTAAACTTGTTAAATAATTTAACCTACGCCCTTGAAAAACAATTATTCAATGCTATTTATAAGATATAAATCATTGTAATGAGCTTTCTAAAGCTTGCTTTGATAGCCCTCTATAGTGATTTTATGGATCATGAGGTTTTTTCCTTTTCCCCTCCCTCTTGCTCCATTAAACTGTAGTTTAACCCAGCCAGTTTACTGGCTGGGTTTTTTATTTATAAATAGCCCCTTGTAGAACAGAGCGAATGGCATTAATTTGCGTAATCTTTAAGGAAAAAATATCCATGACCAATAACTTTGATGAAAATAATGATCAAGACGATGATGATTTTGATTTAGAGGAAGATTATCCTACTCTCTTACAAGTGAGCCGCTTTGCTTCGCTGTTAAAAACCACCAAGTGGTTCTCTCATATTGGTGAAGATTTAAACTCACAACTTGTAAAGAATTCACGTCAATATCTTGAAGCTCTGGGATTTCCTGATAGTTATCCCGCTCAGGTCGACGACTGGGCTGATGCGATTCACTGTTTGGAGACAAATGATTGGAATAGTCCCGCTTGGGAAGCCGAAGAACAACTCACCGCCTCTCTTATCACTGAAGCCCTCGAATTTATTGAAGAAGATGTCTTGGAAGTTGCCTTAACCAATATCACCAGTAAAGCATCAACACATATTACCGCAGCGATCGAACAAGCCTCAATTCGATGGGCATTTAATGATGACGAAATTTTACGCGCTGCCATGGGTCAAGCCGTACAAGCCTGTTATCAAGCTGCCCTCGTTATTGCGGTTGGCGGAGAGGAAGACCACCCCTTTGCTCTTAAATTCAGCCTCTATGAAAAGGGTCATTGGCCGCTCGGCATTGCTGGCAATACACTTAATATTTTTTAAAGTTCAAATAATATTTTTTAAAGTTCAAAGGTTACTCAATGACAAAAATACGAATTATCAGCTGGAATATTAATTCCGTGCGGGCCCGTTTGGATCTTGTAGAAAAATTGATCGAGAAATATCAACCCCATGTGCTTTGTTTACAAGAAACCAAAGTGCAAGATCATATGTTCCCACGGGAATTTTTCAATCAGCTTGGTTTTTGCCACCATGCAATCGCTGGACAGAAAAGCCATCACGGCGTTGCCACATTAAGCCGCATTCCCATGACAAATATCGGTCCGATAAATTGGTGCGATAAAGGCGACGCCCGACATATTGAAATCAAGTTGGAAAATAATATTAAACTGCATAATTTTTATGTCCCCGCAGGCGGTGATGAACCAGACGCCACAATCAATGATAAATTCGCCTATAAGCTCGACTTTTTAGAAGAAATGACCAATTGGTCTGCCGCCCTTTCAACGGACGATAAATGTATTTTAGTAGGAGACTTAAATATCGCGCCATTACAAAGTGATGTCTGGTCCCATAAAAAATTATTAAAGGTCGTCAGCCATACCCCCCTTGAATGTGAAACCTTGATGAAATTAAAAGATCAGCACAATTGGCATGATGTTATGCGCCATTTTGTCCCGGAACCCGAACGATTATATAGCTGGTGGTCGTACCGAGCGAAAGATTGGAAATTGGCAGATAAAGGCCGACGCCTTGATCATATTTGGTGTAGTCCAACCTTAAAAGAAAACATGAAATCTATCAAGGTTCTCGAAGAAGCGCGCGGCTGGCAAAAACCATCCGATCACGCCCCTGTTATGGTAGAACTTGAAATTTAAATTATTTAGATTTTTCTAAAATTCCCGTCGCCACATCAACCACGTCTTTGCTAAAATTCATCATTTTCTGCCCCCCATCAATGGGCAAAACAGCACCATTAATGGAAGTTGATTTGATCAAATGCAGCACAGAGTTTGCAATATCATCAACATTGAGCGGAACGCCAATAAAATTCAGATGGCTCGCCAACTCAAAATTTTCATCGCTTTGGGTTTCACTGATTAAAGTAAGGCCCGGGGCAACGCCATTAACACGGACTTTGGGACTAAACGCCTGCGCCATCATTTCCGTTGCTCCATAAAGGCCAAATTTGCTGAGGGTATAGCTAAAAAAATCGTCATTAAGGGCATATATTTTACTATCCAATATATTGACCACACTGCCGCGATCTTCGTCATCCAATAAATTATAAAGTCCCCGCGCTAATTGCATAGGGCCCCGTAAATTAACGTTCATATGATCGGCAAAACTATTTTGAGTAAAATCCACGGCGCTGTCCCGGGAAAATAATGACGCATTATTAATAATATGTTTGGGCTTGGTTTCTTTGGATGATAATTGCTCAATCATTTTCTCAACGTCATGGTAATTTCCCAAATCACATTGAATAATTTCACCACCCCCCTCAAGCTCTCCTAAAGTTTGATTGGCGTCCTCTAAACTATCATGATGATGTAAATAAATATAATAACCAGCCCGACTTAATGTTAAGGCAATGGCTTTACCAATGCGTTTATTCCCTGCACTAACCAGAACGGCATCTGTCATCATCGGTCCTTATAAATCATTAATCGTCATATCAGGGCGCTGCCACCAAGCCACAGTGTTTCCTTGAGAATTTAAAAGAGTATTTCCTGGATAATTTATAGTAGAAATAGCCTGCAGAGGATCTCCCTGAAAAATAACCGTGTTGGTTGGCGTCTCTTCAATTTCCACTTTTATACACTGCATGTTTAAATCTTTATTTTGCAAAAATGCATTAATTTTAGAAAAAAAACAGGCCGCTAAAACCTCGGTGGTCGGATCGCCTGGCGTAATAAGAATATGAGGAAGATTTTCGGGTTCGTTTTTTTTAAAATAATCAAGCAACGGATCAAGAATACTAAGCTGCATACTATGGTCCACAGCATTATCAATCCAATTATGCCATGTTGATTTTAAGGATTTAAAGCCATTGCTCATATTAGCGTCACCATCAAGGCTATCCTCTTTAGTGCTGGCTAAATAGACTTTTACATATTCATTGTGACCATGCGGCACAAAGCATTTGCTGTTTTTTAAATTAAACAGCCTGTGGCTCATGCAATATCGTCTTGTAAAACAAATCTCAAACATCATATTGCGTTAGATATAGAAGGAATGCGTAAGAGTCTAGCGGTTTAGTCATTTGGCCATACTATAACCACCGCTTTGGGTGAGAATGATTTTATCTTTTGTTTGATCAGTTTCAATTTTCTGGCGCAACCGGTAAATGTGCGTTTCTAAAGTATGGGTCGTCACGTTTGAATTATAACCCCATACCTCATCAAGCATTTTTTCACGAGATATTGTAGCCCCATCGGCGCGTTTTAAGTGTTTTAAAATAGCTGTTTCTTTTTCGGTCAGGCGAATTTTCTCTTCCGTCTCATTATTGATCAACATTTTATCCCCGGGCTTAAATAAATAATAACCGATCGGGTAACTTGCGTCCTCGCTCATTAAATGCTGACGTAAATGAGCCCTTATCCGCGCCAATAAAATACCAAACTTAAAGGGCTTGGTCACATAATCATTAGCCCCCGCATCAAGACCAAGAATGGTATCCGCTTCCGAAGCATTGGCTGTGAGCATAATAATAGGCGTGTTCACATCGGATTTACGCATCATACGGCAAACCTCTCTACCGTCTATATCTGGTAGCCCCACATCAAGAATAATAAGATCAAATTCTTCGGTTTTAACAATTTCAAGACCGCTTTTGCCATCAGGACATTGGCTCGTTTTAAATTCCTCGTGAAATGATAGCTGAAGAGCTAAATTTTCCCTTAATTCATCATCATCATCAACCAGTAAAATACTATAAGTATGTGTCATGGGTGTTTCTCTGTTTATATTCTTACCTTCCTATTATATAAGTCGTATAAACATATTCAATTTAAATAAGAATACTTAGGCTCAAAATGGATAACAATTACGTGATCAATCAAAAGTTAGTCTCTGTGGAGCGGGCAGCGTCCGACCTTCGCAGGGGCGGTTTTGTGGTTATTATTCAAAGTAATCAAGCCCTATTAGTGGCCTCAGCCGAACTTATTCTTGATCAAAGCCTTGAAAAGATTAAAGACCTTACAAATGATGCTCCTTTATTGGGCCTTACCTACAATCGAGCCAATATATTAAAAATATCACCGCGCTCTGGTGATGTCGCTCTTGTAAAAATCAAAGAACATATGGACAGCGCCGTTATCAATGCCATGGCGGATCCCGCTGATGATTTAATGAATGTGATGCAGGGGCCGTTTCAGGTTGCCGATGAAAGGCCCACAAACGCCCATAGCGCCGCCATAAAGCTTTGTAAAATCGCCAAGTTGTTACCGGCAGCAATCGTTGCAAATCTACCTGAAAACATTAACATTAAAAACTGGTGCCAAGATCATAATATCTTATGGGTGTCGGCCAATGATGTGCTGGAACATACTCATAATGACGCCATGGCCCTCAACATCATTACATCAGCAAAAGTACCTTTAGAAGGCGCGGAACAAGCAACCATGGTGGCGTTTCGCCCCAATGACGGCGGCACAGAACATTTTGCCATTCTTATTGGTGATCCTGCGCGCAACGAGCCCGTACTGACCCGCATTCATTCAGAATGCTTTACTGGCGATTTATTAGGATCGTTAAAATGCGACTGCGGGGATCAAATGCGCGGTGCCATTAAATATATGAGCAAGCAAGGCGCCGGTATCTTGCTTTATCTAGCCCAAGAAGGACGCGGCATTGGCCTGATTAATAAATTGCGCGCCTATCACCTTCAGGATCAGGGTTTTGATACGGTTGATGCTAATGAACGTTTAGGGTTTTTAGCAGATGAAAGAATATTTGAACCAGCATCACAAATGCTCAAACTAATGGGTTATGAGCAGGTTAAACTATTAACCAACAACCCTGATAAGGTTTTAGGATTGGAAAATTGCGGCATTATCGTCAATCAACGAGTGGCCCACCATTTTCCCTCTAACAACCATAATGAATTTTATTTAAAAACGAAGAAGAAACGCTCTGGGCATTTGCTTTAAGCTAACCCATACTCAATAGTATAAAGCCCATTGCCGATAACGTAAAACCGATCATTTGGTTCTTATTAAGCCGTTCTTTAAAGATCAAATAAGACATTAATAAAACAAAAATCATATCAAGTGAAAATATGGTAACGACGATGCTTGCAGGGCCGGTTTTTAAGGCTGTAATATAAAAATATAAGCCCACATATGATGAAATTCCTGTGATCCAGCCAATTATAATCACTTTTGATTTTGAATTTCTAGCGGTCCAGGTTTTGTTTCTGTTTTTCAAAATTCCAAGGCCAAAGATCACCGTACAAATAAAATAGGCCAAGGCCATCACTAGCGCGCTGTTTAGGCCAATTTCGTTAACCACCTTAAGGCCGCCATTACGAAAAGCCAATAACGTCATACTGCATAGCATAAGCATGAACCAAAGTTTACTGGTTGGCCTTACCGAAGTGCCGAATTTCAAATTAACCACAAGCATGGCTACCAGTATGGATAAAATACCAAGTGTTTCTAGTAAATTTAAAGCTTCGCCATAATAAAGTGCCGACATTAAAATAACGATGATAATATTGGCCTTTGCAAAAGCAGATGTAAGCCCCGCAGGGCCGTGGCGTAATCCTTGAGAGAAGAAATAATTCCCCCCCGCAGCCCCCAAAGCAATTAAAGCCCCACTTATATAATACTCAATACCGGAAAAGGTTGAAAGTTGATCAAATCCTTCGATAAAAAAACACACCCCACCCGCAGAATAAAGCCCGGCAAAGAAATAATTATCATCACCCAAATTATGAGCATTCCATTTAAAGAACATGGCGCCGATGCCAAACATCAACGCCCCCATCATTGCTTGCAATAAATAAAGGTCCACGAAAGCTCTATTCCGCTATGTGACGTGTTGAGCTGGAAAATTCATCAAAATTCTCCTGCCAATCTGATTTATGATTGGTGAGGCGCACGTCAACGGCGGTAACCTTATATTCAGGGCAGGATGTGGCCCAGTCGCTATTTTCCGTAGTCACTATATTCGTCCCCGATTCAGGCATATGAAATGTGGTATAAACCACACCCGGTTGCATATTCTCACTCACCTTTGCTTCCAAAACAGTTTCGCCCATTCGGCTTTTAATAAGCACCATATCGCCGTCGACGATACCGCGATTTTCCGCATCATGAGGATGAATATCAAGAATATCTTTATCGTGCCAGACGTTGTTTTTTGTACGCCGAGTTTGTGCGCCCACATTATATTGGCTCAATATACGACCCGTGGTTAGAATCAGTGGAAATTTGCGGGTGGTTCGTTCCGTGGTCGGCACATATTCCGTAATGATGAAATTACCTTTGCCCCGAACAAATCCGTCCACATGCATAATTGGCGTCCCCTCTGGTGCACTATCATTACAAGGCCATTGAATAGAGCCTTTTTGATCCAATTTAGCAAAACTAACATTTTTAAATGTAGGGGTTAATCTCGCGATTTCGTCCATAATTTCAGAAGGATGATCATACGCCATGTCGGTGCCCATAGCGCGGGCAATACGACAGGTTATTTCCCATTCATCCATGCCCGCCATAGGAGCCATAACCGGATTAACACGGCTGATGCGCCGCTCGGCGTTTGTAAAGGTACCGTCTTTTTCCAAAAATGACGTACCCGGCAAAAATACATGAGCAAATCGCGCTGTTTCATTTAAAAATAAATCCTGAACGATCAAGCAATCAAGTGCCTCAAGGGCGGCCTCGACATGGTGAGTGTTTGGGTCGGACTGGGCCACATCTTCGCCTTGCACATACATGGCTTTATAATCTCCCGCAACCGCCGCATCAAACATGTTGGGAATACGGTAACCCGGCTCAGGATCAAGTTTTTTACCCCAGTCATCTTCGAATATTTTTCGCACTCTATCATCGCCAACAGGGCGATAACCCGGCAATTCATGGGGGAAGGAGCCCATATCACATGAACCCTGAACATTATTTTGTCCCCGTAGGGGATTAATACCAACCCCTGAAAAGCCAATATTGCCTGTGGCCATAGCCAGATTAGCCATGGCAATGACCATTGTCGAACCTTGGGAATGCTCGGTGACACCAAGACCATAATAAATGGCACTCTTTGCGCTTTTGGCATAAAGCCGCGCCGCGCCGCGAATATCATCAGCCGAAACGCCGGTATATTCGCTGACTTTTTCAGGGCTATTAATGGGATCACAGATGAATTTTTGCCATTTATCAAAGGCGTCTTTATCGCAGCGTTGATCAATATAATCTTGATCCATTAATCCTTCGCTCATAATGACATGGGACATGGCATTGATCATCGCCACATTGGTTCCCGGCGTTAAGGGTAAATGATAATCAGCCTTAATATGAGGAGATTTAACCAGACCCGTTTTGCGGGGATCAATAACGATAAGCTTAGCCCCTTCGCGAAGTCGTCTTTTCATTTGACTGGCAAATACGGGGTGAGCATCAGTAGGATTGGCGCCAATAACAACAATAACATCACTGTCCATAACACTATCAAAGGTTTGTGTCCCCGCAGAGGTACCAAGTGTTTCACGTAGGCCGTAACCAGTCGGCGAATGACAGACGCGTGCGCATGTATCCACATTATTATTGCCAAAGGCGGCGCGTATTAATTTTTGAACCACAAAAACTTCTTCGTTTGTACAGCGCGACGATGTTATACCACCAATTGATTTCCTGCCGTATTTGCCTTGAATATCTTTTAAGCGGCTTGCGCTATATTCAATGGCCTGATCCCAACTGACTTCTTGCCACGGGTCGGTAATTTTATCACGGATCATTGGTTTTAAAATACGGTCTGGATGAATGGCATATTCCCATGAAAAACGACCTTTAACACAAGAATGTCCATGATTTGCCTTGCCATCTTTCCACGGCATCATTCTGACCACTTGATCGTTTTTCAGTTCGGCCTTAAAGCCGCAGCCGACACCACAATAGGCGCAAGTGGTAATGACGCTATGATCGGGTTTTCCCATATCTGCGATCCGCTTTTCAAAGAGGCTATCGGTGGGACAAGCTTGCACACAAGCGCCGCAAGATACACAGTCGGAGGCTAAAAAGGACTGGTCGGCACCTGCCGATATTTTACTACCAAAGCCGCGCCCATCAACGGTTAGGGCAAAAGTACCTTGCACTTCTTCGCAGGCCCGTACACACCGAGCGCAGAGAATACATTTGGACGGATCAAAGCTAAAATAAGGATTACTGTCATCAATGATGCTTGTTAAATGATTATGACCCTCTTTGCCATAACGATTTTCTCTCATCCCGACACGGGCGGCCATTTCATGAAGCGGACTTTCTTGATCAGGGTGATCAGATATATAAAGCTCCATAATGCCTTGGCGGATTTTATCAAGACGCTCAGACGTGGTGGTGACTTTCATATCTTGTGCAACGGGTGTGGTGCAGGAGGCCGGTGTACCGCGCGCACCATCAATTTCCACAAGGCAAAGCCGGCATGATCCATAGGATGTCAAACAGTCGGAGGCGCAAAGGCTAGGAATATCCACATCAATCATTCGCGCTGCCCGCATCACTGATGTGCCTTGGGCGACGGTTATTTTTTTACCATCAATCTCAAGATCAACTGAAACATCCGATTTCTTTTCAGGCGTACCGTAATCTTTTTCAATAATTAAAGTCATGACGAGCTCTTTTCAAAATCTTCTGGCCAATATTTCACAGCGGACCTTACCGGAATTGGCGTCATTCCACCCATAGCACACAGGGACGACGTATCCATCAATTGACACAGGTCTTGCAGCAATTGCATATTTGTGCCCGTTTTTAACAATTCCGCCCCACGGATTGATCCTATACGGCACGGCGTACATTTACCGCAGGATTCTATGGCGCAAAACTCAAAGGCGAATAGGGCCTGATCGCGCATATTTGCCGTTTCATCAAAAACAACAATGCCGCCATGACCAAGCACGGCTCCTGCCTCAGTGAACGCTTCATAATCAAGGGGCAACCCAAAATTATCTTGACCAAGGTACGCCCCCAAAGGGCCGCCAACCTGAACGGCCTTTATTGCTTTATCCGAATAAGTGCCGCCACCAAAATCATTGATCAAATCCTTCAAGCTAATACCAAACGCTTTCTCCACAAGGCCACCGCGCTTGATATTACCTGCTAACTGAAAGGCTATTGTACCACGGGAGCGACCAATTCCAAAATTTTTGTAATAGTCCCCACCCTTAGCCAAGATGATCGGCACGCTGGCCAATGATAAGACATTATTGATCACTGTCGGCGCACCAAACAATCCCACATGGGCCGGAAGCGGTGGTTTTGCCCTGACCATACCGCGCTTTCCTTCCAAGCTTTCCAGCATAGCCGTTTCTTCGCCGCAAACATATGAACCCGCGCCCATTCGTATTTCTATATCAAATGCTTTATCGCTGCCGCAAATGTTTGCGCCAAGATAATTGTTGTCTCGGGCAACTTTTATGGCACCAGTGAGTATTTCTTTACACAGAGGATATTCACTTCTTAAATAGATATAGCCTTTGGTCGCCCCCACAGCGAGACCGGCAATGGTCATGCCCTCAATTAAACATAAGGGGTCACTTTCCATTAAAATTCGATCTGAAAAAGTACCGCTATCCCCTTCATCTGCATTGCAGCATATATATTTTTGCGCCGCTTCTGTTTGCCTTACTGTGTTCCATTTAATGCCCGTTGGAAAGGCCGCGCCACCACGGCCACGTAATCCCGATAGGGTCACTTCTTCTACTATTTGTGCCTTAGACAACTTTAAACTATTCTCTAACCCTTTATATCCATCATTTTTTATATAATCTGAAAGGGAGAGGGGATCTATTAATCCCGCCCTAACAAACGTAAGCCGGTCTTGGTTTTTGAGATAGTCGATCTCTGAAGTCAGGCCGTGACAAAGCTTATGATCCAACCCATTTAAAAATCCTGCCTCATAGAGTGACGGCAGATCTGACACGGTGACGGGGCCATAAGCCACACGTCCTTGGTCTGTATCCACTTCAACTAATGGCTCAAGATAGGTCATGCCCCATGTGCCGTTACGGATAATAGTAATATCCTCTTTAAGATCAGCACCTAAAGCAGCGATGGCTATCGCCACATCATCAGCACCCATGGAAATAGAGGCCGTATCACGAGGAATATAAATAATAGTCATTATTTTACCCCCTCTTGCAATATAAGATCAAACTTGTCTAAGCTAACTCTTGCATGCAATTTGCCGTTCACCTCAATATTGGGTGATAGGGCACAATTACCAAAGCAATAGACAGCCTCTAGGCTATAATCACTGGTCGTTTCACCGAATTCAACACCAAGTTTTTGTTGAACATGCTTGCTTAACTGACGACTTCCCATTGCTTGGCACGATTCAGCTTGGCAAACCCGAATAACGATGCGCCCCTGAGGACTTGTTTTAAAATCGTGATAATAACTAATGACACCGTGAATTTCGGCTCGGGATAAATTAAATCCGTCGGCCATCAAGTCTACAGTTTCTTTTGGAACATAACCATAATAAGCTTGAATTGCATGCAAACACTCAAGAAGCGCCCCATCCACATCCTTAAAGTCGCCTATAATGGTCTTTGCTTTATCCAGATCTCTCATGATAATATTATCCTAAAATAGCAGCGTGATGCTTTAAGTGATCTTCCATAAAGGTGGAAATAAAGAAATAACCATGATCATATCCTTCATGGCGCCGTAAATTCAATTTTTGCCCTGCCTCCTGGCACGCCTTTTCAAATAATTCTGGCATAAGTTGGCTTTCTATAAAGGGGTCGCCCAAGCCTTGATCTATAAGGATTTCTGGGTTGCTTTCAGCGCCTTCAGAGTTTTTGACCAACAAGCAAGCATCAAAGTCGTGCCATTTACTTTTATCATCACCAATATAATTGCTCAACGCCTTATGGCCCCACGGACAATTAGTCGGGCTGACTATGGGAGCAAAGGCCGAT
>ERZ890510.1239-NODE-1239-length-17117-cov-7.923221_pt1 | contig 17117 bp, 30 predicted proteins | sample MGYA00521265_ERZ890510 | MGnify/ENA primary metagenome ERZ890510 (study PRJEB32303, sample SAMEA104408624) | aquatic metagenome | biome: Brackish water; feature: Chemocline; material: water | place: Baltic Sea | collected 2014-10-26T21:54:00 | depth 110 m ...
AACGAGTATCGAAGCTTAAAAGAAATAATAGTAATTAATAGAATCGAGATAGTTAATGGCAAGTCAAAATATAAGAATAAGATTAAAGGCATTTGATCATAGAATATTAGATCAATCTACTTCTGAGATTGTAAGTACAGCAAGAAGAACCGGTGCTCAAGTTCGTGGTCCTATTCCACTTCCAACTTCTCTTAATAGATTTACCGTTTTACGAGGGCCTCATGTTGACAAAAAGAGTAGAGAGCAATTTGAAATGAGGACGCATAAAAGAGTTTTGGATATTATTGAGCCTACTCCTCAAACTGTAGATGCCCTTATGAAGCTAGACCTAGCGTCTGGTGTAGATGTTGAAATTAAGATTTAAAGGATTTAATCATGCGCTGCGGTGTTATAGTAAGAAAATTAGGTATGTCTAGGGTGTTTAATGATATTGGTGAACACATTCCTGTAACTGTACTTAGGCTTGAAGATGTTGAAGTTATTTCAACAAGGTCAAAGGAAAAAGATGGTTATTTAGCTGTTCAATTAGGTTTTGGTACCCGTAAGGCTAAGCATACTACTAAACCAATGAGAGGCGTTTTTGCAAAGGCCGGAGTAGAGCCAAAAGAACGTCTTGCTGAATTTGTTGTTTCTGAGGATGCTTTATTAAATGTAGGAGATAAGATCTCAGTTAATCACTTTGTCGTAGGCCAAAAAGTTGATGTAGTTGGTACTTCTCAAGGTAAAGGTTTTGCTGGTTCAATGAAAAGGCATAATTTTGGCGGTATGATGGCTTCTCATGGTGTGTCTGTAAGTCATAGAGCGCATGGATCTACAGGGAACAGTCAAGATCCTGGTAGAGTTTGGAAAGGTAAGAAGATGGCTGGTCAAATGGGTAATGTCCGTGTTACCACTCAAAACCTTACTGTAGTAAAATTGATAGAAGATGATAATCTTATTCTTGTACAAGGTTCTGTTCCTGGTTCAAAAAATGGAATAATAATGTTAAGTGATGCTTATAAGCATAAGCTTCCTGATGATGCGCCTTTCCCAGCCGGTTTATTTATAAATAATTCTAAAGTAGTTAAAGTAGAAGAAATTACTGCTGATAAGGTTGTTATAAATTCAGATACAGAAAACAATGATGTCAAATCAGATAAATTAGGAGGAGACGTTGAAGCTTAAGGTTATAAATATTGATAATAAACCAGGAAATGAAATAGAGCTTAGTGATTTTGTTTTTGGTATAGAGCCGAGGGCAGACATTATGGCTAGAGTTGTAAGGTGGCAACTTGCAAAGCGTAGGCTTGGTAATCATAGTGTTAAGACACGTGCTGATATTAAAATGACGACTGCTAAAATGTATAAGCAAAAAGGTACAGGTAAAGCAAGGCACGGTTCAGCTGCAGTATCTCAGTTTAGAGGTGGTGGTAGTGCTCATGGTCCAGTCGTTCATTCGCATTCACATAGTCTTAACAAAAAAGTTCGTCTTTTAGGCTTGCGTTCAGCTTTGTCAGCTAAAGCAAAATTAGGTAAATTGGTTATCTTAGAGAACGTTAAGTGTGATGGTAAATCAGCTTCTTTAAAAAAGAAACTTGATGCTATGGGTTTTAAAAATTTATTGGTGATAACTGGTGATGCTGTAGATGGAAACTTTCAAAGGGCAGCTAGTAATATTATTCATGTTGATTTGTTATCGCATGCAGGTTTGAACGTCTATGATATTGTGCGTAAAGATAATTTAATAATCACCGATGATGCCGTTAAATTACTTGAGGGGCGTTTTGTATGAGTATAAGAGCTAGAAAAAGAGTCGACCCAAGGGTTAATATTAATAAGGCTTATCAAGTTATTCTTAATCCATTAGTAACGGAAAAAGCTACTCAGTTATCTGAATTTAATAAAGTTGTATTTGCAGTGCCAACTACAGCAACAAAAATTGATATCAAATCATCTGTAGAGAAGATTTTTTCTGTAAAAGTAAAATCAGTAAATACTATTTTATTAAAAGGAAAAACCAAAAGATTTAAAGGTATACTTGGTCGTAGAGTCGATACTAAAAAAGCTATAGTAACATTGGCACCTGGTAATACTATAGATTTGTCAGTAGGAGCATAGGATGCCATTAAAAAAATTCAAACCAAATACACCTGGTCAAAGAGGTTTAGTCTTAGTTGATAAGAGTGATCTTTTTAAAGGCAAGCCTATTAAAACTTTGACAGAAGGTTTGAATAGGGCTGGTGGTAGAAATAACTCAGGTCGTGTTACGATGTGGGACAGAGGTGGCGGTCATAAAAGACGTTACCGTATTATAGACTTTAAAAGAACTAAATTTGATGTTGTGGGCACAGTTGAAAGAATTGAATACGATCCAAATAGGACTGCCTTCATCGCTTTGATTAAATATGATGATGGTATTTTGAACTATATAATTGCTCCACAAAGATTAAATGTTGGAGATAAGGTCATATCATCTCAAAAAGCAGATATAAAGCCAGGTAATTCCATGCCTTTATCATCTGTTCCTGTTGGTACAATCCTTCATAACATTGAATTAAAACCAGGAAAAGGTGGCCAAATAGCTAGATCAGCCGGATCATATGTTCAGTTAATTGGTAAAGACTTGTCTTACTCAATATTAAGATTAACCTCAGGTGAAGTTAGGTTTGTTTTATCTTCATGTATGTGTTCTGTCGGTGCTGTTTCTAATCCGGATAATCAAAATACTAATTTAGGTAAAGCTGGTAGAAGTAGGTGGTTGGGAAGAAGGCCTACTGTTAGAGGTGTTGCGATGAACCCTGTTGATCATCCACATGGTGGAGGTGAGGGGAGAACTTCAGGGGGAAGACATCCCGTTACACCTTGGGGTAAAGGCACTAAAGGAAATAGAACAAGAAATAATAAGAGAACTGATAAATTAATTATTAGACGAAGAAAAGCGTAGGGTTATTTATATGTCAAGATCTATATGGAAAGGTCCATTTGTGGACGGTTATTTATTAAAAAAAGCAGATGTAGCAAGAGAATCTGGTAGAAATGATGTTATTAAAACATGGTCAAGAAGGTCCACTGTGATGCCACAATTTGTGGGACTAACATTTGGAGTGCATAATGGTAAAAAGTTTATTCCTGTAACAATAAGCGAGGCAATGGTTGGTCATAAACTTGGAGAATTTTCTCCAACAAGAACTTTTTATGGACACACCGCTGATAAAAAATCTAAGCGATAGGAAAACCAATGGGAAAAGAAAAAAATAAACGTAGAGAGCTTGATAATGAGGCTAAAGTTGTTTTGAGGAATGTCAGAGTTAGCCCTCAGAAGATAAATCTTGTTGCTCAGATGATAAGAAATCAATCGGCATCAAAGGCATTATCAATATTACAGTTTTCAAAAAGACGCATATCTAATGATGTAGAAAAAGCTCTTCGTTCTTGTATTGCAAATGCCGAAAACAATCATTCCTTAGATGTTGATAAACTAGTAGTTAAAGAAGCTTACGTTGGTAAAGGTGTAGTGATGAAGCGTTTTCATGCAAGAGCAAGAGGACGCGGAGCAAAAATCATAAAACCTTATTCTCATCTGACAATTATTTTATCAGAACAGGAAAGCAAATAAAATGGGACAAAAATCACATCCAGTTGGATTAAGATTAGGAATTAACAGAACTTGGGATTCTAGATGGTTTGGCGGTCGTGCTTATGCAGATCTTTTGCATCAAGACATTAATTTAAGAAAATATTTATTTGATAAATTAAAAGCTGCTGCAATTAGTAAAATTGTTATAGAAAGACCTGCAGGAAGGGCAAGAATATCAATTTATGCTGGTAGACCAGGTTTGGTAATTGGTAAAAAAGGTCAGGATATTGAATCATTAAAAGCTTATTTAGCAAAGCAGTCTGGTGTTGAAATTAGTCTGAATATTATAGAAATCAGAAAGCCAGAATTAGATGCAAAATTAGTTGCTGATGGTATCGCGCAGCAACTTGAAAAAAGAGTTGCTTTTAGGAGAGCTATGAAAAGAGCTGTTCAGTCATCAATGAGACTTGGAGCAGAAGGTATAAGAATTAACTGTGCTGGCAGACTTGGTGGAGCAGAGATAGCAAGAACTGAATGGTATCGAGAGGGAAGAGTGCCGTTGCATACATTAAGGGCAGACGTTGATTACGGTGAGTCAACTGGCTTTACTACTTATGGAGCTACAGGTGTTAAAGTATGGATATTTAAAGGTGAAGTTCTGGAGCATGATCCCATGGCTCAAGATAAACGTTTAGCTGGATCAATTAAAAACACTAATAATAAATCAGTTGATCAGGGATAAGTATTATGTTGCAACCTAAAAGAACTAAATTTAGAAAAGCTCATAAAGGAAGAATTCATGGGTTAGCTAAAGGAGGAACTAAGTTAAATTTCGGTTCCTTTGGACTAAAGGCAACTGAGCCTGAAAGAGTTTCAGCTAGACAAATTGAGGCAGCTCGTAGAGCAATTACTAGACATTTAAGGAGAGCAGGAAGGGTTTGGATTAGAATATTTCCAGATATACCTGTTTCAAGTAAGCCTGCAGAAGTAAGAATGGGAAAAGGTAAAGGCTCACCTGAGTTTTGGGTTTGTAGAGTTAAGCCTGGTCGTATTATGTTTGAATTAGACGGAGTATCAGAAGAAGATGCAAAGAAAGCTTTTAGCTTAGCTGCTGCAAAACTTCCAATGCATACTAAAATTGTAAAAAAATTAGGTGAATAGTTTAAAAAGAGGGTGAAATGGCCAGACATAAAGCCAAAGATTTAAAAGTAAAGACAGTTGATGAACTTAAGCTGCAATTAACTTCGCTGCGAAAAGAGCAATTTAATTTACGCTTTCAAGTTACGAATGGCCAAAATGAAAGTCCTGCTAGGTTTAAGCAAGTAAGAAGAGAAATCGCTTGTATTAAAACTATTTTAAATAGCAGTGCAACAATAGAAGTATAAGGAATTTTAAAATGCCAAAAAGAATTTTAATTGGAAAAGTAACAAGTAATAAGGCTGATAAAACAATTACCGTAATTGTTGAAAGAAGAATAATGCATCCAATGTATAAAAAGTTTATTACAAAATCAAAAAAATTTGCTGCTCATGATAGTGAAAATAAATTCAAAGAAGGTGACACAGTTAATATTAGGGAATGTGCTCCTATTTCCAAGAATAAACGTTTTGAAGTTATATACTAATTTAGTGTCTTTTTAGGAGAAATAATATGATTCAAATGCAGAGTAACTTAGAAGTTGCAGATAATTCCGGAGCAAAACGAGTTCAATGTATTAAAGTTCTAGGAGGCTCAGGAAGAAAAACAGCTGGAGTTGGTGATGTGATCGTTGTTTCGATTAAAGAAGCAATTCCAAGGGGTAAGGTTAAAAAAGGTGAAGTACATAGAGCTTTAATTGTAAGAACAAGAAAAGAAGTGAGAAGAAATGACGGTACATGTATAAGATTTGATAAAAACGCAGCCGTATTAGTTAATAAAAGCAATGAGCCAATAGGCACAAGAATATTTGGTCCAGTTACTCGTGAGTTGAGAAGTAAGCAATTCATGAAAATAGTTTCACTAGCTCCGGAAGTTTTATAATGAATAAAAAATTTAAGATTAAAAAAGGCGATACAGTTATTGTTTTGGCTGGAAAAGATAAGGGTAAATCAGGAAGTGTTACTTCTGTTCTTAAGGAAAAAGAAAGGGTGCTTGTACAAGGTATTAATATTGTAAAAAAGCATAGAAAAGCAACACAAGAAAATCCTGGTAAGATTGATGAGATTGAAGCTTCAATACATATTTCAAATGTCTCACATATTGATCCTGATACTGGTAAGCCAACAAGAGTAAAATATAAAACTGAAGATGGCATTAAGAAAAGATTTGCCGTTGTGTCAGGTTCTTTATTAGATAAATAAATTGGAGAAAATAGATGTCGGTTCGTCTGCAAGATAAATATAATAATGAAATTGCTAAAAATTTAACTGAAAAATTTAGTTATAAGAACAATATGCAAATCCCTAGACTTGAAAAAGTTGTTATTAACATGGGTGTAGGAGAGGCTGTTAAAGATAGTAAAAAAATTGACTCTGCAGTAAGTGAATTAGCTTCAATAACTGGTCAAAAGCCAATAATTACTAAATCTAAAAAGGCAAATGCTAGTTTTAAGCTTCGTGAAGGTATGCCAATTGGGGTTAAAGTCACATTAAGACGAAAAAAAATGTACGAATTTATTGATAGATTTATTAATATAGCTTTACCAAGAGTTAGAGACTTCAGAGGAATTAATGCTAGTAGTTTTGATGGCAATGGTAACTATGCGATGGGTTTAAAAGAACAATTTGTTTTTCCAGAAATTGAATACGATAACGTAGATAGTGCAAGGGGAATGGATATAATCTTTGTGACTTCTGCTAAAACTGATGATGAAGCAAAAGAATTACTAAAGGGATTTGATTTTCCCTTTATATCAGAATAGTTAAATAGGAGAGTAATATGGCTAAAAAAAGCGCCATTCAAAAAAATTTAAGAAGAGAAAAGCAAGTTAAACAAAGTCTCTCTAGGCGTACTAGGTTAAAAGATATTTGTAGTGATAGATCTTTGCCTATTGAGGAAAGATTTGCGGCTCAATTAAAGTTGTCTGAAATGCCAAGAGATGGTTCAAAAATTAGACTTAGAAATAGATGTTTGATAACTGGTAGGCCTCGTGGTTACTACAGAAAAATAAAAATGTCTCGAATTGCATTACGTGAATACGCCCTATCTGGTCAAATTCCAGGTATGGTAAAATCTAGTTGGTAGAAAGGTAATAATTATGTCTATGAGTGATACGCTTGGGGATATGTTAACAAGAATTAGAAATGGCCAGTCAGCTAAAAAGTCTGTAGTTGATGCTCCCGCTTCTAGATTTAGGGGGAACGTTTTAGATGTTCTTAAAAGAGAAGGTTATATTCGTAATTATACTCAAATTGAAAAACGTCCTGGTATTAATGAATTTAAAATTGAATTAAAATATTATGATGGTAAGCCGGTTATAAGTGAAATAAAAAGAGTTTCTACACCGGGTAGAAGAATTTATTCAGGAATTAAAGACTTGCCTAAAGTTTATAATGGACTTGGTATTTCAATTATATCTACTCCAAGAGGAGTTATGAGTGATAATGAAGCTAGAGCAGCTCAGATTGGTGGTGAAGTTTTATGTCAAGTATTTTAGGAGAAATAAATAATGTCTAGAGTTGGTCAGTCTATAATTACTATTCCAGAAGGTGTGCAAGTATTACAGGAAGGTAATGTATTATCTGCGAAAGGTTCTAAAGGAGAATTAAGCACTTTAATTGACAAGTTGGTTGTTGTTAGCATTAAGGATAATATAATTACTATTGTGCCTAATGATAAAAGCCCAAAAGGTAGAGCTTTATGGGGTACAACTAGAGCACTTGTCAATAATGTAATTCAAGGTGTAAGTGTTGGTTTTGTAAAAGAAATGGAAATTGTTGGTGTTGGTTATAGAGGTTCGATGCAAGATAACAAATTATTATTAAGTCTTGGTTTAAGTCATGCTGTAGAAATCGATGTACCTGATGGATTAAGTATTAAAATGGATGGAAATACAAAGCTAACAATATCTGGAGCCGATAAACAAAAATTAGGACAGTTTGCAGCAGTTATTAGATCAAAAAGACCGCCAGAACCGTTTAAAGGTAAAGGTATTCGTTATGTTAATGAATATATTTTACGCAAAGAAGGTAAGAAGAAATAGAGGAAAAAATGGGTAATTTTATATCTTTAAATGATAGAAGAAAACAAAGAAATCGTAGTGCTCTTAAAAAGAAATCTGCTGGTAAGTTAAGACTTTCTGTTTTTAGATCTGGTAAACATATCTATGGACAAATAATTGATGATACTAAAGGTGAAACTGTTACTTCTGCTTCTAGTTTGGAGAGTGAAGTAAAGGCCAAATTTAAAAATGGTGGCACGAAAGAAGTTGCAACTTTAGTAGGAAAGATTATTGCTGAGAAAGCAAAAAAAGAAGGCGTTACAAATGTTGTGTTTGATAGAGGTGGTTATATTTATCACGGAAGAGTAAAAAGTCTAGCTGAAGCAGCTAGAGAAGGCGGATTAATTTTTTAGGGGTTTGTTATGGCTAGAAGAGAAAAACAAGATAGAAAAAATCAAAATGAAGATAACGAATTAATTGATAAGTTAGTTGGTATCAACAGAGTTGCTAAAGTTGTAAAAGGTGGAAGAAGATTTGGGTTTGCAGCTATAGTAGTTGTAGGCGATGCCAGAGGTAAAGTTGGATATGGAACTGGTAAAGCTAAAGAAGTTCCTGAAGCAATAAAAAAGGCAACTGATGATGCTAAAAAAAATATGGTTAGAGTCCCTTTAAGAGAAGGTAGAACTCTTCACCATGATATGAAAGGTCATTATGGAGCTGGTAGAGTTGTTTTAAGAAGTGCGCCTGCGGGAACTGGAATTATTGCTGGTGGTCCAATGAGAGCTGTTTTTGAAACTCTAGGGATTCAAGATATTGTTGCAAAATCAATAGGAACATCTAATCCTCATAATATGATTAAAGCTACTTTTGATGCTTTTAGCTCAATGTCTTCGCCAAGAAGCATTGCTAATAAAAGAGGTAGAAAAGTAGCTGAAATTTATGGTAATGACCCAAAGCTTAATAAAGATGATGGTGTTCAAGAAGAGCTAGTTAAAACTGAGTAGGAAAATAAAGATGTCAGATAAAAAACTTGTTAAAGTTACTCAAGAAAGAAGTCCTATTGGAAGAAAAGCGTATCAAAGACAAACATTAATTGGTCTTGGATTAAATAAAATAGGGAGAAGTCGTGAATTAGAGGATACTGCTTCTGTAAGAGGAATGATTAATAAAGTTAAACATTTAGTTAAAGTTAATTAGTTTTTTTAAAAACTAACCAGGAGAATACCTATGAAGTTAAATGAAATTAGAGATAATAAAGAAGCAACTAAGAATAGAAAACGAATTGGCAGAGGTATAGGTTCTGGAACAGGAAAAACTTCTGGCCAAGGTCATAAAGGTCAAAAAGCTAGATCAGGTGTAGCTATAAAAGGTTTTGAAGGTGGGCAAATGCCTATTCATAGACGTTTGCCAAAAAGAGGGTTTACAAATATTTTCAGAACAACTTATACTGAAATCAACATAGATAAAATTGAAAGTTTAATAAAAGATAAAAAAATTGATCCAGCTAATATTATTAATGCAGAACAATTATTTAAAGTTGGTCTAATTAAAAAAATGGATGAAAAGATTAAATTGCTTGGTAAAGGCGAATTATTATCTAAAATAAATATTGAAGTTTCTGCTTCATCTGTTTCTGCAAAAGCTCATGTTGAACAAAATGGTGGAACTGTATTAATTTCTAATAAAAAAAAATCAGATAAAACAATTACAGAGAAATCTGAGGCTTAATTTATGGCAAATGAAAGTGTGTTTGGAGTTTTCGGTCAAGCGACAGAGCTTCGTCAAAGAATATTATTTACACTTGGTGCCTTAATTGTTTATAGATTAGGTACTTATATACCTGTTCCTGGAATTAATCCTATTGCATTGGCTGAAATTGTTAATCAGGCAAATAGCGGTGTTTTAGGGATGTTTAATATGTTTTCTGGAGGTGCTTTAGGTCGTATGACTATATTTGCACTTACTATTTTGCCATATATATCTGCTTCAATTATTATGCAACTTATGACCTCAATTTCACCTCAAATGGCCCAATTAAAAAAAGACGGCGAATCAGGTAGAAAAACTATAAATCAATATACACGATATTTAACAGTGCTTCTTGCTACTGTTCAAGCATATGGCTTTGCTGTGGCGCTAGAAGGCACATCAGGTTCCGCTGGTTCAATAGTATTGAATCCTGGTGTTTTTTTTAAGGTAACAACGGTTGTTACATTAGTTGGCTCTGTAATGTTTCTTTTATGGCTCGGAGAGCAAATTACTTCTAGAGGGATTGGTAACGGTGTTTCATTAATTATTTTTTCAGGAATAGTAGCTGAATTACCTAGGGCAATGGCACAGATTTTAGAACAAGGGCGGACAGGTTCAATTTCTTCATTTTTAATAATAGCAATTTTTATTTTAGCAATTGCTGTTGTGGCTTTTATTGTATTTATAGAACGTTCCCAAAGAAAAATAATTGTACAGTATCCCAAAAGACAAATGGGAAATAAAATGTTTGGAGGAGACTCATCTCATTTGCCATTAAAAATAAATGTTCCGGGTGTTATACCCCCTATTTTTGCGTCTGCATTATTACTTTTACCTACTTCAATTTCATCTTTTGCAAGTTTGGGCGCTGATAGTTCGGAATGGGTTTTGCTTTTAAACTCCTATTTTGGTCGTGGGCAACCATTATACTTAGCTCTTTATATAGGTTTAATAGTGTTCTTTGCTTTCTTTTATACGGCAATTGTTTTTAATCCAGATGAAACTGCTGATAACTTAAAAAGAAATGGTGGCTACGTTCCTGGAATAAGGCCTGGTGCACCTACAGCTGATTATCTGGATTTTGTTTTAACCAGGCTTACAGCAATAGGAGCTTGTTATTTATCTGCGGTATGTATACTTCCAGAAATATTAATTTCTAAATACTCTATTCCTTTTTATCTTGGAGGTACAAGTTTGCTAATTGTTGTTACTGTTTCCATGGATACAGTGGCCCAAGCTCAATCACATTTAATTGCTCATAAATATTCAGGTTTAATAAAGAAAACTAAGTTAAGAGGGGGAAGAAGATAAATGAATATCATACTCTTTGGACCTCCTGGAGCAGGGAAAGGTACTCAAGCTAAATTTTTAATTGAAAAATATAATATATTACAAATATCAACAGGTGATATGTTAAGGGAAGCAATTAAATCAGGTTCTGAATTGGGAAAATCTCTAAGTTTGATAATGGATAAAGGTGATTTAGTTTCGGATAAAATTATAATGTCAATCATTGAAGAAAGAATTGATAAAGATGATTGTAAAAATGGCATTATATTAGATGGTTTTCCAAGAACTTTAAATCAAGCAATTGAATTAGATGAATTGGTAAAAAGAAAAAATATTATAATAGATTATATTATAGAGTTAAAAGTAGATGAAAATTTACTGATTAGTAGAATAGAACAACGTGCAAAAGATAATTTAGATATACGAAATGATGATACTGTAGATATTTTAAAAAACAGAATCCTAGTATACAAAAATGATACATTACTAGTTTTAAAATATTATAAAGATAAAAATAAATTAATCTCAATTAATGGTATGCAAAGTATAGAAAAAGTTACTAATGATCTTTATAAGACTATAGGTGAAGTTTAAGAGGTTGACTGTTAGACTGTTATGATTATAATTCCCGATCCATTAAATTTTTAATTGATCTAAATTGTTAATAAAAGAAAGAAGGAGATATTTAGTGGCCCGAATAGCAGGAGTTAATGTACCAACAAATAAAAGGGTGCATATAGCATTAACATATGTGCATGGAATTGGTTTAACTGGCGCCAAAAAGATATGTAAACAAGTAGGGATTACAGAAGATAGAAGAATAAATAATCTTTCTGAGGATGAGCTTACTAAAGTAAGAGAAATGATTGACACTGATTTTTTAGTTGAAGGTGATTTAAGAAGAAAAACATCTATGGATATAAAAAGATATCTTGACCTTGGTTGTTTAAGAGGTTTGCGTCATAGGAAAAACCTACCTGTAAGAGGTCAAAGGACACATACTAACGCTAGGACACGTAAAGGGCCAGCAAAATCAATAGCTGGTAAAAAGAAATAATCCTATTAGGAGAGTAAATTATTATGGTTAAGTCACCAAGCCAAACAAAAATTAAACGTAAAGAAAGAAAGAATGTTACTAATGCAGTTGCACACGTTAATTCTTCTTTTAACAATACTGTTATAACAATTACTGATGTACAGGGAAATGCAATTTCATGGTCTTCTTGTGGAAGCATGGGGTTTAAAGGCTCTAGAAAATCAACCCCATATGCCGCTCAATTGGCAGCAGAAGATGCAGGTAAAAAAGCATCTGAACACGGTGTTAAAACTGTTGATATCCAAGTGCAAGGACCAGGTTCAGGAAGAGAGTCAGCATTAAGAGCTCTTCAAACTGTAGGTTTTCAAGTTAACTCTATAAGAGATGTTACTCCAATACCGCATAATGGTTGTAGGCCTAAAAAACGTAGAAGAGTATAAAAGTTATATAGTTGAAGAAATAAAAATTTAAATTATTATTTATAGAGAGTAATTATGATTGAAAAGAATTGGAAAGAACTTATTAAACCTTCTAAGTTAGAAGTTAAGCAAGAGACTAGTCCAGAATTTACTGCAACTATAATAGCAGAACCTCTTGAAAGAGGATATGGAGTCACATTAGGAAATGCACTAAGAAGAGTTTTATTATCATCACTTCAAGGTAGTGCTATTACTTCAATTCAAGTTCAAGGTGTTTTACACGAGTTCTCATCAATACCAGGTGTAAGAGAAGATTTAACAGACATTATTTTAAATATTAAAGGCATTAAAGTAAGAATGGATGCTGATGGACCTAAAAAAGTACAGTTAAATTTAAAGGGACCTATTACAGTTACAGCAGGTATGATTGATTGTCCGACAGATATTGAAATTATGAATAAAGATCATGAAATTTGTACTTTGGATGATGGTGCAATTTTTGCTGTTGAATTTACCATTGAAAATGGAAAAGGTTACATTCCTTCATCTTCTATCAGAAATGAAGATCTTCCAATTGGTGTAATACCTATTGATGCTATATATAGCCCGGTTGTTCAAGTTTCATATAATGTTGATAATGCTCGTGTTGGTCAACAAACAGACTATGACAAGCTTTCATTAACGGTCACTACAGATGGTTCAGTGACACCAGAAGATGCTGTAGCTTTTTCAGCTAGAATAATGCAAGATCAACTTCATAATTTCATTAACTTTGAAGAACCTGAAGAAGAAGAAGTTCAAGAAGTTCTTGAAGATCTTCCTTTTAACAGAAATCTACTTAGAAAAGTAGATGAGTTAGAGCTTTCAGTGAGATCTGCAAATTGTCTAAAAAATGATAATATTGTTTATATTGGAGATTTAGTTTTAAGATCTGAACCAGAAATGCTACGTACTCCCAATTTTGGTAGAAAAAGTTTGAATGAAATAAGAGAAGTTCTAAAAATAATGGGTCTAGAGCTTGGTATGATTATAGAAAGTTGGCCTCCTGAGAATATTGAAGAATTAGTTAAAAGAATAGAAGAGCCATTTTAGTTTTATATAAGTTATTAGGAGAAACCAATGAAGCATAGATTAAAAGGTAAGAAGTTAAATAGAACATCTTCACATAGAAAAGCTTTGTTTAAAAATATGGCTCAGGCAATAATTAAGCATGAACAGATTATAACAACACTTCCAAAAGCTAAAACTATGAAACCTATTGTTGATAAATTAATTACATTAGGTAAAAAAGGTGATTTACATGCTCGAAGACAAGCTTTTTCTAAGTTAAGAGATGACGCAATGGTATCAAAATTATTTGATACACTTGCAACTAGATATGCGGATAGAAAAGGTGGATATACAAGAGTATTAAAAGCAGGTTATAGATATGGGGATGCTGCTGCAATGGCAGTAATAGAACTAGTAGATAGAGATGAAAATGCTAGAGGTAAAGATAGTGGTCCAATTCAAAGTGATGTTATAACTCAAGAAGATTCTAAAGAAGCGGTGGCTGGGTAGTAATAAATTTAATTTAATTTAAAAACCGTTCTATTTAAATAGAACGGTTTTTTTTTGAGTAAAAAAATGGATTTTGATTATTTTGTAGGTATTGATTGGTCAGGTGATAAAAATAATTTTCAAAAAGGAATAAGTATAGCAATATGTGAAAAAGGAAATACAGTTCCAAAAATTATTAGACCTGATATAGGATGTTGGTCTAGAAGTATGTTATTAAAATGGATATTGGAATTAATATCAAAAAGAAAATCTTTAGTTGGGTTTGATTTCTCATTTTCATACCCATTTTATGACAAGTCATCGTATTTTCCAGGGATTAATGACAGCCCAACTGGTCCTTATGATTTATGGAAATTAATAGATAATCTTAATCAAGATAAAGACAATTTTTATGGTGGTGGAATTTGGAAAAAAAACCCTTTTTTGCAATATTATAATGCACCTAGATTAAAAGGTATTTACTATCAGAGTAGAAGGCGTAAAACAGAAATACATGCGAAAAATAAAATTCATTCACCTAGTCCTTCTTTCAATTGTGTTGGTCCAGGTGGCGTTGGAACGGGATCATTGTCAGGAATGAGATTTCTTCATATTTTAAAAGAAGATTTTAGTATATGGCCATTTGAAAATATTATTAATAGAAACAAAAGTGTTTCAGTTGAAATTTTCCCTACTTATTATTTTAGAATGGCAGGAGTAAAGCCCCAAAAAAATATAGGTTATACATTAGAAAACATAAACAAAGCCTTAAATTTTTTTGAAAGTAATAATTTATCAAAAAATATTCAAATTCAAGGGCCTGACCAAGACGATGCTGACGCGATTATATCATCGGCTGCTTTGAGATTTTTTTCGAGAAAGGATAATTATTGGAATGTTCCAAGTGTATCAAAAAAAGAAGGATGGATATTTGGTGTATAATCAATTATCAGTTAATTATAATTTATAATAGTGGTATTTAATTACATGTTAAATAAAGTTATTCCAAAAATAGAAAATGGGACTAGGCTAGATAGATGTATTAGGAGGTTGTTAGGTAATATTAACCAAGCTAATTTAGAGAAACTATTAAGATCTGGTCAAATTTTATTAGCTGAAAAGAAAGTTAAATCATCTGTAAAGGTTATCTCTGGACAATTAATTAATTATTCAGAAAATATACTTTTTGAAAAACAGTATAAAAAAGATGAATTCAGCGAAAAAACAAAGAAATATTATAATGATTTATATAAAGAAATTTTAATTAAGGAAACTAAAGATTGGTTGGCTATTAATAAACCAAATGGATTAGCTGTCCAAGGTGGAAGTTCTCAAAATTATCATGTGGATGATATGTTAAAGTGTGTTTTTTATAACAAAGACATTCCAAAATTAGTTCATAGATTAGATAAAGACACCTCTGGTGTGTTGTTAATTGCAAAAACACAAACTTCTGCTCAAGAGTTAACAAAATATTTTAAAGATCATAAAATTAATAAAATTTATTTAGCATTAGTTTCTCCTAGTCCTAATTTAGATTTTGGTTCAATCAAATTACCATTAATTAAATCTGGTATAGATGGAAGTCAAAGAGTTAGGGTTGATAGAAATATTGGTAAAGAAGCTATAACAGAATACAAAGTTCTTGATCATGTTGGATCTAGAGTAGCTTTGGTAGCCCTTAATCCGAAGACAGGTAGAACTCACCAATTAAGAGTTCATCTCGAGTCAATAAACTCTCCTATTGTAGGTGATAATAAGTATAAAGGATTAGACGGCATTTTATCTTCTAATGAAGAGTTATCAAGTCATGATAGTATAAATCAAATAAAATGGAGCACTAATAATAAAATTAATTTACAATTACATGCCCTCTCCTTAAGGTTACCAAACAAAGAATTTATAGAGGCTAAACTTCCAGAACAATTTAAACAAAACATTAAATTCTTGGGCTTAACATTGCCTAACAATATAAATAAATTATTTTATATGTAATTGGAGACTAATTTTGAACTTAAACCTTAAACTAGCTTTGTTTGATTATGATGGTACTATAGTGGATTCTGCTGGTATGATTGTTACTGGAGCAATAGAAGCTTTTAGAATGTGTGGACTTCCAGATCCTGACCCATTAAAGGTAAGAGAAAACATAGGTAAAACTCTAGCTGTAGCTCTTGATGCTTACATGCCTCCTGGATACAATATTACGCCTGAGCAAATTTCAGAAGCCTACAGATCATGGTATGCTGAACAAGGAAAGCTAGGTTTGCAAAATGAACCACTTTATCCAGGTATGGTTGAATTATTATATAATTTAAAAAAAAATAATTGGCTAATTGGTATTGCTACTAATAAATCTCGAATTGGTTTAACAAATGGTTTAGCAAAACATGATTTATCAGATATATTTGATATAACTTTATCGACAGATGAAAACATTCCTAAGCCTAATCCAGCTATGGCTCTAAGAGCAATGAAAGAGCTTGGAGTTGCTAGGGATCAAACATTTATAATAGGAGATACTGTTAATGATATTGGATTAGGAGTTAATGCAGGTATTGTTAGCATAGGTGTTAAATGGGGTTACAACAGTAAGGATTTATTATTATCTGCCGGTGCTAATCATTTGGTCTCTGATGCAAATGAATTAAATATATTGTTAAACAATATTATTGATTAATATGAAAAAATTTTGGAAGAATGTAGCAGTAAAAGAAATTTATCCTAATCAATTTCAAGTTCATCTCGATAATAAAGTTTTAAAAACACCTATGAAAAAAGATTTAATTTTTTTAAATCTTATAATGGCAAAAGAAATAGCGCAAGAATGGGATATTGAAGAAAAAGTAATTAATACTAATAATATGATTTATTATGGCTTACTTTCTACTGCAATTGATAAAATAGAATTTAGTAGAAACATATATATTAAAGATATGCTTAATTTTGTGAATACTGATTTAATTTGCTATAGAGCGGAAGGTCCAGATGAATTAATAAATATTCAAAACAATTTATGGAATCCAATTTTATCATATATTAAAAAATACTTAAATTTAGAAATCAACTTTTGTTCTGGTATAATGCCTATAACACAACCACTAGAAATTTTTCCAAAACTAAAATTTCTAATGAATACTTTTTCTAATCAAGAAATTTCTGCATTACACAGATTAACTAATATTTCAGGATCAATCTTCATTTCTTTATGTATATTAAAAGGAGATGTTTTAAAAAAAGAAGCATTTGAACTTTCTTTTTTAGATGAAATTTGGCAAGCTAAAAATTGGGGAATTGAAGAAGATGCCGCAGAAAAAAGAGATAAAATATCACAGGAATTAAATAAAATAATTTCCTCTGGGTACTCCTTAACCAAAGAAGCTGCCTTAC
>ERZ890510.1240-NODE-1240-length-17117-cov-5.025085_pt1 | contig 17117 bp, 12 predicted proteins | sample MGYA00521265_ERZ890510 | MGnify/ENA primary metagenome ERZ890510 (study PRJEB32303, sample SAMEA104408624) | aquatic metagenome | biome: Brackish water; feature: Chemocline; material: water | place: Baltic Sea | collected 2014-10-26T21:54:00 | depth 110 m ...
AGGACGGCAGCAACTCGCGTGGAAACACCGGCGTAACGCACCTGACCCGGCCGCTCGTACCACATGCGCGGCGCCGCCTCCACACCGCCAAGGCTGATCCCCAGATGGTCTGTCACAGCGCCTACAAGGCCGGTCCACCCCGGGTTGCGCAGCAGGACTGCATCGACACCGCCGACACTGGACCGGGACAGGTCGGTCATATGCAGCCGCGCCGTCGTCCGGATCGCCGTAAATGACACGAGGGAGAAGCTCAACAACACCAGGGTCGTGCAGGTGAGTGCCGTGCGCAGGGGACGACGACGCATGTGCGCCACACCAAGAAGGAAGGCCCGACCCGCCATGGCCGAACGCCGGGACTCGGTGCGGTGTCGCGCGACAACGGGAGAAACACTCTGGCGCAACTGTGTGTTCAGCCGCCCGAGGCCGATGGCAGTAACGGTGACACTGAGGGCCAGGATCAGGAAACCAATGAGCACCACCAGTGGATACAGTGTCAGGTCGAAGGCTGGATGGGAGAAGCGAAGCACAACGAAAGCCACGAGAAAGACGAAGACCGACCACGCTACCTGCCGGTGAATCGTACGCGCCTCAAACACAAGTCGCTCGACGAACACGGAAAACGGCAACAGTGCCAGCAACACGAAGAGGACGCCCGTGACCGCATCGGCGCCGAGGCTGGCAATGGCGCTGTGAGCCCGAGCCGCCAGGCTCCACGCCTGTCGTTGGGAGGCCTCGCCCCTCTCGAGTGCCAATGCGCTGCTGGTTTCGTGCAACTGACGCAAGGAACGACTGGTAATGCCGTGGCTTTCGAGATCTGCCAGACGATGTGCATTCAGGCGGGTCAGATCTGCAGCCACCTGCGCCGCCAGTCCGCCGGCGAGGTTCGACTCGGGATTCGGCGAAATCCCGCCCCCGAACGGGTTGTCGTCATCCCCACCGAGAAGCAGCAGACGCTGGCCCATGCCGAGTTGGCCGCTTGTCATCACCACCTTGACAGCGCGCCCGGGCGGCACAAAAAGGACACCGACACGATCCTTACGCGGACCAGCCCCATCGTAATAGCCATCCTGCGAGATCATGGCCGCCGTCGCCGGCAAGCCGAATCCGTAGCGTTCCAGATCCGCGTCACCTGCCCCATCCAGCAGGCGCACATGATCCAGCGTCAGCAGGCTGCGCGGATCGAACAGATCCGGCAGGATGAGGGACTGCGCCGCAAATCCGACGAGCGTGCGCTCCTCCTGGTTGTGATCCATGCGCACACGCGCCGGATAATTCTGCGCGCCGGAGGGGCCACGATCAACGACGGTATGAATGCGCCCGGTTGCCAGCTCCACGCCATATGCCTCGAGGTCCACCGGCTTCAAGTACAACGTCCGGGCCTCCACGCCGCGCACGACGAAGCTGCCGTCTGCCGCCGTCAGCGCCAGCGGGTCGACACGCACACCTGCCAGCACATGCTGCAGGGAACGCACACGAACGAGCGCCCCAGGCACGGCTGCATCGGGTTCGAAAGCGCCGACGCCCCAGGTGACAAAGCGGCCCTTCAACGACCCGTACGAATCCTTCGCCCGCGCCGGCTGCCATTCGGCATCGGCGTCACCCATCAGGGATGGAATGAAGTCCAGAAGAAACCGGGCCTGACGGGTCAGACCGGGCAGATCCACGCTGGCGACTCGGTCTGCAGGAGAATCGAACAGCGGCCGGCTGTCGCCTGCCGTCACCAGCGTCAATCCGAGAAACCCGGCGAGACTCGCTACCGAACCATCCACCGGGATGGGTTCAGGAATCTGTCCCAGTTCGCGACGCATGGCCAGCGGCCGGAGGCTGCCGCCGAGAATACCCATACCTGCGAGTCGATCCGACTCGTAGGCTTCGGCGAGAGCCTCGACGCGATCAAACAGCGCTGGCCGAACCGTGCGCACCCGATAGGGAGCGCCGGCCTGTTGCAGAGCCACCGTCGTGCCATGAGAACTCAGGTCCAGACACAGCACGGAACCAATCTGCAGCGCGGACAGGCGCTTCTGCAGTGGCGTCGATGGCTCGTAGCCGTCAGCGAGCCGCTGACGCAGCAGATCAACAAAGTCGCGCATACCGGCCAGGGCCTGAAAGTGCCCCGGCGCCGTGACCAGAACTACGGTGCGTGCCGGGGGCTCCTGTTGCAGGCGCCGGGCCAGTTCAAGCCAGACGGCGACTCCGGATGCCTGATCCGCGCCGGGCGCCCGGGCCGGCACCGGCGAAACCGCGTCGTAGTAACTGGCAAGTACAATGGCCTCCTGCTGGATTCCGGCATCGCTGCCCGGAATCACGGCCACCAACGTAACGGCCTCGGTATCACGCCAGTCCATACGGGCCACAAGTCTGGCCGTTGTTGCGGGGACAAGATCGCGCAGTTTGCGCGCCACACGGGCTTCGGCGTAGAACCTCGGCAGATCCGCGCTGGTCGACAGGAAATGGGTGGCACTTTCACTTCGGTGCGCACCATCCATCGGGGCGGTCTCTTCGGCGGCCAGGAAGATGACGGCCTTGGCGCCGGCATCAAAGACCTGTACCCAATCATCGGACCGGTCATACTCGAGCAGGACGATGGCCCCGTGGACGGCGGCGGCATCGATCTCTCCCGGTCGGGCGCGTCCGGCGTAGACGAGAGGGGCTGTAGCCCCGGCCATCGTCGATGTCCGAGCCAGATTTGGCCACAGACTGTGCAGCTCGTAGCTGTTCCCGGCAACGCTGATCTCTGCCCCGTGATCCAGCGGGATCGGTACGTGGAAGGGCCGGTGGTACACGGTGTCCAGGCCTGCCTGTCGCAGCCGCAATTCGATGAACTCGGCTGCCACCTGCGCGCCGGGATATCCGGTCACACGGCTGTCGACGGTGGACAACTGGTGAAGATGGTCGGCCAACCTCTGTTCCAGACTGTCTGCCATCGCCGTGGAGACAACGACAACAAGACACAGGGCGACAATCATTTGACAGGTCGAGGCGGTGACTCGCATTCTTGCCTCTGCCCCGGCGGTCGGGCCCATCGCGGGCCGCATTCGTCCGGTTTTTTTCGTGAACAAGCCAACAACGGATGGTGTCTGCTCTGAGGATGGCCATTTCCCGTTCACAACTTGAGATCCATCGCGCTGACAGCGCGCGCGTCGACGGCATCCTGTCCGGGGGGCATGAGACATTCCGTGACCTGGTCGTGGAATACCACCCTCTGGCGTTTTCCCTGGCGTATCGGTCGCTCGGTGACCCACAGGATGCCGAAGAGGTGGTTCAGGACGCGTTCGTCAAGATTCACGGGGCCCTCGATGGCTTCCGCGGCGATGCCTCCCTCAAGACATGGATCCTGCGTATCGTCTGGCGTCTGAGCCTGAACCGGAGACGTGATCGGGCCCGCAGCGCCTGGCGTCGCCTTGGTCTGCACCAGTCGGCGGAGGATGCTGATGTGCGCGTTGCCGGACCGGTTGCCGAATCCCCAGAAGCCAGACTGCTGTCGCGCGAGGCGAGGCAGTTGGTTCGTGAGCTGGTTGATGGGTTGCCGCCGACACTGCGCGAAGTTCTGATATTGAACAGTTTTGAGGAACTCGGCTATGAAGAGATCGCCCGGATCCTCGACGTTCCGGTGGGTACGGTGAGCTCGCGTATCCATGCAGCGCGGCGCAAACTGGCGGCGCGCTTGCAGAAATCGGCAAAAAATTGACGGCCCTGGAGATCTGAGAATGTTTGACATGTGGTGGCCCCGCCGGCGTCGACAACAGCAGGAATTGTCCGCCTTCGCCGATGGCGAGCTGGCAGATGAAACGACAGATCGTGTCGCCGAGCGTGTTGTTTTTGATGAGCGTGCACGCCAGGAGTTGCTCAGCGTGCGGCGCATAGACGCTCTGGTTGCCGCCGCCCTGGCGCCACATCCCCAAGCGGACGCCAACGTGCGTGCAGGCGCCGCAGCAGATGCCGCACTTGACGCGATCTGCGCACAGTTGCCGGCGCCGCCGCCGACCACGCCAGAGCCACGCAACTGGACACCCACAGTGGTTGCTTCCGTTGGTTTGCTGGTGACGGCGGGTGTTGCTTTCGCCGGTCTCAAGCGACGTGGTTGGGTATGACGTGGACGGGTATGATGTTTCGCCCCCGCAAAGAAAGTGAATTGCCGTGAACTGGATCGACAGAATGAAGTCTGGGATCCTCACGCGGATCAAGCGCGAGATCCCCGAGGGCATCTGGAGCAAATGTAAGAAGTGTGGTGACACGACCTATCAGCATGCGCTGGAGCGCAGCGCCTTTGTCTGCCCTCACTGTGGCAATCACTTCGCCATCGGCCATCAGCGCTATGTGGAGTTGCTCGCCGATGCGGGCAGCTTCAAAGAGTTGAACGCCAATGTCGCCACCGCCGACCCGCTGAAATTCCGCGATCATCGTCGCTACAGTGAACGGATCCGCGAGGCCCGCAAAAGCAGTGGTATGAAGGAGGCGGTGCACACGGGTACCTGCACCGTCGGTGGCAACCTGGCAGCCCTCGCCATTATGGACACGTCCTTCATCCTCGGCAGCATGGGTGGCGCCACAGGGGAAAAAATCGCCCGGTTGATCGACCGCGCTTTGGCCGATCGCCGCACCCTCATCCTGGTCTGCCAGTCCGGGGGGGCCCGTATGCAGGAGAGCACCTTCTCCCTGATGCAGATGGCCAAAATCAGCGCCCGCCTCAAGCGCTTCGCCAACGCCGGTGGCCTCTACATCACGGTCCTTACAGACCCGACGTACGGCGGTGTCACTGCAAGTTTCGCCATGCTTGGCGACATCACCATCGCCGAGCCCGGAGCTCGCATCGGCTTTGCCGGACAGGCCGTGATCAAGCAGTTCATGGGAATCGACGAGTTGCCACCGGGCTTCCAGATCGCCGAGACCGTCCTCGAACATGGTTTCATCGACCTTGTTGTCCCACGTCCTGAATTGCCGGCTACGTTGGCACGACTGATGTCGATGCTCGGCGTGACCGATCGCGACAGCGCCCGCCACGCCGGCTAGACGCCGTGTGACACCACGCGCGTTGTTGCCGGTGGCGCTGTTGGCGGCTCTTACTGCCGTCGGCGCACATCTGCGCATTCCCTTCCCGTACGTGCCCGTTACGCTGCAGGCGGCCTTCGTCTGCCTTTCGGGCCTGCTGTTGGGCCCCTGGCGTGGCAGCGCCAGCCAGGTGGTCTACATCGCTGCCGGCCTCATCGGCTTTCCCGTCTTTGCCCGCGGCGGCGGTCTGCACTACGTGCTCGAACCTTCCTTTGGCTATCTGCTGGGATTCATCGCTGGCGCCGGCGTTTGCGGCATTGTTGCAGGACCTGCGGCGGGGCTGTCTCGCTCCCTGCTTGCAGCGTGGTCGGGGATGCTGACGATCTATGCCATTGGCGTGCTCGTCCTGTACCTGAACCTGCGGTTCGTCGCCGGCGCCGACCCCGGCCTCACGCACACGCTGCAGATCGGGCTGGCGCCACTACCAAAAGATCTGCTCGTCGGCCTGCTCGCAGCGTGGGTCTCCGTGCGTCTGCGCCCGCGATTGTCGGCCCTGCATCACTACTGAAGACTGTATCACTGCAGCAGGACAACGCCATCGAGACACCTAGAACAGATTGTGCAGCTTGACCGTGGTGTACACCTGTTCCGGAGAAATTCCCAAGTCCGCGCGCAGGACAAAATCGGCGTTCCAGTAGGTCCGCAGCCCCCAACCTACTGTCCCATGGAAGTCCTGCAGCCGTACTTCACTGAATCCTGGCTGTACCTGACCCGTATCGACAAACAGCACACCGTGGAGTTCCAGGTCCTGCTTGAAGGCCACCGTTGAGCCGAGCAGATAGCGGGCCTCTGTGTTGGTCATCACTCGAACATTGTCCGTGAACCGCTGCCGATCAAAGCCACGCAAGGTGTCCGAGCCACCGATACCCTTGAACCGCCGGCTGCCACCGATCTCGCCATACGCATAGAGCGGTACCGCCCCCCGCAGGGCCTCGACGATGGTTCGGTGGGTGAGATTGAGACGCAGGCTGCGCGGCCAGTAACGCGCATCCGTGAAGGTATATCGCTGAAAATCGATCTCCTCAAAAAACAGACTGAGCAATGAGTTTCGCGAGGTCTCGTAGCTCCACTCGTGGAACACGCCTCGCCGTGGGATCGTCGGATCGTCGCGCGTATCCCAGACCATTGTGGCACCGACAAAGCCGGTGACGCCATCGACAACGCCGTCGGGGGTGCCCGCATCCAGGTAGTAGGCCCTGTCACCGGCCTGATCGACATCCGTCCGCTCCAGCCCCAGATCAAACGAAACCGTTACCGGGCCGTAGAGATGTCGAAGCAGACTGACAAACAAGCGCGGTTCTTTGAGTTCGTAGTGGTAGTAGTCTTCGTCGATGAAGTCAGCGTGGTTGGCGTCGACCAGATTCTTGTCGAACTGACTGCTGTTTGACAGACCATAGTAACGCGCCCTGATGTCCCTCCTGTTGCTGGCGATCAGTTCGAACCCAAAGCCGGTACCGGACAGATGTGGCACCTTCAAGCGCACGTAGGTATTGCGCTTGCCTTCGATGGAACTCACGGAGTGCAGCGTCAGTTTGTAGCGATAGGGCCGCCGGTTGTAGTCAGAGATCTGCACACGCGTGCCATAGTTCCAGCCTGAACTGGGGCTGAAGTAGACCACCGGCAGTCCTGTGATACCATAGGGCGTGCCATGGAAGGAAACCTGACGGCGCTTGGCCATCCACCGGACGGCATCTACGGTTCCTTCCGTTGCTGCCAGTGGGTCGGCGATGGACGTGGCACCCGTCAACAGTGTCTGGCCCAGGCGCCGATTCGGGCTGCTCTTCACAGCTTGGGTCGAATCAGCTGGCGCAGTGGCAGCCTTCGGCAGCTCCTCCGCCCAACTTCCACCCGCCAGCAGCAGCCATACAGTCAGAAGCGGGCCCATGACGAGGCGGTACCACATCGCAGAACCGCTGATCACGGGCGCTGAAAGCGGGTTCGGTCCACCTCTGTCGGTGTCAGATCCATGCACAGGCGAATCGGTGTGATCGACACGGAACCGCTGTCCAGCACATCTACGTCACCGACGGTATTTGCCTTTGTCCGCTTATAGCCTGAATAATTGTGCAGCAGGGAGCCGTCCTCGTGGCGACGAAAAAACGAGCCGTAGCTGGTTTCGCTGACCTGCGTCAGCACGCGGGGCGTGGACAGATCAGCATCCTGTGGGATATTGACCGAGATCAGGCGGGCGCCCTCAGGCAACCCTCCAGAGAGGAGTTCCTTGACAATCTCACAGGTGATCTCCGCAGCCCGCGCGTAGATCGGGGCCAACGGGACCGGATCCCGCGTATCCCGCCAGTTGTTGAACACCTCCGTCGTCAACTTGACAGAAAAAGCGGCTGCCGGAATGCCCGCCAGGCTGGCCTCGACGGCGGCGCCTACTGTGCCGGAACTCAACAACAGGGCAAGGCCGGCGTTCTCGCCGATGTTGACCCCGGAGACGACCAGTCCGGGGGGCTCCGGAGACAGGTGGTAGATACCGACGTTGGCGCAGTCCGCGGGCGAGCCCTCCATCGTGTGGACACTATCTCCAAGTCCCCCGACCGAAAGGGGAAGCAGGCGGGCATTGGGGCTCATGATCTTGGCCGACCAACTGTATTCCCGGGCTGGCACGAGAACGCGCACAGGTGCAAGGTTCCGCAGTCCAGCAAGCAACGGTGGCAGTGCCGGCGAATCGACACTGTCGTCGTTCGTCAGCAGGATCCAGGGCTCGATTTTGGTGTCTCCCGTCACTCCGCGTAATTGTGGTAGGCGAGTATATTATCAACAATTTAGCTGTTCACCAACTGTAGACGTCTTTATCTTTGCCGCGTCTATTGATGTTCCGGCACACGGTGCCCGGGTGCAGATGGAAAACGTGCAACTATTGCAGAGTCTGGAGGCGGTCGCCGAGGAGCTTTCGGTCGACATCCGCCACGAGGATCTTGAGGGAGGCCGGGGCGGACTATTCAGGCTCCGCGGTCGTTCCTGCATCCTTGTCGACCGGAACCTATCGGTCGCCGAACGCGTCGACCTGATGACCCGGTCCCTGTCTCAGTTACCCCTGGACGGTGTGTTCATGCCACCGGCGGTGCGTGAGTTGCTGGAGTTTCGAGCGACATCCGCCCTTTGAGGCTCGGAGGCTCCTCTGGCCCCCGTGTCCGTCGCTCAATTCCCGGCTGCCCCGCCTATCACCCGAATCTATCGATGCCATAATGGTCCGTAGAACCTTCAGTTTCGCCCTTCTGCTCGTCGCTGGACTCTCTGTTCCGGCGAATGCCCTGCGTTTCTATGTCAACCATAGCACGGGGGACAATCGGCGCAGTCACGTCGTCGTGCAGGATGCCACAACGCCCTGGCGCACGATGACCCACGCACTGCAGATGGCCCACATCATCACACAGGGCCGGCCGCACGTGATCGACATTGCCCCGGGGACCTACTCCCCCAGCAGTGGCGAAACATTTCCCTTCGTCATCAGCCAGACCAACATTTTCCTGAGCTCTCAGGGAGGCGTCGTTCTTGACGCAGAGGGGCGGTCTCGAATCATCCAGGTTACGGCGCCCACCTCTGACTTCGTGTTGCGCAATTTCTCACTCGTCAACGGCGCTGCCGACCGCGGTGGCGCCGTGTCCTGCGAGAGTTGCTCGCTGCGTGTCGTCGACAGCCGCATCCTCAACAACGAAGCGACGGAAGGCGGCGATGCCATTTATGTCGCCGGCGGTCGGCTGCAATTGGTCAACAACATCATCCGCTTCAATGGCGCCAGTGGCACCGACGGCGCGATCATCGAAGCGCGCAACACCTTCGCCGACACGGCCAAACGCGATGTGATCCGCAACAACACCTTCTACCGCAACAACAAGCCAACGATTCTGACGACGGGCAACCGCACCGATATATCCAGCAACATCCTGGTTGGCAACTCGGGGAGTGGTGTGGCGGCCATCATCGATTCGGCGGCGGGCATCGAACCTCTGGTCCGCTACAACCTGTTCTGGAACACGGACATTCTGTATCTCTCCGGAGACCGCGATTCGGTGAAGGTCGCCCGTACCGTGCGCGATACACTCAGTCTTGCCGAACAGGGCGTTGCCGTACCCAGTTTCGTCACCAATGTCCCTGATACAGTGGCCCAGATCGGCAGCCTGTATGAGTTCGACATCGGTCTTGAGACAGCAAAGTCGGACTACAAGTTCACCGTGATCAACTCCGGTGACATTCCCGTGGGTATGTCGAAATCGACCATCGAGACCTCCGGTATTCTGCGCTGGACACCAACGGCGGGACAACTCGGCCAGCACGCCGTCCGCATCGAACTCATCCGCCAGACGCCCCCCGTCAAGGTGGAGTTTCTCAGCTATATCATCCGTGTCTTCACGGCCGAGGATTTCCCGGATACGACCACACCTGGCGATGTCATTACCGTCAGCACCACGCCGGACACCTCCAGGGCAGTCGATAGTCTCAACACGGTCATTCCTGTGTTCTCCAAGGCGGCCAGTGCTGCCGGTAACATCTACGGCAACCCGCTTTTCCTTGACACGGAGATCAACCGCTTCGAACTGCTGACAAGGAAGATTCGCAATATCATTCCACCCGGTGACTCCATCAGCGTCCTGGACACCTTGCTGTCCGTCGCCATTGACGCCGGCAATCCGGTGGTGCTGTTCAACGATGCCGTGCTCTCGGGTGGACAGGTGCGCAACGACATGGGCCGTTTTGGGGGACCGGTCAACAATGGGCCACCGAACCCAGGAATCTTCACAGAGCGTTCGGCGACGAGCCTGCCTGACAGCATCGCTGTCGAGGGACAGCCGTGGACCTACAATCCGGTGCTCGAACCCGCTGGCAACATCCTCATCATCGACCTCATTCAGGGACCGCCGACGATGGGTGCCGTATTTGGCAGCGGCAAAACGATCCCTCCCACCTGGATTCCGGCGCTGGCCGATACCGGCAAATACCTGGTTGGCGTGACAACCTTCTACAGCGGCGGCAGCGCCCGGCACTATTTCCCGCTGCGCGTGCGGGGTGCCAATGCCCGGCCACGGATCACCACCGTAGCGCCAACAGCCGCCACCGAGGATGTAGCCTTCGTCTATGCCATGGCCGGTATCGATGATGACGGCAACAGCCTCTCGTGGCAGATCGACAGCGGCCCCGCGGGCTTGACCGTCGACAGCCTTGGCGTCGTTCGCTGGACACCGGCGCAGGCGCAGGTTGGCAGCGCCAGCGTTGTCGTCCGCCTCACCGATTCAGGTGGCGCCAGCAACTCGCAGACTTTCACACTGGCGGTGAGCAACACCAATGACGCTCCTGTCCTGACGGCTCTGATCGATACAACCGCGACGGAGGACGTGTTGTTTCTGCGCGCCCTGTCAGCCACCGATGAGGACCCGACGGACTCGACTTTCACCTTTGTTCTGACCTCTGGCCCCGGTGGCATGATCCTCGACGACCAGAACCGCCTGTCCTGGACGCCGCCTCAGTCGGCTGTCGGCAGTCATCCGGTGACGGTACAGGCAACCGACGCCGGTGGCGCCAACGACGGCACGAGCTTCACGATCACCGTGATCGAGGTGGATGATCCGCCCATCATCAGCAGCACACCGGACACGACGGCCAACGAAGATGCCGCCTACGCCTACGCCGTCATCGCCAGTGACGAAGAAGGCGCCACCATCAGCTATACGCTGACCACTGCGCCAGCAGGAATGTCCATCGACACGACCGGGGTCATATCGTGGACGCCGGCGCTGGCGGACACAGGCAGCCACACCGTGGCTCTGCAGGTGGCCGACCCCGCGGGCCTGACCGCGACCCAGTCCTATCAACTCCACGTACTGGAGGTGAACGATGCACCCGTGATCCTGTCGCGCACACCTGCTGATACGCTGGTGCTGATCGATCCTGGGCAGGGCGTGCAGTTTAACCTGGAAAGTTCAGACGAAGAGGGTGACCTGCTCACGCTTCAGTGGCTTGTTGATGGCCTTGTCCGTTCGACGCAGAGCAGCTTTCTGCACGTGGCGGACACGACCTCGGCAGACACCGTTGTTGCCAATCTGACGGATGGCACGAGTACTACGAGCACAACCTGGATTATCGATGCCCGTGCCATCGCCAAGGTTTCGGTCACGACGGACACGGTCAATTTCGGCAGCGTGGCTCTCGACAGTACGGTCTTCAGGGTCCTGCGGGTCCGCAATCCCGGACGCACGACGCTGACAATCACCAATCTGCAGGTTGGCGATCTTGCGTACTCTGCCAGCTTCGGCACCGACGCCATTTCTCTGCGGGATTCCACAACCCTCACCTTGTCGTTCGCCCCAACAGCACGCGGCGCCCGTGTCAGCAGTGTTCAGTTTGGCACCAATGATCCGGATCAGCCAACCGTCACCATCCCCCTCAAGGGGGCCGGCGTCGTGCCGACGTTGGCCGCTCTCGATGTCAATCCCGCCAGCGGCGACCAGGGCCTCCGTGTTGGCACCGCGCCGATTGGCGACACGACATTTGTCGATCTCGAAGTAAGCCAGGTGCTGCAATTGGTATCGTACGGTGTCGAACTGGCCTTCGATCCGCAGGTGCTGACCTTTCAGGCTTTCACCGCCGATGCCGGCGCCGTCAATTTCCTCGGCAGCGGACTGACACCCGTCGTCACACAACCTTCATCCGGCATCGTACGCGTGGACGTCGCCGGAACGGCGGCCACTTCCGGCGACGGCACATTCGGGCGTTGGACATTCGCCGTCGCCAGTGACGCAGAAGCCGGCACGAGCAGTGCCATCGGCCTGTCTCGCCTGGAGTTGCTCAGCAGCGGCCAGACGGTGGCTGACGTGCTCTCTGCATCGGTGGGCGTAACCGTCGAGATCGTGAATCCCCTCCCGGGCGATGGCAACGGCAATGGTAGCATCGATTTCGACGACTTCTTCATCTTCGCTGATGATTTCGGCACTTCAAATCCGCGTTCCGACTACAACAGCGATGGCGTCGTCGACTTCACCGACTTCTTCCTGTTCGCCGACTTCTTCAACGCACCCGCCGCCCGCCCATGGCCCGTGCAACTGTCAACCAGCATGTCCGGTCTTGAACTGGTGGCTGACAGTCGCCCGCAAGATGCCGATCGCCTTGACGTAGCACTACGCTGGCAGCCGAACGAGGCTCTTCGTGGCGTGGTTTTGTGGCTCGAGTGGGATTCGCAGGATCTGGCCTTTGAGGAGGCGGTTGGTGCCGATGCAGAAGCCGGCGGCAGTCTCGTCTGGACCCGATCCGTGCAAGCCGAGCGACTCGAAATGGTTGCAGCGCCGACGACGGGCAGAGCTTTTGAGGGCGACATCGCTGTCCTGCGTTTTCGCCGCCTAGCCCCAACGGCGACCGATGTCCGTCTCCGGGCAGCAGTCGGTCGCGACGCTGCAGGTGTAATTCGAGCCCTGGATCTGCCTGCCGCCGTCTCAGTGTCAGCCCTGCCGAGCGTTGCCGTCCTGTATCCGGCGCACCCGAACCCGTTCAATCCGGAGACCGTCATTCCCTTCTTCATCCCAGCGGGGCCAGAAACCCGGGCCCAAGTTCGCATCTTCGACCTTCTGGGTCGTCCTGTGCGCACATTAACGGCCACCACACTCGCAGGCGGCCATCATAGAGTCGTGTGGCACGGACGGGATGACGATGGGCGCCAGGCAGCGGCTGGGGTCTATCTGGTCGAGCTGCGCGCCGGGGACCGGCGGCAGGTGCGGAAAGTGATGCTGCTCAAGTAGTTAGCTGGACCCATCTGAGTAGTGCCCGGTAGAAAGCATTGGGATGCCCCGGATTCGTTGACAGAATTCGGGGCATCCCGTATTTTGTCCTGTTCCTCAGCAACCGAACCAAACCGAATCGGACGTTCGACAAAATGCCCAAGATCAAGACCCACAAGGCCACGGCCAAGCGTATCAAAATACGGGGCAGCAAGACCCTGAAACGGCGCCACGCCTACGGCGACCATCTTCTGGGCAAGCGGTCATCTAAGCGCAAGCGTGCTCTTCGCAAGAACGAGGCCGTATCCAGCGCCAACTTCCAGAACGTCCATCGTTCGCTGGGCCTGAAGTAGGAGATCGACTATGGCACGCACAACAGTCAGTGTTGCTTCCCGCCGTCGCCGCAAGAAGGTCCTCAAGCAGGCCCGCGGATATTTTGGCGCCCGCAGTCGTTTGTTCCGGACCGCCCGCGAAGCCGTCAACCGCGCGCAGGTCTATGCCTACCGAGATCGCCGTCGCCGCAAGCGCGACTTCCGGCGACTTTGGATCGGCCGTATCAATGCTGCCGCCCGACTCAACGGTGTCTCGTACAGCCAGTTGATTCACGGCCTTGGCAAAGCTGAAGTCCTCGTGAACCGCAAGATGCTCGCCGATCTTGCTGTCCGCGATCCGGGCGCGTTTACGGCAGTCGTGGAGCAGGCCAAGGCTCACCTGTAGGCTTTCCGGCGCCAGCCGGCCAGCGGGCGGGGCCTGGAAGGGTCCCGCCGGTTCCCTTCCATTCCGTTTTCTCCCCCCGCACGCTGCCGCGGCGCCGGGTCCTCTCCCCAATCAGGCCGGGTCATCATACCCGTCGCCAGGGATATGACCATGGTGCCCGATATTGATCAAATCTGCCAAGAGGCCCTCGCGGCGATCAAGGCCGTCAGCGACCTGCAGACTCTTGAAGAACTGCGCGTTCGCTATGCCGGGCGACGCAGCCAGATGCGGCAAATCCTTGGGGGAATTGGTGACTTGCCCCCGGATGAACGTCGCAGTGTCGGCCAGGCGGCCGGCAAAGCCCAGAAAGACATAGAAGCAGCCCTTGCTCAGTGTCAGGCGCAGCTGGAACTCGAGCTCGAATCCGGCGACACGCTCGATGTGACACTACCCGGACGTCCCCCGCGTCGTGGTCAGCCACACCCGTTGTCGGCCACAGCCGATGAACTGGTAGATGCCTTGCGCCACATGGGGTTTGCCGTCGCCGATGGCCCGGAAGTCGAGGACGAGTATCACAATTTTGACGCTCTCAATACGCCTTCCGATCACCCCTCAAGGGACCTGCACGACACCTTTTACCTGACAGACGGTCAACTGCTGCGGACGCAGACGTCGACGGTGCAGATCCGGGTAATGGAGACGCAACCCCCGCCAGTGCGGGTCATCTCCATGGGCCGCGTCTATCGCAATGAAACGGTCGATGCCACGCACCACATGATTTTCCACCAGATCGAGGGCCTCTACGTCGATACGGATGTCTCTCTGGCCGATCTGAAGGGCACCCTCACGGCCCTGGCGCGCCACGTGCTTGGGCCGGACACGCAGATCCGTATCCGGCCCCACTTCTTCCCTTTCACCGAACCGAGTGTGGAGTACGACTTCTCCTGCACGATTTGCCAGCAGCGTGGAGAGGTAGGCGGCCATCGCTGCCGTGTCTGCAAGGGCACCGGCTGGATTGAGATTGGCGGTGCCGGCATGGTCGACCCCAATGTCTTTCGCAATGTCGGCTACGATGACGAAAAGTTCTCCGGCTTCGCCTTTGGTATCGGTGTCGATCGCATCGCCATGATCCGTCACGGCATCGACGATATCCGCCTGTTCCTCGAAAGTGACATGCGCTTCACCCGACAGTTTCACGGCGATTGACGAAGGATGATGTGACGTGAAGATCTCCCTGAAGTGGTTGCGTGAGTACGTCGATGTGGACTGGACCCTCGCCGAATTCGTCGAGCGGCTGACGATGGCCGGTCTCGAGGAGGAGAGCGTCGAGGACCTGGGTGCTGCCCTGTCAGGCATTGTCGTCGGCAAGGTCATCGAGCGGGAACAGCACCCCAACGCCGATCGCCTGTCGGTGTGCCGAGTCGATGTTGGCGAGGCTGAACCACGTACGATCGTTTGCGGGGCACCCAATGTTGCGGCAGGGCAGACGGTCGCCGTCGTGTTGCCTGGCAGTCAGCTGCCGGACGGCACACAGATTGGCAAAGCGAAACTTCGCGGCGTCGCCTCGGAAGGCATGATCTGCTCCACAGTCGAGCTCGGCCTCGGCGACGACAGTTCCGGCATCATGGTGCTGCCCGACGACTGGAGCGCCGGCACCAGTTTCCCGGTTGCAGCAGGACTGGATGACACCGTCATCGATTTCGAGGTCACGCCGAACCGACCCGATTGCCTCAGCGTTGTCGGCATCGCCCGCGAAGTGGCGGCGCTGGCCCAAGTCGAGTTGCGCCTGCCGGCCATCCAGCTGAACACCTCGGGGGCTCCCGCCGAAAGCGCCGCCAGCGTTACGATCGAAGATCCACAGGGCTGTGGTCGCTACGTTGCGCGCGTGATTCGCGGCGTCCATGTCGGACCGTCCCCTGCATGGCTGCAGGATCGTCTGCGCGCCGTCGGCCAGCGCCCGATCAACAACGTCGTGGATGTGACCAATTTCGTCATGCTCGAATTGGGCCAGCCACTGCATGCCTTCGACCTGGAACAACTGCAGGAGAGCCGCATCGTCGTACGCCGCAGCAGGCCCGGTGAGACCGTGCAGACCCTCGATGGCGGGCAACACGAACTGGCAGATGATGGCATTCTGCTGATTGCCGATGGCCGGTCTCCCGTTGCGATTGCTGGTATCATGGGCGCCGCCAACTCACTGGTCACAGAGCAGACGACCGACATCCTGCTTGAGTCTGCGTACTTCGATGCACGCCAGATTCGCGCCGGTGCTCGTCGTTTGGGCATGCATACCGACGCTTCGACCCGTTTCGAGCGCGGCACCGATTGGGACATGCCGGAAACGGCCAGTCGCCGTGCCGCCGCGCTGTTAGCGGAGGTCGCGGGTGGACAGGTGGCACCTGGGGTTATCGATGTGCACCCGGTGGCAAAGGAACGCCAGACTGTACCCCTGCGCCCCCTGCGCGCCGCCCGACTGTTGGCCCTGCCACTGGATGCCACCATCTGCGGCAGCATCCTGCAGCGACTCGGCTGTCTTGTCGCTGACGGCCCGGATGGTACGCTCTCGGTGACGGTGCCCTCCTTCCGCCCTGATCTTGAGCGAGAGATTGACCTCATCGAAGAGGTCGGACGGATCTACGGCTATCTGCGGGTACCCACCAGGGAGCGGCTGTGTGGCCCCATGCCCGGGGCTGCCAGTGGTTTCTATGACGAGCAACGTCGCTTGCGTCAGGCCATGACGGGACTTGGTCTCGATGAGGCCATTACGTCGAGCATCGTCGCCGACGCCTGGGCCGAACGGACCGGCCCCGTCGGCTGCCGGCTGGCAAACGCCCCGTCCGATGGCGTGTCCTGCATGCGCACGAGTCTGCTGCCTGGACTGCTTGATGTGGCTCGACGAAACCTGCGACAACGGGCGCCTGGCGTAGCCCTCTTCGAGGTCGGACGCGTTTTCCTTGCTGGCGACAAGCCCGCCGGTGGACGCCACCACGAGCGCTGGCGGGTTGCCGGGGTGCTGGCGGGGCATAACTCCCCCTCTCCGTGGCGCAGCGAACAACGCGCCGGAGACTTCCTCGACCTGAAGGGGGTTGTCGAAGGGCTGCTCAGTGGCGTAGCAGGCGTCGTGTATGCCCCTGTGGAGAGCCCGCTGCTGCGTCATGGACATGCCGCCGGGATCACCATTGGCGACATCGATCTGGGCCTGCTTGGACAGGCAGATCCCGAGCTTGCAGCCAGCTTTGATCTGACTCACGACACCTTTATCTTTGAGTTGTCCTGCGACGAGCTTTTCTCGGCGTGGGCGTCGAGAGCAACAGCCTACCGGGCGCTGGCCAAATTCCCGCCGATCGAACGGGATCTGGCGGTCGTGCTCGATGAGCAGGTACCGGCTGGACTGGTGGCCGATGAAATTCGTGCGGCCGCACCCGAACTGGTGGACGATGTTCGCCTGTTTGACGTCTATAGTGGCGATCAGGTCGAGGCCGGCAAGCGCAGTCTCGCCTTTTCGATCTGTCTCCGTGCACCCGATCGTACACTTGAAGACCGTGACGCGGACGGCGTCGTACAACGGGCCCTGCAACGCCTGGCCTCGTCCTTCCAGGCACAACTGCGCTGACATTCACGCTGACACCATTCTGACACCATTTGGGGAGACCGATGACT
>ERZ890510.1242-NODE-1242-length-17094-cov-4.672575_pt1 | contig 17094 bp, 11 predicted proteins | sample MGYA00521265_ERZ890510 | MGnify/ENA primary metagenome ERZ890510 (study PRJEB32303, sample SAMEA104408624) | aquatic metagenome | biome: Brackish water; feature: Chemocline; material: water | place: Baltic Sea | collected 2014-10-26T21:54:00 | depth 110 m ...
AGTCGATGGTATGGTCCGCAGCGACGGGGGCCAGCACCGGCACCCAGAGCTTTGCCGCCACCAGTTCGCAGGCGTGTGCCCTGCCACCATCGGGCCCGGCAAGCAGAGCCATGGCACCTGCCTCCCGTACCAGATGCACCGCTGCGGCGGCCGCAGAGGACCACGGGCCATCATCGCCGCGCAGGATGGCGACCAGCGTCGGGCCTGTCTGGCGCAGGTTGGCATCCGTGATGGCCAGTTCAACACCGGTCCGCAGGGCCTGCGCTGCCACACCCGTTCCCGGCAGCACAACACCGATGCGCACCGTGTCCAGGCCCACAGACACAGTCGCCGGTCCGAGGAAGTCGGCGCCCTCGTTGCGGAAGGATGAGTACGGGGCCTGTGCCGTGGCGGCCACTGCCAGCGACAGCACTACCAGCAGAATCCGGCCCGTCAAAAACCGCCTGCTATGGCGGGGTCGCCAAAGACGAAGCTGCCCTGCCGCACCGTGGCCAGACTCACCGGACCTCTGTCGCTCTGCACGAGATCCATCATGATCGTCCCCGTGACGCCGTCATACCGCTTGACGGCGGCCAGGGCATCCCGGATCCGGTAGCGGTTGAGTCCGGCCGCACGAATGGCATCGATCAGCATGCGGGCGCCGTCATAGGCGTGGCTGGCGTAGGTCGTGGGCTCCGTACCGATCCGTGCCAGGTAGGCCTCTCTGAAGAGCTGGTAGTGAGGATTGTCGGCGGCGGGGTTCCATGGACTGGCAATGACAACGCCCTCCGCTGCGGGCCCCGCCTGCTCGAGGAATTGTGGATGCAGGAGCCGATCACAGGCGAATACGGGCGCCTCGATGCCAGCGGTGCGCAGGGCCACAAGCAGGTGTGCCGCCGCCTCAGCATCGGCCCACAGGACGATGGCGTCCGGTGCCACGCGCTGCAGACGCGCCACCTGTACGGTGAAGCCCGGATCCACCTGAGCCCAGGCGATCTCGTAGTTGACCTCAATCGGCGCCGGCCGTGCCAGGCGCACCGAAGCCGTGCGGAACTCGCTGACGCCGAAGCGACCGTAACGATTGTCGGCCCGCAGGATGGCGACGCGCTGGAAATCACGTTCGCCATAGACATGCCGCGCCAGGGCGTAGGCCATCTGCCGGTCGTCAGCGATGATGCGGAATACCCAGGGGATCTTCGTCTCCACCAGTGTTGGATCCGTATCCGCCACATTGATCACCGGCAGTTCCGTCTTCAACGCCACACGGATGGCGATGTGGGTGTTGGCGCCGTCCACTGTGCCCAGGACGGCCCAGACGCTGTCGGTGTAGGAGAACGTGACGATCTCGTTCGCCGAGGCGCCCCATAGACCGGTGTCGTTGCGCACGACCAGTTCGAAGGGCAGTCCGCGATAGCCACCGGCTGCGTTGGCCTCGTCCACGGCCAGGCGGATGGCGTCAAGCATGGGCTGGCCGAGGTAGGCCTCGTGGCCCCGTTCCAGTGGCGCCAGCACGCCGATGCGCACGCTTGTTACTTCGGGCTCTGGCTTGTCCCGCCCCGGTCCGGTGAACTCGAGAGCATTGACGAAGAACTGTTTGTACGGCGAAGCGAAACGCGCGTAGGGTCGCAGGGCGGCGGGGGTATTGCCATAGCCGAGACTGTCGCCTGCCGCTTTGCTCTCGGCTGCCGGCAGATTCGCCGCCAGGGCCAGCACGATCAGTACCATCAGCCAGGCAATATTTCGATTGCGGAATCGGTCTCTCATCGCCCCGACTCCACGGCGCCAGAGGCACCCGTCGTCCGGCCGCGACTCAGGCCGGCGGCCGTCGCTACCCAGACGTCCTCTCCGTCAAAATCGACGCCGAGGATGAAGTTGTTCGCCAGCCCCTGTGTCAGGGGTACGGTCCGCAGCACTTCGGCCTCCTTCGTCAGTCGCGCCGCCCAGGGCCCCTTGTAGTCTGTCGGCTCTGCCACCGGCGCATAGGTAACCCAGAGGTTGCTGGCGTAGTCGACGACACTCAAGCCCTTGTCCGTACACACCCAGGCAACACGGCCACGGGCCTTGACGGAGTTGATGAAGTTGCTCGCCAGGCCACTGTCATGGTCCATATAGCCGCGCCAGCGGCGGCCATCATAGCTCGACAGGCCGAAGTAGGTACTGGCCCAGAGGATGCCGGCGCGGTAACTGACGGCAGTGGTGATGACATGGATGATGCCGTCGTCGCGGAACAGGTCGATTTCCATCTCGCCGTCGGGATCCATATAGGCCTGCCACGTCTCCGTAGCGACATCGAACTCGAGGGCTCCGCCCCCCCAGAGCGCCGCCCATACTTTGCCATCGGCATAGTCCACACCGTATCCCCAGGGCTCATGTTGCGGCGCATTCTCCGGTGTGTATACCTGCCAGCGATTCTCCCGAACCAGGTATCGCCCTTCGCCGGCCGTCGTCGCCACCCAGACGTTCTGGTTCTCCACGGCAACACCAAAGACGACGTCATTCGGCAGGCCGCTGTTGAACTGGGTGTATGTCGTCAGGCGACCGGCGGAGATCCGTGTCAGGCCCCCCATGGTTCCTGCCCAGACGTCACCACTGGCGCTGTCGATGGCGACACTCAGCACCGCATCGTACGCCAGTCCATCGCTGGTGGTGTATGTGCGCCAGCTACCGGACTCGAGCACAGCCAGACCCTGATCCGTACCGGCCCAGATGCGCGGGCCATCCACGGCGACGCAGAAGATCTTGTCCGAAGGCAGACCATCGGCCACGTGATAGGAGATCCAGTCATCGTAGATCGGCAGGCCCTCAGCCCATGCAGGCGAGCCGGCGACCAGCCCCAGAAACACAGCAAGGGCCGCCGCGATCTGGCCACTTCGGATTGTCTTCATCGGTCCACTCCTCAGCTGCCGAACAGGTGTCCGAGCAGCGTCCGCAGGGTGATGCTCAGAAAGCCTCCGGGTTGCTCCCGCAACAGGTTGAGTCGTGCCTGCCGCGACGTGGGATGAGCGATCCTTGCCTGCGCGCGGGCAAAATCGAAGGCGGGACGCCCCATCCACTCATGGGACGGACGATCCGCCTTGTGACATACGCGACACCCTTGCTCATCCGGTATTTTCATGCGGCTCGCCTCGAGCTTGTCGCCACCAAGGATGAGGCCGTGCTGGACGTGCATCGAGCCGGGGCCGTGACAGGCTTCACACTGAACTCCGTCCTGCAGGGCCAGACCTGTTGTTCGGAAGACGGGGGCCACGTCCGCCGCCGTGCCGTGGCAGGTCAGACAGCGCCGACTCTGCGCCGGCTCGCGCACGGGGCCTCCGGCGATTCGTGCGGCAATGGAGTCGGCAGCGGCGGTGCGCAGAAAGACCCAGGAGCGCGCGTGTCCGGTACCAAGCCAGACATTCCACGCATCGACGTGACAGGAACGACAGACGTCGGCGCCGACGTACGACGCCGACGGCATGCGCAGGGAGTCGGCGTCGGCATCGAGCACGGTCCTGTCGGATGCGTACAGCTGTTGGCCGGCAGCCGGCGCGGCCTGAGCAGTGACCTGAGCAGCGACCTGAGCCACCAGGAGGGCAGTAGCCACTGCCACGACGTAGGCCATCGCCACCCATTTCTGTGTCGTCGGCAGGCCCATCAGAAGGTCTTGATGTACTCGATGAGGGCGTTCAACTGGCCCTTGTTCATATCGTTCGTCGCCCCGTGAGTGTCAGCGGGATTGTGCTGTGTCCAGATCTCTTCCAGACTCCAGCAACGGCCGTCGTGCAGAAAGGGCGGCCGTTCGTAGACGTTGAGCAGATGTGGCGTGTCGAATACACCGTTCCGGTCATGTGCGGCCCGCGAACCGATGTCATGGCGTCGACGGTCTGTGCCGAAGGGCTGCGGGTGACAGGTGACACAACGGTTGCCGACAGGGATGTAGCGCCCCAGGTTGTCGCGCTGTCGCTCAAACTGCTGTTTGCCGCGGCGCTGTTCCGGTGTCAGACCCGCCGCCCGACGGTGCCGATTGGGCCTCTGGGGAATCGACTCAATGTAGGCGACGATGGCCTCGTTCTGGTCGGCGTTGAAACCATGGGTGCGGAAGAACAGTTGCGCGGCGCGGGGACCCTCCTGACGCTGCAGATTCGGGTTCTTTCCCGTCCACTTGAAGGGCGCCGTCTCGGCGAGGCCACGCAGGCTCAAATTGTCGACCAGGTTGCGCCCCATGCCGCCGTCGACGGCGATATCGTAGACCAGACCGTCGACGTTGTTTTCGGGGTGGCAGGTATTGCAGCTCATCTGCTGCTGAAAACTGATACTGGCAAAGTGGAACAGGCGCGCCCCCTGGCGCAGGCGGGTCACCTGCTCCGGTCCCCCGAGATCGATGCTGTCGATGACGGTCAGAGCTTCTGTGTCGATCACCAGGATCTGATCCGCCAGGCGGCAGGCGACGTAGAGCCTGCTGCCATCCGCAGCCAGGGCCAGGCCCTTGGGGTTGGCTGGTGTCGGGATCCGAGCCTCGACGTACGCCGAACTGGCACCGAGATCGCGCGCCAGCCGGCGGATGCTTTCGTCGTTCAGGCCGATACGACCGGCGCGCATCTGCAGGACGTTGGCAGCAGCATCGACATCGATCACGGTGACGACATCGACGCCACTGGACGTGACGAAGAGGCGCCCACCATCGGCGGCAAAGGCCACGTCGTAGGGGTCGGCGAAGTACTGCTGAGGTTCATCGATGAGCAACAGCGCCGTGCGCCCACCGGCGAGCACCTCGCTGAAGGCGAGGGCAAAAGTCACCATCCACCCCTGGTAGACCTGGGTCTGCGGCAGCAGATTCTTCGGCAGTTCCAGGGCGGTAACGACGAAGCGCCCCCGCGGATCGGCTGCGATCCCCTGCCCAATGACGGTGCCGGGCAGCGGCCGACGCTCGCGCACGATGCCCGCCTCGCCGTCGATGACGGTCAATTCGAGCGCTGGGGGCGAACGGAAGGCAGCCGGATTCGAGTACTGGCTGGAGAGGAACATCCGCCCGTCTGCCACCGCTGCGATACCAAAGGGCGCGTTCCCCGCTCCCAGGCGCCGGACCTCGCGCCGGCTGTCCGTGTCAACGATGGAGACATCGTCGGTGCCCAGATTGACGACATAGATCTCATTCTCTGCCGAGCCCTGAGCCAGGCCGTGCGGGTCCTCACCCACCGGAATGCGGGCGACCATTTCGCGGCTGCGCAGGTCGATGATGCCGACGTCGTCGTCCCAGCGATGGCTGACGTAGAGTTCATCACCATCGTCACTCAACAGCATCCCGAAGGGTTGGCGGCCAACCTTGATACGCCCCGTCACGCGGTGGCCCGGGAGACCTACGAGCAGGATCTCGTCGGTACCCTCACAGGCGACGTAGAGCGTGTGACCGTCACGCGACGAAAGCAGTTGCAGGGGTGACAGATAGAGATCGTCCACCGCCGTCGCGTGCAGGTTGCGTCGACTGAGATCGCGATACGATCCGGATTCTCCGGAGGCTGTAACCTGGGGTTCGGGCTGGGATCCACACCCAAGTCCGACACCCGTCATGGTCAGCGCCAGGATCAGGCCCATGAGACGCTGGCTGAGTGTCACGGCGCCTCTTCGGCGGGCAAGACATCGCCCACCAGCGACATCGGTCGGGCCCGACGCAGGGCCTCGGTGACACGATTCTCCGGCGTCAGTTCCTTGTTCTCGTGACAACCCACACAGCCACGTTGATCGCCGGCCCGCACCCACATCCACGAGCGCATGGCGCCGAGGACACCGCCGTTTTCGTCCAGTGTTTCCAGGTAGAAGGGGCGATCACCGGCAACATTCACGTAGAACGATCCATCTGCCTCCACCGGCGCTTCGCCCAGCGACCGCGTCTGCACGTGCGCTGGCGGCCAGAGCAGGTCTGCCGTCGACTCCGGCAAGGCGACGCTGTCCGCCGGGTTGAGGATGGGCAAGGGCACCCCCTCAACCAGTCGGACACGTCGGATGCTGCCCGCGAGGATACCGCTCCGTTCAGCGCGGTCACTCTCGTAGACGTTCAGACACTGCAGTTGACCGGCCTGCTTGAAGCCCTCCACGTCGAGGACGGAAGCGAAATCGACCGTTGGAATACGCCCCCGCGGTGTGCTCCTGGGTACCAGCGGCACCGGCTGGAACTCATGCCACGCCGGATCATCCACAACAACAGTGCCGCGACCGGCGCGCAGATCGAATTCGTAGAGTCCGAAGGAGCTGGTATCGCTGCCACGCCAGGCCACCACGAGACCACCCTCGGGCAGGGCTGCCGGCGTGCGATAGGCGCCATCATCGGCCAGCAGCCGCCAACTGTGTAAGGGGCGACGCATCGAAACGGCTGCCAGGCGGCCCCCTTCGGTTTCGGCATCACCCGTCGCTTCGACAAAGATGATGTCCCGCGACGGCGCCGGCAGTTCCACCGGAGACAACTGCGACAGAAGGCCATCATGACTGCCGTAGAAGGGGTTCAGGTTTTCCCCGGCCCAGCTGATCGTCATCAGTCCGTAGCCCTGGCGCTGCCACGAGGCGAACAGAACCCGGCCATCGGCCAGTACCGTCGGTGTGCGGTCGCCCCCCAGACCATACGTGGTCTGCCACAGCACGAAGGGCCGCTCACCCACGGGTGCCAGGCTCATGGCGTAGAGATTGGCCAGCGGCGCGCGCTGACGCTCATCCCAGACGCCCTTTGCAGTGCTGGTAAAGGTGATCCACTCGATCCGGTCGTCGAAATTCGGCGCATTCACCGCCGCCGGTGCCAGCCAGACGGGCCCGCGTGCATCCGCCATGTCGACGGTGACCTGGCGCTTGTTGCTGCCGTCCGCCTGCATACGCCAGATCTCCCAGCCGTCGGTCGTGCGGCGGCGGCCGGCGAACAGCACCTGTTGCCCATCGAAGGAAACGCATGGATCGGCGGCAGCGGCGAAGTCCGGCGTCAGCACCCGCCGCTCGCCGCCGGGCAGCCGCAGGACGATCTGTTCCCCGGAGGAAGTCGTCAGGGGCGCCTGCACGTACAACAGCGACATTTCCAGCTCTGCCGCCGCCGGCAGCCGTCCGAGGGTCATCAGCAGCAGACCGAGGGCGGCACTCGTACGACCGAGTCTCACCGGTCCCCGTCCTGTGTGACCCGCAGGGTCTGATCGGCAGGGACATCAACGAGCACCGTCCGGCCGCCGCCGGGCCAGTCCACTGCCACGGAGTCGACCCGGGCCCGGGTGCCCAGACCAAAGTGCAGTCGTGCATCACTCTGGCTCAGATAGCCTTTGCCACTGGTGCGCTCTGCGATCTGTACGAGATCTCCCGCCCACACCCGCACTCGGGCGCCGATGGCGTCACGGTTGGCCTGCGTCCCGCGCAACAACAGGCGCAACCAGTGCTGGCCCGTCGTATCGTTGCGCAGCAGGACGGACGGTTGATCGAGATGCAGGACGAACAGATCGAGATCACCATCGTCGTCGTAGTCTGCGGTGGCGGCACCGCGGGCGACAACGCGACGGCGGAAGTACGGCCCCGCCTCGCCGCTGACGTCACCGAAGCGCCAGGATGTGCCCCGCGGCTCCAGCAGCAACAACAGCGCTTCCTGGGTGTGGTCGACGTAGTGCGCGCTGCCGTTGCTGACGAAGAGATCCCGGTCGCCGTCGTTGTCGACATCAAGGAACTCTCCGTGCCAGCTGACGTATTGGCCGCTCACTTCGGCGACACCGGCAGCCGCTGTACGATCCTCGAACCAGCCCTTGCCGTCGTTCACATACAGGTTGTTGTAGGCCATATCCGGGACAAACAGATCGGCATCGCCATCGGCGTCGATATCGGCAAAGTCCGCACCCATGGAGGAGCTGGCGTCACCATTGGTGGAGAACGCGACCCCGGAAACCAGCGCGACTTCCTCGAATGCGCCACGCGTGTTGCGGTACAGAAAGTTCCCCATGGCGTCGTTGGCAACGAACAGATCCGGCCAGCCATTGGCATCGATGTCCGCGGTGGCAACACCCATGGCGCGGCCTTCGCGAGCCACCCCGACAGCGGCGGCGATGTCGGTGAAGGTGCCGTCGCCGTTGTTGCGATAGAGCACGTCCGTCAGGCCCGGGTAGGCCAGTGGCCCGGGGAAGGCATCCGCTGCGTAGTAGAGGCGATAGGCCGGATCAAAATCGAGGTAGTTGCCGACAAAGAGATCGAGATCGCCGTCGAGGTCGCAATCGAGCCAGGTGGCACCGGCACTCCACGCTGCCTCGCCGGTGCCGGATGCGTCGGTGACATCCCTGAAGTCACCTTTGCCGGAATTCCGCAACAGTCGATTGGCACCGTAGTTCGTCACATACAGATCCGTACTGCCGTCGTTGTCGTAATCGGCGGCGACGGCCCCCATGCCATAACCGGCGTCGCCGGCGCCGGAGACCTGCGTAACATCCTGGAAGGTGCCATCGCCGCGATTGTGGAACAGACGATTGCTGGCAGTATGGTGGCGCGCCTCGGCTTCGGGCTCGCTGATCCCATCGAGCCAGCCGCCGCTGACGGCGTACAGATCGGGGCGCCCGTCACCGTCGGCATCGAAAAACACGCAGCCCGAGCCGGTCGCTTCGAGAATCGAACTCATATTATCGTCACCGAAGCTGTGGCGAAAGCGGATGCCGGAGGCCTCGGTGACGTTGGTGAAATGCGCCGCGGGCGGCTGCGATGCAGCCGGTACCACCCCAAGCAGCAAGATCAGGATTCGGCGACAGGTATGTTCCATGGGCTTCCGATGAAGGGGCGCGGCCTGCCAATCTCCAGCAAAGCGGGTACCTGCTGCCACGACGCAGTTGCAGGCAACAGAGCATCGACGACTGGGGCCGCCGTGTCTCACCCGCAGTTCAGGAAGTGCCCCATGGAGACACGCCTGTCTCGCCGATTTTGCGGGGGGCGCACTTGACGAGGTTGCCGTTCTCGCCGCATTTGGTCCCCATCTATGCCACCGACCCTTTCCATCACCCACGCCCGTCGCCTTGCCCTGCGGGCCCAGGGCCTCGATGCAGCCCACCGCCCGGGACGGGGCGTCGAGGGCGCTGCCGCCACGATCGAGCGTCTTGGGTACGTGCAGATCGACACCATCGCCGTCATCGAGCGGGCCCACGAACACATCTTCTGGACCCGTCAACCCACCTATCGGCCCGCTTTCCTGCAGCAGCTCATGCGGGAACGGCGCGTCTTTGAATGCTGGACGCATGCCGCTTCCTATGTGCCCATGGCTGATTTTCGCTATTACGGGCGGCATCGGCGTTGGCACGCGGCGGGTGGGCACCGCAAGCAATGGCTGGCGCAGAATGGGGAAATCGTCGCCCATGTGCGCCAGCGGATCCGCGACGAAGGGCCCCTCTTGGCAGCGGATTTCAAGGACATCGAGGCGCGCCGTGGCCCGTGGTGGGACTGGAAACCGGCGAAGGTGGCGCTGGAGGCGTTGTACGACGCCGGCGAATTGATGATTGCCGAGAGACGTGGCTTTCAGCGGGTCTACGATCTGACCGAACGCGTATTGCCCGCGGGCCTCGACACGACCGAACCGGACACAGCCGAGTGCGCCCGCTGGGCGGTACACCGCACGCTGGACAACCTGGGTATCGCCGACGAGGGCCAGATGCGCATCTGGTTCCGCCAGCGCCCGGAACTGCGCACCGCCGTCGACCAGCTGTTGGCGGCGGGCCAGATCGAGGCCGTCGAGGTTTCCGGCGCAAGCGGCGACACACTATACGCACGCCCCGCCGACGTGCAGGCAACGGCGCGCGGTCGGGCCGGCCGTCGCGTGCATCTGCTCTCCCCCTTCGACAACCTCGTCATTCGGCGGCGCTGGGTGCGGCGGCTCTTCGACTTTGACTACACGATCGAGTGTTACGTGCCGGAGCCAAAGCGGCGCTATGGCTACTTCTGCCTGCCCGTGCTTTTTGGTGATCGTTTCGTCGGTCGTCTCGACGCCAAGGCCGAGCGCAAGGAGGGCGTCTTTGTTGTGCGTCGCTTCGAACTGGAACCAGGTGTGGATGATGTCGATGCCCTGCTGTCGCCGCTGGCCGAATCGATCGGGCGCTTCGCCCGCTTCAATGGCTGCGAGCAGATCCGCATCGAGAGCGTGCTGCCGGCAAAGTTCAAAGCGCCGCTGCGACGTGGGCTGGGGTCCCTGGCGGGGGGCTGAGAATGCGCAATGAGGCAACGCAGGTGCGCGGCCACACCTTGGCCTGGTATGAACGTCTGGCGACGCTGCAGGATGGTTACTACTACCCGTGGGCATCGACCGTCGCCGACGGGGATGGCGAATCGGCCTACACAGGACTCGTGCAACAGCACCTGTCGCCCGAGGTGGATGTGCTGGAGACCGGTTGTGGCCACGGCGTCGATGCCATCGCCTTTGCGCCGTTGTGCCGATCGCTGCGCGCCTACGATCAGGTGGACCGCTACATCGCGCTGGCGAAGAAGGCTGCGGCAGAGCGCAACCTGGAGAACGTCACTTTCTTGTCGCGCACCTCCAGCGCCGACCGCAATGGCGGCAAGGTCACCGTGCCGGCTCTGACGGGTTCCATCGATGTCGTCATCTCACGCCGCGGTCCGACGAACTGGATCGAGGACGTACCCCGCTTCTGCCGCCCGGGGGCCGTGCTGATTCAGCTCAATCCCCTCGGGTCCCTGGTAGAGGATGTGTGGAATGGTGAGCTGCCGGAGGGCCTGCGGCGATCCCCCTCCGACGCTGAGCCGGATGCCGGCATGCGGTCCCGCATCGAGAGCCGCCTGTCGAAGGTCGGCCTCAGCCTGCACAGTTGCTGGACCTACGACGTGCCCGAATGGCTGCACACGCCGCGCGACCTCTATCGCTTGCTCAGTTTCGGCAACACCCCCGAAGAAGTGCCTTCGTGGCCACAGACAGAGGCGGCACTGACAGAAGTCTTCCAACGCCATGCCGCACCGGCGGGCCTCGAGCTGCGCAATCGACGCTTCCTGTGGAAAGCCGTGTTGCCTCCGTAGGCGCAATCGCCTAGAAACGATCCGTTGAGTCCGTCAGCGGACACCATCTCGAGGTGAACAGGTAATCGAGCAAAACCGGTCCGGCCTCCGGCGCCAGATCGGTCACATTGCGCAGCGCCTCGGCAGCATAGAAGCGATTGTAGCGATTGTCATCGTGCAGCATGCGTCCCAGGGCAGGCACCGTAGCATCGGTGACCCGTTGCACACCGTGCAGGGCGATGGCCGCATTGCGACGCACCCGGTAGTCCTCATCGTCGATACATGCCGTGACCCGTTCCAGGGCTGCTTGGCTCAGATCGGCGACGCGGCTCAGGGCCTCGACGGCATTGCGCCGCACCCACCAGTGTTCGTCGCTGGTGCTTTGTATGAGCCGATCCGCCAGGCCTCCCGCCACAGCTCCCATGTTGCCCAGGGCATCGGCCGCCACCGCCCGAACCAGCCAGTGATCATCATCCAGCAGGTCCGCCGCCACCGCCGCGCCACCCACAGTGGTCGCCAGCGCATGGGATGCCAGCGGGGCTGTCGGGTTGGTGCCATGGGCGTTGTCTGCTGTTTTGGCCGTCGCCAGCGGCTCGGAGGCCCGCGCCTCGCGCCGCAGGTCGTGGGCCAGCACCGACAGACCGGCGGCACCTGCAGCGGCCAGCGCGTAGGCGGCATTCAGCCGCACCGCCTCGCTTGCATCGGTGAGAGCCGCCGTCAGTTGGGCAACGGCATCACCGGCGGCACCGGAACAGGCGATGGTGTCCGCCGCCCGGGCCCGTTCCTGCGGCGCCCCGGCGCGCAGGGCATCGACGGCAGCACCGATAGCGTTGCCTGTGCCGGCTGCGGCCGTCGAATCCCCCGCCAGCCAGCGAAAGACGTCGTCGCAGAGGGCGCCGTTCTGCTCCCAAGACACGGTCCCTGCAGCGCCGTTGGCCACTGGTTGTAGCCTGCGGGCGAACTGGAACTTGAGCATGTAACGCTTGCGCTCACTCTGATTCGGCGTGGCTCGGTGCCAGGCGTCGAAATGCACGATCGACACGGTGCCCGCCGCCCCGACGAGGGCCTGCTCCCGCTCCGTCGCCTGCGCCGGATCTGCGTCAGAGATCGTCCGGTACCAGTGCTGGCCGGGCATGACACCCGTGGGCCCCATGTCCGCGGTGGTGTCCTGCGGATAATAGAAAGCCAGCACCCAGTGGAAGCGCGGATGACGCAGATTGTGGTCGTAGACGTAACAGTCTTTGTGCCACGTCTGCCCTTTGGTACCCGGTGGATTCAGGTGACAGTGCCGATGGGGATTCATGATATAGCCGGGGCCGAGCAGGCTCTGCAGTGCACCGGCAACGGCAGGATCGTTGTAGACCTGCTGCAGTTCGGGTAGGCGCGGCAGAATGTTGTTGCCCTCGTTGCCGTCGCGCTCAAAGACCGTCTCGATCCGGCTGTAGGTCGAGTCGTGAAACTCCCGGGGCAGTCCGGTTTGGACCACGATGTGTCCATCACGGACGAACTGGGCCCGCGCTGCTGCGTCCAGGGCGAAGTCAGAGTTGCTCATGTTGATCCCTTTTCAGGTGGGTATGTCGGGTTTGCGGGTTTGACACCCAAGGCTACGAATACTGGGCCTCTAGTCGAAATCGAAGCGCGCCAGACTGCCACCGATCCCCCACCCGGCACGATCCAGCCGCCGCGTCACATCGACGCGTAACATGCCGTACACCGTGAGGGACAGACCGATCTCGTGGTGCCAGCCCTGGGTACTGCGCGCTCCTGCCGTCGAGCCATCCTGCCAGGTTCGCCCCAGTCCACCGTGCGCGATGAGTCCGAACCCACGTCGCACGAGCCCCCATGCCCCCAGATACTCAAAGGGCACGGTGCGGAAGTTGTGCTCCCAGAAGAGCGCGGCGTAGCGGGGTCCCGTGTAGGGGTGGCCATGAACGCTGCGAAAGGCACCAAAGGGGGTCAAGGGACCCATGGCGACGTCCAGTGCCGCGTGTCGCTGTGGTGGCACAGCGCCGGAGGAAGTACCCGCCAGCAGACGCAGATCGAGGGTGTTGGGCAACCAGCGGCGTGTCCAGAACGTGTCCTGCTGCCAGTCCCAGGTCAGCCGCCACGTGCTGAACGTCGCTTCGCTGCCGAGCCAACCACCGGCCACTTCCCCGTCCAGCGCCAGGCGGCGGTTGGCTGTCACACCCATGGGCGTGTAGTTCTTGCCAAAGCGGGCACCGAAACGGACGGCATGCACGTCGCCGGCGAACACAGGGGGGTTCGTCCGCAGGTCGGCCAGTTGCAGCGGATCGAGATCCGCCGTTGCCGGCAACGACGCCTGGCGCTCCACACGCCCCGCCAGCCACAGCAAGGCGTCGTCACGCCAGCCCGTCAGCGACAGGGTCGCTTCACCCATCTCCCGCCAGCCATAGTTGAAGTAGTCGTCGAGGCCGATGATCGCCTGGGCGCTGTTGAAGGCATGATGGTACATGTCGGACTCGTAGCTGCGGGCGACACCGCGCTCATAATCCATCCGCAGACCCAGATTGAGCTTGCCGTGCATGGCTCGCCCGCCGGCGATACCCACCTGCGCAGAAAACCTCTGCACGCCCGTGCTGTAACCGGCACCACCGAAGAGGCGTGCCTGACGGCCCCATCGGTACTGCAGTTGTCCGCCCCCGTATCCCTCTTCGACTCGATTGGCCCGCAGGGCACCGGAGTACTCGGGCATCCAGTTTCTGCTGCTTCCGGCCCCGCCGCCACTGGCGGAGTCCTGCGCAGCCTGTTCCCGACGCTCGCGACGTTCCTGCCGGCGCTCCTCACGCTCCTTGTCCATCTGTTCCACACTCGGCACAACGAACCGCGACCACATGCCCGTTGGGCGCAACTCCTTGTCGAGATATCGCGTGCTGTCGATCGTGGCGTAGGCGACCTGCTCTTTCATGGTCAGCGGCACCCCCGCAGCACCCCGTGTGAAAGCCGTGTCCGCCTGTACCTGCACACTGTCGACGCGAACGGTCTGCTCATCGGTGTAGAGTGAATCCGGCAGATCCACATTGACCTCGTACTTCGACATACGGGTGACGCCCTGTATGCCGATTGCAGGAAAATGCAGACCGAATGTGCCGATGCGGATCATCCCGTCAAAGCGATAATCCACGGGCAGCCAGACCCCATCGTACGCCCGCCACTGCTGGCCATAACTCCAGTCGAAGTCTTCGAACAGCGGAATCGGCAGGGCTGACTCGATAATGGCGCGATTCGGCCGCAACTTCGCCTCGATGAGAGCGAAGTCGCCGTCGACGACGGCAACCTGACCGACAAAAGCTGCCTCGGGTCTGTGCTTCGGACGCACGCCGATGTCGAACACGGTTCGGTCGTCCACCAGGCGTCGCCCCAGCAGTTCGAAGTCGTAGATCTCCAGCGCCTCGGGAGAGGTGGGCCCCACCATCCGGTGCTCGAGGAACTCGATCTCATCATCATAGAGATTGACGAACCCCTCCACTGCCGACAGTTGGCCGAAGCCCTCATCCGGATCATCGAAATTGTCCGTCATACGTTGTGACACGATGACCTCGCGGTAGCCGCCCTGCCGTTGCCAGCTGACCTCGGACACCGACTCGAGGACACCGAAGATCTCCCCTTCGCGGAGCAACGTCATGCGCGTGTAGGCTTCGCTGCGCCAACTCTGAATGCGGGGACGCCATTGGGCCTTATGACGGATCACTTCAGCCATGATGTGTCGCGCATCGTCCGGGTGTACGATCATCTCGGGAAGCCGATGGGGTGTCACCTGGAGGCGGAAGTCGATGGACCGGGCGGCGACCGAGTCAGCAAGAACGAGCTGCTGTGTCGCGTAGCCGATGTAGCTGACACGCAAGGTGGCGGGCAGGCGCGGGACCTCGAGCACGAAGTAGCCATCGTCATTGGCAATGGTGCCGGTGAACAGGTCGACAACCTGCACCGACGCCAGGGACAACGGCGCACCGGTGCTGGCGCTGACAACACGCCCTTGCAGGCTGATACTGCGGGCCGCTACAGGGGCAGCGCCGAAAATGATGCATCCCACGATCAGGGCGAGGCGAACCGGCACACATCACTCCTCCAGGTAGAATCCAGGGCCGATTCGGGTAGTATGGGCCTCCAGGGCCGATCTTCACAACCGGCTCAGCAGCAGAACCGGCGGTAAGGCATTACATTCCTCCCCCTGTTAGGTGTGCAGAAATTCGATCAAGAATCGAGGACCCTATGCCCTTTCTCCTACATCGCCCCGGCATCGCCGAGCCTTCGAAGCTGACCGAGACCGACGCTCGCCGCGTTATCCGCACGGATTTTCCGGACGCCGAGCTACAGAAGACCGTGTGGAGCAAGCTTACAAAGGGGCTTAAAGTCTTCGTCCACGCCGGGCAACTGGAGTGGGTGAGCGACACCACAGGATGATGGCTCTCACTTCTCGAACCGCCCTGGAGTACGTTGCCCATCAAAAACGTTTCGGCTGCTGAACGGCGGCAAGACCTGCTGGCCTCGGTGCAGGCACGGCGGCTGGCCCTGGCAGGCGCCGAGCAAGACATCGAACCGGTAGTGGCCACCCATCTTCGGCGGTGGCTGGTCCCATGAGTGTTGCCCTGCCGCCGCCGACAACGACGTCGGACACGGAGAATGTCTATCACCGCGTCAGTGTCCGGGTCTATCTGGCGCTTCTCGTACACTACCTGCAACCGCACAAAAGACGTGTCGCGTGGCTGACGCTCTTCGTCTTCGGCTACACAGGCGTGCGCCTGACGGCACCACAGATCGTCCGCTTCTTCATCGACACGGCACGCGAAGGAGGCCAGGTCAGTGACCTGATGTGGGCGGCAGCACTCTACGTCTGTGTCGCTCTCGGCCGGCAACTCTGCTTCCTCGGCAGCAGCTACTTCAGCCAGGATGTGGGCTGGCGGGCTACGAATCGGATGCGTAGCGAGCTGGCCGAGCATTGTCTGCGTCTGGACATGAGTTTCCATGGCGAACACACGCCCGGCGAACTCGTGGAGCGCGTCGACGGTGACACGTCGACACTGGCCAATTTTCTCTCCGGTTTCGCCGCTCGCGTCACCAGTGGTCTGTTGCTGTTGCTTGGTGTGCTCGGACTCGTCTGGCACGAGGACTGGCGCCTCGGCCTGGCGATGACGGTGTTCTCCTGCATCGCCTTCTTCATTATCAATCTGACTCGCAGCATCGCGGTACCGATCTACGCTGCCGAGCGCGAAGGCTTCTCACGCCTCTACGGTTTCATCGAAGAACGCCTCGGCGGCATCGAGGACGTACGCACCAATGGCGCCGTCGCGTTCATCCTCGAGCGCTTCTTTAAGGTCAATCGTGACGCCTACGGCAGGGTCGTGCGCTCAGAAGTCATGGGTGCCATCCTGCGCTCCATCACGATGGTGCTGTTCGCCTTCGGTCACGCCATGACCATGGGCATGAGTCTGTGGTTGTTCCGCGATGGCCTGTTCACCATCGGTACGGTCTATCTCGTCTTCGAGTACATGACGCTGCTGCGCTTTCCTCTGTTCATGATCACGGAACAGATCAATGATCTGCAGAAGGCAACGGCCGGGCTCAAGCGCATTGAGGAACTGAACCGCATACGCTCGCGTATCGTTGATGGCGATACGGAACCGGCTGCGGGGGCACTGCGTGTCGACTTCAACAACGTCACTTTCGAGTACTCGGCGGACAGCCCCGTACTGCGCGACGTCAGTTTCCATCTCGAGGCGGGCCGTACCCTCGGCCTGCTGGGCCGCACCGGCAGCGGCAAGAGCACCCTGACACGCCTGTTGTTTCGCTTTTACGACGTGCAGCAGGGTACCATCTGCCTCGGCGGCACACCGATCCGGGACCTGCGGCTGCAGGGCGTGCGCCAGCGAGTGGGAATGGTGACGCAGGATGTGCAGATCTTCCGCGCCACAGTACGCGAAAACCTGGCGCTTTTTGACGAAGGCGTCGACGATTCGACGATCATGCATGCCATCGAGGCCCTCGGGCTGATGGACTGGTTCGGTGACCTGAGCCAGGGCCTGGACACACCGATCACTGCCAGCGGCCTGTCGGCCGGTGAGTCCCAGTTGCTCGCCTTTGCCCGCGTCTTTCTCAAGGACCCCGGGCTGGTCATCCTCGACGAGCCAT
>ERZ890510.1244-NODE-1244-length-17090-cov-7.282477_pt1 | contig 17090 bp, 20 predicted proteins | sample MGYA00521265_ERZ890510 | MGnify/ENA primary metagenome ERZ890510 (study PRJEB32303, sample SAMEA104408624) | aquatic metagenome | biome: Brackish water; feature: Chemocline; material: water | place: Baltic Sea | collected 2014-10-26T21:54:00 | depth 110 m ...
GCCTTCTGATCGTTGAACACATCGACGTCGACCAGGCCGACGCTCTTGCCGGCACGGCGCACACGCGCCGTCGTGGTGAGCGCCGTCTTGATCGCCGGCCGGAGATAATCGACGCGGAAATTGATGGTCGGCAGGCCGCGCCTGAGCGCCATGATCAGCGCATAGTCGCCGACCGTGTCGATGATCGCCGCGATCGGCCCGCCATGCCACTGGCCGGTGCCGGCGCCGCGTTCGAACTCCGGCCGCATGGCGCAGGTCATCGTGACCTGCTCCCGGGCCGGGTCGGCCTCGGTGACCTTCAGGCCGAGGAAGGCGATGAAGGGCGAGCGGTCGAGCATCGCCTGCAGCTCGGCTCCGGTGAGGGGCGCCAGCTTGTCCGTCATGGTGCCACCACGATCTTGCCGAACACTTGGCGGTCCTCGATGACGGACAGGGCTTCGCGTGCCTCCTCGAGCTTGTAGATCCTGTCGACCAGCACCTTGAGCTTGCCCTGCTGGACCATATCCAGAAGCGTGACGATGTCGGAGCGCGCCCAGCCGTTGGAGCCCAGGACCTTGAGTTCGAAGGTCCAGATGAAGCGGATGTCCTCCTTGGGGTCGTAGCCCGCGGTGGCGCCGCAGGTCAGCAGCCGGCCGCCAACCTTCAGGCACTTCAGCGAGTTCACCCAGGTGTTGCCGCCGGTGTAGTTCACCACGACGTCGACTCCCTGGTCGGTGCCGGCGCCGCGGCGCGTCGGCTTGCCGTACATCGCGAAGACCTCCTTCATGAAGTCCTTCTCGACGTAGTTGATGGTCTTGTCGGCGCCGAGCTCGGCCAGGCGCCTGGCCTTGACGTCGGTGCCGGCGCAGGCGATCACCTCGGCGCCGGCGATCTTGGCGAGCTGCAGGCAGCAGACGCCGACGCCGCCCGAGGCGCCCAGGATCAACACCTTCTCGCCTTTCGCGACATGGCCGTTGGTCGTCATCATGCGTAGCGCCGTGCCATAGGCGACGGGAAGGGCGGCGGCATCGGAGAACGACACGCCGTCGGGGATCCGCACGAGCTGGTGGGCGCGCGCCTTGCAGAGCTCGGCCAGGCCGCCGTGCACCGTCTCGCCCATCAGGCCGCCTTCGACCCGGTTGATCGGATCGACCAGGACGCGGTCGCCTTTCTTCCAGCCGGTGACGCCGGGTCCGACTTCGGCGATCTCGCCGGCCACGTCGAGGCCCATGATCGCTGGCATCGGCACCTTGATGCCGGGCATGCCGCGGCGGGTGAAGACGTCGTGGTAATTGAGCGAGGAGGCTTTCACCGCGACGATCACGTCGCCCTCGCCAGGCCGGGGGTCGGGGAAGCCTGTCTCGAAGTTCAGCACGGCGGGGTCGCCATGCTCGCGGATGACTGCGGCTCTCATTGTCAGATGTCTCCTCCCGTCGGGATCTGCGTGGCGAGCGCGCGCTTGTCGATCTTGTTGGTGCCGGCAAGCGGCATCTCGTCGACGAACAGAACGCGGCGTGGATGTTGGTAGGCAGGCGCGTTGGCGAGCGCGTAGGTCTTGACCGTCTGTTCGTCGAGCTGGGTGCCGGGCGCTTTGACGACGAAGGCGATCGGCTTGTGACCTTTGAGGTCGTCGGGAACGGCAATGACGGCGGCCTGGTGGATGTCGGGATGGCGCTCGAGCATCTTCTCGACCTCGCCGGGATAGATGTTCTCGCCGCCGCACACGAACATGTCGTCGACGCGGCCGACGAAATAGAAGAAGCCGTTGTCGTCGCGGCGGAACACGTCGCTGGTGCGGTAATAGCCATCCGCCGTCATCGCCTTGGCGGTGACCTCGGGCAGCTTGTGATAGTGCGTCATCAGCGCATCGCACTTCATCTCGAGCGCGCCTTCGTCCTCGACCTCGCGGCCGTCGCGTACCAGGCGCAGCTGCACCTCGGGATGCGGATAGCCGGTCGAAAGTTCGGGCTGCGGGATGCCCTTGGGATGCGGACCGAACACGACCGGGCCGGCCTCGGTCGTGCCGTAGCCGTTGCTGATCGCCGCCTTGGGAAAAACGCCGCGCACCTGGTCGATCAGCGCCTGGGTGATGGGTGCCGAGCCCATGCGGACGGCTTCGACCGCCGAGAGATCGTTGCTGGCGAGCAGCTCGCGCTCGCGCAGCATCATGGCGATCATGGTCGGCACCGAGGTGAGAAAGGCCACGCGATGCCGGGCGGCGGCCTCGACGTAGCCCCGGGTGGTGAACTGCGGCAACAGCACGATGGTGTCGCCGTGACTGAGCGTCGTCTGGCACATCGCCAGACCGTTCATGTGATAGAGCGGCGCGGCCACCAGGACCCGCTGGCCGAACGGCACCGGCCGGCGCATGCGCTGGCTGATCGCCCAGAGGTGCGAATGGTGCGACAGCACCACGCCCTTGGGTCGGCCCGTCGAGCCCGACGTATAGAGGAACATCGCCGGTTCCTCGGGCCGCATCTCGAGCGGCGCAAAGGGGCCTTCGTCGAGAAGTTCGGCAAAACCGGAATCGAAGGAAATCTTCGACACGCCGCCCGGTGCCAGCGCGAGACGGACGTCGTCGCCGATCACCAGCCTGGCGTCGCAATCGTCGATGACGTAAGCCACCGTCTCGGCCGGCAGCTTGTAGTTCGCCGGCACCGCGACCAGGCCCGCCTGCATGATGCCGAGGAATGTGATCAGGAATTCGGCGCGGTTGGCCGACAGGATCGCCACGCGCTCGCCACGCCTGAGGCCGCGCTTGTGAAGGCCGCGCGCCACGGCACCGCTTAGGCGCATGATGTCGCCGTAGGTGTAGGTGCGTTCGGCGCCGTTGCCGCCGGCGTCGATCAGCGCGAGGGCGTCGCGCGACACCTCACGCGAAATAGCGTCGCCCTGATTGTCGTAGTTGATCGCAGCCATCGTGCCTACTCGATGAACTCCAACACGGCATTCACCGCCTGCCGGGCCGGCACCACCAGCCGCCCCGCACCCTGGACCGCGCCATCGATCTTGCCTTCCTGCAAGGTACGTGCCGCCTTCGCCACCGACACGGTGCGGAAGGTGAGCCCGGCCATGTAGGCCTTGCGCCCCTCGGCTTCCGGTGCCGCGTCGCCGAATTCGGCGCGAAGGGCTGCTTCGGTCACGATATCGAAGCGCGAATTGCCGACGACCACGCTCTTTCCGCCTTTGATGTCGCGCACCGATTCGGGCCCGAACATGTCGGCGTAAAGCTTGGCGCCCCTGGCCGGATCGGGCTCGACGATCAGCGCGCGAGCCACCGCAACGACGCCGTTGGCGTGATGGCGCCACTCGTCGCGCCATACCAGATCGCGGGTGAAATGATGGCAGTAGTAGACGCGACCGTAGGGCACGACGCCGGCCTTCATGCGGACCGTACGGAAGCGCGCGTCGCGGTCCTTGCCGTCGACTTTGACCGGCCGCGTGAACTCGACCGGCGCTTCGATGGGCACGCCCGCCTTGGAGAGTGCGCTGTAGGTAATAGCCGAATCCTCAGAGCCGAACACCAGGCCGTTGAGGCCAAGTGGAAATTCCAGCAGATCCAGGCGGCCGGTCTTGGCGCCTTTCGGGATCGCGATCAGCTCGAGGTAGTCGGTGCCGAACATGGCCAGGTGATTCATCGAACCGAGCGAATGATAGCCGCGCTCGGTGAGGGTGAAGCCCAAGCGGCGATAGATGTCAGCAGCACGATCCATGTCGTCGCGCGCATTGATGACCACATGGTCGAGTGTTGCCACTGGCAATGTCATGAAGAACTCCTCTCGCCTTCCGGCGTTCCGCATCTTGGCACGGCGGACACGTCAGGAATTTTTATATTCCAGGACGTTTGCCTCCTGCGAGGAAATCGTTTCCAAGATCTTCCAATTTGAGAGAATGAAAACCCTCAGCGATCGGGCTTGGCGCTATTGGCGTCTGGTTGTTTCCCGCCGGTCGCGAATCTCCGCTCGGCTAGCGTGCGCGCCGCCAGCCGAGTGGAGAATGATCATCGCATCGTGAAATTTCGCACGCAACGCCGCTCAGGCACTCTCATTGCTCAGCACCTCGCCGAACAGCTCCCAGGTCTCGCCCTTGAAGCGCTGCAACTGGACCGACTGGATGGGATAAAAGTCGGTCGGGCTGGTGTTGATCTTGATGCCGGGCAGCAGCATCGGCACCACGAGGCTCTTCATGCTGGCGGCCTGCTTCATCAGGTTGGCGCGGGTCAGTTCGTCGCCGCAGCGCCTTAGACAGTCGCGCATCGTCGCCGAGACGGCGTAAGCGTAGGCGTTGAAGGAGTCCGAGATGTTACCGGTTGGATGGTACTTGGCCATCCATGCCTTCCACTCGACGAAATCGGGCGAACTCGCCCATTGTTTGTCGGTTGGGTCCTTGAGATAGGCGGCCGTGATGATGCCTTGGCTGGCTTCGAAGCCGGCCGGCTTCAGGACCGAGGTGACGGAGGCCGAGACGTTGGCGAGATAGTGTGCTGGCTTCCAACCAAGGTCGGCAATCTTGCGAATTGCCTGTGCCGCCTGCTTGGGCGCGGCGTCGTTGAACAAACACGAAGCGCCCGAGTTCTTGAGCTGGATGATCTGAGAGTCGATCGTGGGATCGGTGACCTCGTAGCTCGCCGAGGCGACCACCAGCTTTTCGTTCTCCTTGCCGAGGCCCTTCATGAAGCCGCCGACATAGTCCTTGCCGGAATCGTCATTCTGCCAGAGTACCGCGATCTTCTCGCCCTTGTGCGTGGCCAGCATGTGCTTGGCGTAGATGCCGCCTTCGGTGGCGTAGTCGGGCTGCCAGCCCATCGTCCACGGGAAGTTCTTGGGGTCGCCCCACTTGGAGGCGCCCGTGGCGACGAAGAGCTGTGGCACCTTCTTCTGGTTGAGGTACTTGTGCACGACTGTGTTGGTTGGCGTGCCAAGGAGCTGGAACATGGCCAGAACTTTGTCGTCCTCGACCAGCTTACGTACCATCTCGACGGTCTTGGGTGGCTGGTAGCCGTCGTCGTAACTGATGAAATTGACCTTGCGGCCGTTGATGCCGCCGGTGTCGTTGACCATCGTCCAGTAGGCGGCCTCGGCCTTGCCGATCACGCCATAGGCCGACAACGGGCCGCTGTAGGGGTTGGTGTGGCCGAGCTTGATCTCCTTGTCGGTCACGCCCGGGTCGTACTTCTTCTGCGCGCGAACGATCGATGGCGCGAACGCAAACGCGGTAGCGGACGCCACGAGGCCGCGGCGGCGGATCTTGGACATATCGTTTCCTCCTGCAACCGCCCCGCTTGTCTGGATCAGGGCGGGGTCGTCGGCGGGAATTGTATCCCGGACTGCATCGAAAGGAAGGCAGCGAGAGATCTTTCGCTAGTCGAGAATTCCACTTCGCTCGGCCGGCCGTGGAACAGCTCGTAGCGCCTCGTCTGCTCCCTCAGGCCACCTTGTCGGCCGGCGCCAGCGCGAACTTCAGGGTCGCGCTGTTGAGTGCGAATGTCGAGTTGCGGGCCACCGCGCCCGGCATGTTGGTGACGCAGGAATGGATCACGCTTTCGTCGACGTAGGTCGGATGCGAATGCGTGGTCGGATGCGAGGTCTCGCAGCAGCCACCCTGGTCGATGGCGATGTCGACGATCACGCTGTTGGGTTTCATCGACGTCATCATCTCGCGCGTGACGAGCTTGGGGGCGGCGACTCCCGGCACCAGCCCGGCACCAATCAACAGGTCAGTGCGCCGCAGGATGTGGGCGAGGTGACGGTCTCATAGGCGATCGCCGTCACGCCGCTGGCGAGGAGGGTGCGTGTCTGCTCCGGGTCGGGCGCAAGGTGGAAGTAGGTGAAGACCACCTGTCCGGGTCTCAGCCGCGGACGCTCCACTGGCAGCGGTTCCTTGACCTTCACGATCAGCTCCGCCTCAGCGAAGACCGTTGCTGCCTCCGGTGCAATCCTGGCGCCGGCGGCGACATAGAGATCGTCGCCGAGTCCGGCGCCGAGGCCGGCGGCGCGTTCGACCAGGACGTCATGGCCATGACGCACCAACTCGGCCGCCGACGATGGTACGAGGCCGACGCGGTATTCGTGATCCTTGATTTCCTTCGGGACGCCGATGAGCATTGCGCGACACTCCAAGGACGCAGGCTAGAGCAGACTCTGCCGGGCCTGAGTGACCTGGATCAAGCGGGCGCGGCGGCGCCTATAACAGATGTCCCGAGCGCTCGGCCTTGGTGCGCAGGTAGTTCTCGTTGTGGCCGTTGGCTGGGAAGGAATGCGCTACGCGCTCGGCGATCTCGACGCCGTAGCGCTCCAACCCGCGAATCTTTTCCGGGTTGTTGGTCATCAGCCGGACCCGCTGGATACCCATGCGGGCCAGCATCGTGGCGGCCGGGGCATAGATTCGTTCGTCGGCGTCGAAGCCGAGCTGCTCGTTGGCATCGATGGTATCGAAACCGTCGTCCTGAAGCTCGTAGGCGCGCAGCTTGTTGACCAGGCCGATACCGCGACCTTCCTGCGCAAGGTAGAGCAGAACGCCCGAGCCATGCTTGGCGAGTTCGGCGATGGCGCCGCGCAGTTGTACGCCGCAGTCGCAGCGCAATGAGCCCAGCAGGTCGCCCGTGAAACATTCGGAATGCAGGCGAATCAGTACAGGCTCGGTCGGGTCGACCTCACCGACCACGATGGCGAGATGTTCCTTGCCGCCGTCGCTCGGCCGCCACGCGAGAATACGGGCGTTCTCCGCGCCTTCGAGCGGCACGTGCGCCTGGGCGACCTGCTGGAGGTTGCGCGAGGCGGTGTCCTCGTAGGCGAGGATGTCGGCGGCGTCGACGTAGATCAGGTCCTGATCGCGCGCCCAGTCGCGGCGCTTGTTGTTGGGGTCGCGGCTGAGTGGCCCCAGCACCACGGCGGGCAGCAGCCGTGCCAGCTTGGCGAGTTCGATCGCGGTCTGGGCGATCCTCGGCGCATGGCTCGCGACCGGCCGCGACAGATGGCGGAGCGCGACATGGCGGTTCACGCCACCCTTGTGATCGGGCGGCACGCTTTCGTGCGGTTGCAGAATGATGTCGACCGGAACGCCCTCAGGCAGGTCGAGCGTGATCGGCTTGTTGGTCTCGCCCATGCCGCCGGCGATGTGGGGAGGGATTTCCATGCCGATCGCCTCGGCGCGGCGGCGGGTGGTGACCAGCACGGGTGCATCCTGGGCGAGGCCTTGCAGGCGCTGCAGCGCTCGTGGGCCGCACGATTCGGCGGTGATTGCCAGCCCACCGCAGCCGTCGTCGTCCCTTATCAGGACGATACCGCCCCGGCGCAGTTCGGCCATGGCGCGCTCGACGGCGGCGAGCGCCGATGCTGTACGGGAATGAACCTGACCTGGAACCATGCTTTCCTTTACCACGGCGTGTACTTTTTGCCGACGTGAACCGCTTTTGCCCTTGGTGCGTACCGGATAGAGTAGCTGGGGGCCACGCACAGGTAGCATCGATATGTCAGTAAACAATCGTGGCAAGAAAATTCTCCTGGTCGACGACGATCAGGCTTTGCGTACTGTTCTGGCCGAGCAGCTCGATCTCTACGACGGCTTCACCACTATCCAGGTCGGGACCGCCGCCGAGGGGCTCGAGAAGGCCAAGCTTGCCCACTATGACGCCATCCTGCTCGATATCGGCCTGCCCGACATGGACGGTCGCGAGCTGTGCAAGCTGATGCGCCGCCAGGGCGTGCGATCGCCGGTGATCATGCTCACTGCGGCCGACAGCGATGCCGACACCATTCTGGGCCTCGAATCGGGGGCCAACGACTACGTCACCAAGCCGTTCCGCATCAATGTCCTGCTCGCCCGGCTGCGCGCCCATCTGCGCCAGCATGAGCGCAGCGAGGACGCGGTCATGACCATCGGGCCCTATGAATTCCACCCGGCGGCCAAGTTGCTGATGGAGAAGGGCGGCAAGAAGAAGGTCCGGCTCACCGACAAGGAAGCCTCGATCCTGAAATACCTGTTCAGGGCCGGCGACCGGCCGGTGGCCCGCGACATCCTGTTGAACGAGGTCTGGGGCTACAACGCCGGCGTCACCACCCACACGCTGGAAACCCACATCTATCGCCTGCGTCAGAAGATCGAGAAGGACCCGGCGAATGCCGCCATCCTGATCACCGACCGGGGCGGCTACCGCCTGCAGCCGTAAACGACTTGCTAAAAGATGACCGATCCGTCATCTTTCTACCAATCAAACAGAGCAACGGCTTGGGAGGGCTCCATCATGAGCACACAGCGCATCTACGCTCTGCCCGTCGAACTCACCCAGTGGAAGTTCGATGGCGCGACCGAACTCCAGTTCAATTGGGAATACGACGACGGCTCGGCGCCGCTGCTCGAGCTCTACGAGAAAGGCAAGCAGCAGCAGTGGGACGCCTCCACGCGGCTCGACTGGTCGCTCCAGCTCAATCCCGACAATCCGATGGAGCTCAAGGACGAGGCGATCTCGATCTACGGCACGGACTACTGGAACAAGATGACCGATAAGGAGAAGGCGTGGCTGCGTCTTCATCTTCAGGCCAACTCGATCTCCCAGTTCATGCACGGCGAGCAGGGCGCGCTGATCGCGACCGCCAAGATCGTGGGCACGGTCCCCGACATGAACGCCAAGTTCTATGCCGCCACCCAGGTGATGGACGAGGCCCGCCACGTCGAGGCCTACAAGCGCCTGCTGCACGAGAAGTTCGAGGTCGCCTATCCGATCAACAAGGCGCTGAAGACCCTGCTTGAACAGACCCTGACCGACCGCCGCTGGGATATGACCTACCTCGGCATGCAGGTGCTGATCGAGGGGCTGGCGCTCGCTGCCTTCCAGTCGATCCGCGACAAGGCGGGCAACACGCTGGCCGGCGCCGTCAATGCCTATGTCATGCAGGACGAGGCGCGCCACGTTTCCTTCGGCCGGCTGGCATTGCGCGACTACTACCCGCAGCTCTCCGACGCCGAGCGCGATGAGCGCGAGGAGTTCGTGGTCGAGGCTCTCTATTTCATGCGCGACCGCTTCAACCAGTCGGAAGTGTGGGAACGGCTCGGACTGCCGGCCAAGACCCTCGACGACATCCACTACAATTCCAAGCAGATGAATTCCTTCCGCGGCCGGCTGTTCAGCCGGGTCGTGCCGACCGTGAAGGACATCGGCCTGTGGGGGCCGCGCATGCGCAAGGCCTTCGGCGAGATGGGCGTGATGGAATATGCCGACATCAACGTCGTCGACCAGCTCGCCAACGACGGCAAGGTGGCCGAGGAGTTCGACAAGAAGATGTTCGTCGAGAAGGCGATCGCGGCGGAGTGAGCGGGCGGTCAGACCACGTCGTAGGTGATCTCGACCTCGGGTCCGAAGCAGTGGCCTTGGCAGGTCAGGATCCAGCCGTTGGCGAGATCGTCGGCTGTGTAGATGTCGTTCTTGGCCAGCATGATTTTGCCCTTGATGCACTTGGCCGCGCATGAGGCGCAGAAACCCTCCTCGCACGACGACAGCGGATTGAGGCCGGCTGCGCGTGCCGCCACAAGGATGGTCTGGCCCTTCTGGTAAGGCACCTTGTGGGACTTGCCCTCGATATGGATCGTGATTTCCGCGGGAACGACGTCGCCTTCGGCGGCGGGTTCCATCGGGACGGCATCGTTGCCCGACGCCTCGAAGCGCTCGATGCGCACACGCTCGCGCGGCATGCCGGCGGCCAGCAGCGTGGTCTCGACCAGAGTCATGAAAGGGCCAGGGCCACAGAGATAGGCCTCGGCTTCTTCGAAGCCTTTCAATGCCGCGAGGATTTCCTCCGGTCTGGTCAGGCCCTGGACCGCATCGAGATGGTGGACCACTTCAAGGCGGCCGGGGTGGGCCTTCATCAGTGCCTCGAACTCGGCATCGAAGATGATCGAGGGCTTGTCGCGGTTGGCGTAGAACAGGCGCATGCGCCGCGTTCCGCCTTGGAGCGCGCTCTTGATCAGCGACATCATCGGCGTGATGCCGCTGCCGCCGCCGAACAGCAACAGGGGTGCCGTGCCCTCGCCGAGCACGAAGCGGCCGGCCGGCGGCAGCACCTCCAGCGAGGCGCCCTCCTTGAGGGCGTCGTGGAACCAGTTCGAGCCCTTGCCGCCGGTCACCCGTTTGACCGTAACTTTGGGCAGACCGTCGGACTCCGGTGCGCTGGACAGCGAATAGCAGCGGTTGAAGGTGCCGGCCGGGTGGGGCACGCGGAATGTCAGGAACTGGCCCGCCCGGTAACGGAACTTCTCGGCCAGATCGGCCGGAACCTCGAAGACGTAGGAGCGCGCGTCGGCTGTCTCCTGAACGATTTTGGCGATGCGTAGCTGATGATAGGCCATGGAAATCCGTGCTCACGTACCCTGAAAACTGTGCGGGACTCGTCTAACAGCTTGTGATAGTTTCCGGCTAGAAAAATGAACGGAGCGTCATGTTTGTCGCTCCGGCCCCCGGGATGGGACCGCTTTCAGCGTCAGGAGGCAAGAGACACATGAGCACACAAAAGATTTATGCATTGCCGGTCGAAACGACGGGCTGGAAGTTCGACGGCGCGACGGAAATCGCCTTCAACTGGGAGTACGACGAGGGCTCATCCGACCTGCTGAACCTCTACGAGAAGGGCAAGCAGCAGCAGTGGGACACCTCCACGCGCATCGACTGGAGCCAGGAACTGTTCGAAGGCAACCCGATGGGCATGGCCGACGAAACCATCCCGATCTACGGCTCGCCCTTCTGGGAAAAAATGACCGACAAGGAGAAGGACTGGCTGCGATTCAATCTGCAGTGCCATTCGATCTGCCAGTTCATGCACGGCGAGCAGGGCGCGCTGATCGCGACCGCCAAGATCGTCAACACCGTGCCGGACATGAACGCCAAATTCTATGCCGCCACCCAGGTGATGGACGAGGCCCGCCACGTCGAGAGCTACAAGCGGCTGATCCACGAAAAGTTCAAGTGCGCCTATCCGATCACGCCGTCGCTCCAGCAGTTGCTCGAGCAGACGCTGACCGACCGCCGCTGGGACATGACCTATCTCGGCATGCAGGTCCTGATCGAAGGGCTGGCACTTGCCGCCTTCCAGCGCATCCGCGATACGGCGAAGAACAATCTTGCCGGCGCCGTCAACGCCTACGTCATGCAGGACGAGGCGCGCCACGTCACGTTCGGCCGCATGGCGTTGCGCGAGTATTATCCGCATCTCAGTGACCACGAGCGTGCCGAGCGCGAGGAATTCACCGTCGAGGCGCTCTACTTCATGCGCGACCGCTTCAACCAGGCCGAGGTCTGGATGCGGTCGGGCCTGCCGGTCGATAAGCTCATGGAATATGCCTACAACTCCGGCGCCATGCAGCAGTTCCGCACCCGGCTGTTCACCCGCATCGTGCCGATCCTCAAGGAGATCGGCCTATTCGGGCCGAAGGTGCAAAAGGCGCTGGGCGACATGGGCGTGATGGAATACGCCAAGATCGACGTCGAGAAGCTGCTCGGCAACGACCTCCAGGTCGCCGAGGAATTCGACAAGAAGAAGTTCGTGCAGGACGCCATCGCGGCCGAGTAGCCGCGGCGTTGCAGAAGATCGCAAAGGGGGCGCCTGGCGCCCCCTTTTGTTTGCCTCTTGTTACGTGCAGGCGTCGATCCGCGGCGGCGCATCGAGCACCGTCGCCACCTGCGAGATGTCGACGCAACGACTGCCGATCCAAGCCTTGCCCTGCACCAGGATCGCGAAGCGGGCGAAGGTCTCGGCCTGCTCGGCCGGTGTCGGCCGGTTCTGCGCCAGCAGCCAAGCCAGCGCATAGATGTTGCCGGTGGCGAAGTCGGCGGCCGCTACGTCTATATCCCTGGACCACAGTGCGGCGTTCTTCTGTGCAGCCCCGCTGGGATCGGGCAGGCCCGACAGCCAGGCGTGCGCGTTCGACGCCAATGCATAGGGGCCGCCGTTCTGGGCGCGCAGCGCCTTCACCTGGCCGGCCACGGTGACATAGCCTTGGCCCTCGATGGTGCTGCCGCCGCAACCACGGCGGCACAGCGCGACGAAGGTGAGATACTCGGCGAGGATGATCTCGATGTTGCCGTTGTTGTGTTTGCGCCAGGCGCGCGCCAGGGCCCAGCCCTGCGTCAGCTCCGGCCCCCACGGCTTGGCGGCTTGCGGCGTGTCGCGTTCGAGCTCGCCGATCACCGCCTGGGCGGCGGCCTGCCACTCGGCGGGGATTTGTGCCGCTGCCGGAAATCCACCCAGCAGGACCAGCAGCAGGATCGAGAGGGCTCGTTTCATCGCGGCGCTCCTCAGTATTTGCGGGCCGTCCGGCGATCGCGACTCTCGTACTGGACCAGATTGTCGGCGCGCAGCACGGTGGCGTCGGGCGGCATCAGCCACCGCATCTGGGCCGGCGAGATCAGCCGGTAGTGCCGCGCATCGTCGACGGCGGCACCGACGTCCCAGCAGTTTTCTTCATTGGTGATCCATGCCGCGGGGCCAAAGCGGCGCAGATCGACCGACGCCGAGTAGGTCCGCAGAGTCTTGCGGCCGTTGTTGAAATATTCGTGGAAGTACGACATCGCGAGTTCGCGCAGCGTGCGATAGACGGGATCGCGCCAGCGCAGCCAGGCATGGTTGCTCTTGGAAATTGCGCCCCAGCAGCCGTTGCGGCGGAACAGGGCCACGACATGGTCGGAATCGCCCTTCGCAGTCAGGTCCATGAGCAGCGGCGGATCGCCGTGCAGCCACAGCGCGCAGGCGGCGACGAAGGCGGCTTCGATGCAGTGCGCCTTGCGGTGGCGCAACACGCCGCGGACCGACCGCAAGGTATCGCCGTCGTGCTCGAAGTTGGCATTCAGCCCGGCGACGAACTCCTGCACGCGTTGCGGCGTGCGCAGGCCAGCGAGAACGCGGCCCTCCTCGACCGAGAGGCCGAGTTCGGATGGCGTGGGCTGTTCGCGTCTGCGCATCGACTGCAATTGTGCCGTGATGGCGCGTGACATGCCAGCAAATGCGGCGGGCACGGAAGGTTCGGGGCGGTTGGTGGAGCTGAGGGGGATCGAACCCCTGACCTCCTCATTGCGAACGAGGCGCTCTCCCAGCTGAGCTACAGCCCCCACTCAACCGCCTTAGGGCCCGAAGAAGGCGCGGATACTGGTTGCCGGGCCACCTGTCAAGCAAACGGGCTTGTGCTAGCGTCGCTCCTCATCCGAACGGGAGCAGGCAGTGGCAAACAGCAAGAACGTGATCCAGACCGACGCCGCCCCCAAGGCGCTCGGCCCTTATTCCCAGGCGATTGTCGCCAACGGGATGGTCTTCTGCGCCGGTCAGATCCCGCTCGATCCGGCCACCGGCAACCTCGTCTCCGGCGGCATTGCCGAACAGACCCACCAGGTCCTGCGGAATTTGCGTGCCGTACTGAAAGCGGCGGGCAGCGATCTCGACCGCTCGGTCAAGACGACGGTGTTCCTCAAGAGCATGGACAGTTTCGCGGCCATGAACGAGGTCTACGGCCGGCCGGAATATTTCGGCGCCAATCCGCCGGCGCGCTCGACGGTCGAGGTGGCGCGCCTGCCGCGCGACGTCTTGGTCGAAATCGAAGTCGTGGCGCTCGTCTAGATGATGGGGGACCCCGTGACCTGGATCCTCGGATTCGGCTCGTTCGTACTCTCGGCCATCCTGATTTCGTATCTGCTGTTGTCGCTCGTGCTGATCGTGCCGACCTGGCGGATCCTTACGCGCGCCGGTTTTTCCGGAGCGTTGTCGCTGTTCCATCTCATACCGGTGATCGGCTCGTTCATCGTCATGGGTGTGCTGGCGTTCGGCACCTGGCCCAGCGGCGAAGCCTCGCCGGAGCGGCGCTAGGTCATGGGCGTCTAGATCATGGGCGTGGAGATCGCGGCCCTGATGGGCTTCTTCGGCCTCAGCAGCGTCTTCGCCATCATCGGCGCGGTGCTGGCGGCCTGGATGGCCTGGCGCATTGTCGAAAAGGCGGGCCTGCCGGGCTGGCTGGGCCTGGGCTCGATCCTGCTGACGCTCACCGGCATCGGCTCGATCGTTCCGGTAATCCTGCTGTGGGTCTTCGCCTTCATGCGTTGGCCGCGTGACCAACCGGCGGCAGGCACCACGTCCGGCTTCGCCGCCGCGCCGACGGGCGGACCGGGGCCACCGCCGCCACCCCGCGCGTTGGCCGCACCTTCCCTGCCTTTGTCCGACCTGCGCGGCTGGCGGCTCGAGGGAACGCTGACCGGCGGCGGCATCGTGGCGTTGGCTATCGGCGGCGCGCCCGCCACTTATCTGCTCACCGGGGCATCCGCGACCCAGGCGTCGGACCTCTCGGTGCCCGATCCCTCCGTCGCCACGCCGCATGCCCGCCTGATGACCGCCGGCAGTCGGCTCGGGCTCGAGGATCTGGGCAGCCCGGGCGGAACTTTCATCGACGGTGCCCGCCTCCTGCCGTCGCACGGCCCGCGCGACATCAGCGCGGCGCGGGCCATTCGCATCGGCAGCGTCGAACTTGCCCTGTCGCGAACCTGACGGGGGGCCTGAAGGGCGGCCTAGAAAGGGGGTTGTGATCGGCAATCCCCGCCGAGTAGGGTGCCCGCGGCCGGCATTTTGCCGGCATCTGGAGACGGGGACGCGATGTTGTCGCTAGCGGTGCTGATCGACAAGGTGATCGACATCTATACCTGGATCGTGATTGCGGGCGCGATCATGAGCTGGTTGGTGGCGTTTGGCGTGGTCAACGTCAGCAACAAATTCATCCGGATGGTGGTCGATGTTCTCTATCGGCTGACTGAACCGGTGCTGCGCCCGATTCGTCAGATCCTGCCCAATCTCGGCGGCGTCGATATTTCTCCCGTCATCCTGCTGCTCGGCCTGTTCTTCATCCGCAGCCTGCTGTGGGAGTACGTCTGGCCGTCGTTCGTCTAGCAGCGGCCCGACCCGGCCCGTACCACGTGGCCGATCCGGCGTTCCTGCGCCGCACCGCCACGGGCGTCACGATCGAAGTGCGCGTCCAGCCGCGCGCCCGCCGCACCGCCCTCGAAAAATCCCCCGACGGAGGACTGAAAGCCGCGGTGACGGCGCCGGCCGAGGACGGTAAGGCCAACGCCGCCGTGGTGGCGCTGCTCGCAGCCGAGTGGCATCTGCCCAGGTCGGCCTTCGACGTCATGAAGGGTGCGGCTGCGCGCGACAAGGTGTTGAGCATTTCCGGTGAGCCCACGGCGCTCGCCGGCCGGATCGTCGAATGGGTACGCGCACATGACTGATGCCAAGCTGCCTCATGCGAAACTGATAGATGGAAAAGCCTTTGCCGCCGGCCTGCGCGAGCGCGTGGCCGCGGGCGTGGCCGAACTGGTGGCCACGGGGGCGCCGAAGCCCGGCCTGGCGACGGTGCTGGTGGGCGCCGACGCCGCCAGCCAGGTCTATGTCCGCAGCAAGGGCAAGCTGGCCGCCGAACTCGGCATGGCGAGCTTCGACCATCGGCTGCCGGCCGAGACCACCGAGGCCGAGCTGCTGGCACTGGTGGCGCGGCTGAATGCCGATCCGGCGGTCAATGGCATCCTGGTGCAGCTCCCGCTGCCCGGGCACATCGACACCTCGCATGTGCTGTTGGCGATCGATCCGGCCAAGGATGTCGACGGCTTCCATCCCATCAATGTCGGACGGCTGGGGTCGATCGCATCGGGCGCGCCGCTCGATTTTCCCGTGCCGTGCACGCCGCTCGGTGTTTCGATGCTGCTGCGCGATGCCCTGGGTTCGCTGGCCGGCCTGCATGCCGTCGTGATCGGCCGCTCGAATCTGGTCGGCCGGCCGGTGGCGCAGCTTCTGCTGCGCGCCGATTGCACCGTCACCATCACCCATTCGCGCACCCGCGATCTGCCGGGCCTGTGCCGCCAGGCCGACATCGTCGTCGTGGCGATCGGCAAGCGGGAATTCGTGCGCGGCGACTGGATCAAGCCCGGCGCGGCGGTGATCGACGTCGGCATCAACCGCATCCCGGCGGCCGACGGCAAGACCAGGCTGGTGGGCGACGCGGCCTTTGCCGAGATCTTGCCGGTGGCCGGCCATCTGACGCCGGTGCCGGGCGGCGTCGGTCCGATGACGGTGGCGTGCCTGATGTTCAACACGCTGCAGGCCGCGCGCCGCGCCGCAGGGTTTGCGGTTGTTTCCGCGTAGTTCAGTTCTTCAGCATGCCGGCGACCAGCGCCGTCACGTTGTGGCGCATCATCGCCTCGTAGGTCGCAGCCGGGCCGTCCGGCTTCGACAGCGCGTCGCTGTAAAGACGCGGGCCGACCACGGCGCCTGACTCGCGGGCAATCTGCTCGACCATGCCGGGGTTGGTCATGTTCTCGACGAACAGCGCCTTGATCTTCTGCTCGCGGACCTGGCGGATCAGCGCCGCGACATCCCTGGCCGATGGCTCGCTTTCGGTGTTGTAGCGCCGCGGCGCCAGAAACTGCACGCCATAGGCCTTGGTGAAATAGCGGAACGAGTCGTGGCCGGTGATCGCCTTGCGCTGGCCGGCCGGCACCTTGGCGATCTCCGCCCGGATCCACTGGTCGAGCGCCGCCAGCCGCTGGTCGTATCGCGCCGCCCGCTCGCGATACTGCGCGGCGTTGGCGGGATCGGCTTCGGCCAGGCCTCCGGCAATGTTCGCGACATAGCGGCGGGCGCAGGCGACGTCCTGCCAGCAATGCGGGTCGGGACCGTGGGCATGGCTGTGGCCGTGCGCCGGCCCGGCCGCCAGCGTCGGCACGCCCTTCGACGCCACGATCGGCCGGCCCTTGAAGGGTGCAGCCTTGGCCAGGCGGTCGATCCATCCTTCGAAGCCCAGCCCGTTGCTCACCAGCGCCTGGGCGGCGGCCAGCGTGCGAGCGTCGGTCGGCCTCGGCTGGTAGGTGTGGGCATCGGTGTCGGGGCCGACCAGGGTCGCCAGTTCGACGCGCTCGCCGCCGACCTCGCCCACGAAATCGCCCAGGATCGAAAAGGTCGCCACCGCCTTGATCCGGGGTTGGGCCGAGGCGGGAAGGACGGCGAGCAGCAACAGGGCTGCGACCAGGATTCGGATGAACATTTAGTTATATTATAACATCAAATCGGGAAGTCGAGCCAAAGCGGCGGATGGCCGGT
>ERZ890510.1248-NODE-1248-length-17040-cov-6.192817_pt1 | contig 17040 bp, 15 predicted proteins | sample MGYA00521265_ERZ890510 | MGnify/ENA primary metagenome ERZ890510 (study PRJEB32303, sample SAMEA104408624) | aquatic metagenome | biome: Brackish water; feature: Chemocline; material: water | place: Baltic Sea | collected 2014-10-26T21:54:00 | depth 110 m ...
CTGCACGCACATGTCGGCGGCGGCCCACGCGGCCTCCGAGCCAAGCATCTTGGCCATGTTAGCCTCGGCGCCGCACGGCAGGCCAGCCTCGTAGAGGGACGCCGCCTTGCGCACCATCAGGTCGGCGGCCTCGGTCTGGGCATAGGCACGGGCGATGGGATACTGCACACCCTGGTTCTGGCCGATCGGCCGGCCGAACAGCTTGCGCTCCTTGGCGTACTCCGTGGCCTTTTCGATGAACCAGCGCGAGTCGCCGATGCATTCGGCGGCGATCAGAACGCGCTCGGCGTTCATGCCACCCAGGATGTAGCGGAAGCCCTGCCCTTCCTCGCCGATCAGGTTCTCGGCCGGCACCTCCATGTTGTCGAAGAACACTTCGGTGCTGTTGTGGTTCATCATCGTTCGGATCGGCCGGACCGTGAGGCCCTTGCCCAACGCCGTGCGCATATCGACGAGGAACACCGACAACCCCTCGGTGCGCTTCTTGGTCTGTTCTCTGGGTGTCGTGCGCGCCAGAAGGAGCATGAGGTCGGAATGCTCGGCGCGACTGGTCCATACCTTCTGGCCGTTCACGACGTAGGTGCTGTTGTCCTTCTTCACGGCGGTCGTGCGTAGCGCCAGAGTATCGGTGCCACTGGTCGGCTCGGTGACGCCAAACGCTTGGAGCCGCAATTCACCACTTGCGATCCGAGGCAGATAACGTTCTTTCTGTTCCTTGCTGCCATGCCTAAGCAGCGTCCCCATGATGTACATCTGGGCGTGGCAGGCCGCACCGTTGCAGCCGGCGCGCTGGACTTCCTCTAGAACCGCCGCGGCGGCCGAAATGCCAAGCCCTGCCCCGCCGAACTCTTCCGGAATGAGCGTTGCCAGCCAGCCGGCATCGGTCAGTGCCTTCACGAACGCAGTCGGATAACCGCGTTCGCGGTCGAGGTCGCGCCAGTAGGCACCGTCGAATTTCAGGCAGAGCTGACGGATCGCATCGCGGATCTCAGGGTGCGTGGGAGCGTAAGGATTTTCCATGGCGGCGCAAACTAGTCCGCCGTCTGCCCCCATGCAATGCGACGGAGATCGTCAATCAAGGCGCCATGAATATCCGGACCGAACCCGTCGACCGTGGCCTCGCGCCGCGCCGTGACGCCATCGACCGCACCGGCTTCCTCCACGACGGCCCGCGTCACGGCAAGATCGCGTTGTGCCGTCAGGAAGCTGGCAATCGTCGGGCCCCAATCCGCACGCAGCACCGCAAGTGCCGCCAAGATCCCGTAAGCGCCCCAGTTCGAAACTCCGGCGACAACAAGGTGGTCGCAGGAAGTGACACAGCCGATTTCGGCACCACTCGGCACGGTTCGCGCGATCAGGCCTGCCGGCAATTTTCCCATTCCGATCTCATTGCCGCCGTCGCCGACCGCGAGCTTTTTCCAGGGGCCGCCGAGGAAAAGCTCGTCCAGCGGCGCGGTCCATTGCGAGACATCGACACCGCGCATGTTACGCGGCTGGCCATCGGCACTGCGTCCACAGCGCTCGATGGCAATTGCATGACTCAATCCCGCATTCCGCCAAGCGCCAATCAAACGATCGAGACCGGCGCGGTCGCCAACACCCACTTCGTCGACCAACACACCGCCGCCCGCCGCAGCGGCGGCCACGCGCACGGCTTCCGCACACGGCGTATCGACGGCAATCCGGGCCGGCACGCCGCATGCCGCGAGTGCGGCGGCAAGCAGTGCCGTGCCGACGGGGCCGTCGGTTTCGGGTGCCGCAACGCTCCCTCGCGGAACGAAAAAGCCGGTGATAAGGCCGACGCTCGCCGCTCCGGCAAGCGATCGGGCCGCCATCGACAACTCTCCGGCACTCGCCGCGATCAGCTCCACAGTCCTGCGTCCGACGTCCCGGCAAACCAGTGCCTCGATGGCAGCGAGCTGCCGTTCGGCGTCACTTTTCCTTGGCGACATACACTCCCGTCCAATCCGCCGGCGGTATCGCAATCAGTTCGCCAATCCGCGCCCGCATCATTTCATAATAGCTTTGCTGCCAGCCCGCAGCCGCAGCCACCGTCTCGCAGTCCTCAATCAACTCCATCGCATCGACAAAGCCACCGGCGCGATAGCGGTCGAGAAACGCCTCCTGTCGCTCTGCCAACTCCCGGAACGCCGACGATTGAGCCATCGTGGCATCGCCCATCAGGGCGTAGAGACGCGCGGGTTCGGTTTTTCCCTTGACCAGGATCCGGTCAAGCTCAAGCGCCGCGAAGGCCGGCACCTGAGTCCGCGTGTTCTCCCCGATAATGATGCCAACGCCATAGGTTTTGCATTGTCCTTCGAGGCGGGACGCGAGGTTTACCTCGTCTCCAAGGCAAGAGTAGGTGAAACGCTGCGCCGATCCGAAATTTCCCACAGATGCACGGCCGGTATTCAAGCCGACCCCGATGTTGACCTGAATATGTTGTCGGCCGGCTGCGCGGGCTTCCGCCTGCCATTCGACGTTGAGGGCGCGTAGGCCGGCCTGCATGGCAAGCGCCGTGTCGCAGGCCTGCGCGGCGTGGCCATCGACCGCGAGCGGTGCGTTCCAGAACGCCATGATCGCATCGCCCATATACTTGTCTATGGTTCCGCGGTGGCTGAGAATCAGGTCGGTCATCGGCGTCAGAAAGCGGTTCATGAAACGCGTGAGTTCATGCGGATCGAACTGCTCGGAGATCGTGGTGAAGCCACGGACGTCGGTGAACATGACGGTGATCTCACGCTGCTCTCCGCCGAGCTGCAGCAGCTCCGGATTCCGGGCCAGCCGTTCGACCACGTCCGGCGAAAGATACAGGCCGAACGCGCCGCGAATTTCGGCGCGCTCGCGCTCCGTCCGCATAAACGCCGTCGCCGAACCCCCGACGTAGATCGCCGCCAACGTAACAGGTGGATAGATCGGATCGAACAGCAGGTGATAATAGTCATAAGCGAGCCAGGGCACGACCAGGCCGATACCGATGAAAATTGCTGCGACCAGTGCCATCCTTCCCGCCGAAAGGCGCGGTACCAGCCAAGCCAGGAGCAAGCCGATCACTGCGAGATACAAGAACTCCGCGCCGTTGGCGTAGTCCGGCCGCGCCAGAAACTGACCCTCGATCATCTGCTCCGCGAGCTGCGCATGGACTTCCACGCCAGGCACGGCGTTCTGTATTGGAGTATTGCGAAGATCCTTGAGGCCGATCGCGCTGGTTCCGACGAAAACGATGCGTCCTTCAAGCTCATCCGGTGCGACCTCGTCGGCAAGGACAGCACGCGCTGAGATGAAGCGCTGCGCGACGTGGCCCGTATCGAACAGCGCCACCCGTCCCTGGGCATCTGTCGGCACCTGCACGTCACCCGTCTTGATGGCCACCATCCCGGTTCGTTCGCCAAACGACAGTTCGCCACTCGCACCGGACGACTTGATCAAATAGGTACTTGCACCTTGGGCGACGCGTAGCGTCTCGATCGAGAGCGCCGGGAAGACGCCTTCCTGCCCCAGGAGGCGAAACATCATCGGCACACGTCGAATCACCACGCTGTCGTAGTCTGTGTTGACGCTGCCATTGCCCTTGGCGGCCGCCACCAGAAGCGGAAGCGTACTGACCGTACCGACCTGCTGCGGCAGAAACTGACTGGGATCGTCGCCCGCGAAGGCGACACCGAAGAAGCGCTGCGGCGGAGTCTTGCTTCCACTCAAATCGAAGCCGAAACCCGTGACAACCCGCGAACTTGCAATTGCCCCGGCGAAAACCTTGTCATTGTCCGGAAGCGCGGTAGCAAGCCTCTGGGCTGTCTCGGGATCGGTTAGCGCGCCCAGATCGCGAACCATGCCGCTCATCGACGAGCGATCGGGCTCGGCAAACACCACGTCGAAGGCAATGGCCGCGACGCCCTTCTCGGTAAGCTTGTCGACAAGCCGGGCAAGGACGGTGCGCGGCCATGGCCATTGCCCAAAAGCGGCGAGCGATGCCTCGTCGATATCGATGATGCGCACCGGCGTTTCCGGCGAGTACTGGCGCGGCTGGAGGCGCTGAAAGCTGTCGAAACCGAAATCGCGCAACCGGCCAAGCGCTGCGGGGTCGAAGGCTCGCAGGAGCAGCGCACATGCCAGCACAAGCAGCGCCACCGCCAACGGGCCACTTAGCGCGTTATTGCGTCCGAACGCCCAGCTCATGCGCATGCAGCGATGGTCCCTCCTGCGAATGTCACTTTACGGAACGATGTTCTCCAAGCCAAATGGCGCACCTTGACCGCCGAAAGCAATCATTCCGCGCTGCACGGCATCTACTTCAATCTGAGCGCGCTCGTGCTGTTCTGCACCATGGACTCCATGGTGAAGGCGCTGGGTGGCACCTACGGCTCGTTCCAGCTTATGCTTTTTCGCAGCGCCATCGCCATGCTGCCGGTCGCTGTCCTGATCTGGCGGGCTGGCGGACTGAATATCGTGCGCTCCAATCGGCCGTGGCTGCAGGCGGCGCGCGTGGTCGTCGGCTTCGGCAGTCTGCTGGGCTTCTTTTACGTCTTCCCGCGCATGCCACTGGTCGACGCCTACGCAATCTCGTTTGCCGCCCCGCTGTTCATGGTCGCGCTCTCGGTACCGCTGCTCGGTGAGCCGGTCGGCTGGCGTCGCTGGAGCGCCGTCGGCGTCGGTTTCGCCGGTGTTCTGATCATGCTCGACCCTTGGGGCATGGAGTTCCACGCCATCTCGCTGATCCTTCTGGCGGCGACCTTCTGCTATGCGCTCTCGACCATCCTGGTGCGGCTGGCAAGCCGCCACGATCACGATGTCGTAAGTTTGTTCTGGTTCTCGCTGAGCGCCAGCGTTGTGTCGTTCTTCGGTGCCATCCCGGAATGGATCTGGCCGACGCCGATCGACTGGCTCTGGCTGGTCCTGCTTGGCCTGCTGGGCGGCGTGGCGCAGGTCCTGATCACACGCGCCTGGCGGCTTGCCCCCGCCGCGGTGCTGGCGCCGTTCGATTACACTTCCATCGTGCTCGCCGTCCTGTTCGGCTATCTCTGGTTCAAGGAGCAGCCCTCGCCGACGGTCTGGTACGGCCTGCCGCTGGTCATCGGCTCCGGCCTCTACGTCCTGCACCGCGAACGCATACGGGCGCGCGCGAGGACATCGGAGCCCTCGTCGTGACTCTACGGGGTGGCGGCCAACGGTGGGCACGCCTTCCCCACATAAAGTTTGCGGGAATTCATCGCGGTCCGTTCACTCTGAAGCCCGAAAACCGCCGCTTTGCGGGTTTTGAGTGATTTCCATGGGCGGCACGAATTTCTTTCGCGCAATGCCGAGCATTGACGAACCGGCTTTCGAACCACATCTTGTAGGCATGACCGACACCACCTTCGCCGTGACCGAGAGCGCCGCCAAGCGGATTGCTTTTCTCGCCTCCAAGGAGGCCAAGCCCGTGATGATGCGGGTGGCTGTACTGGGCGGCGGCTGTTCGGGCTTCCAGTACAATTTCTCGTTCGAGGACGCCCGCAGCGACGACGACCTTGTGATCGAGCGCGACGGCGCTTCTGTATTGGTCGACAGTACCTCGCTGGAATTGCTCAAGGGCAGCCAGCTCGACTATGTCGAGGAAATGGTCGGTGCCTCGTTTCAGGTGAACAACCCGAACGCCACCTCGTCTTGCGGCTGCGGCAACTCCTTCAGCGTGTGATCCGGCCGCGATGAAAATCGCGACTTGGAACGTCAATTCCGTCCGCAAGCGGACCGGAAATCTGGTCGCGTGGCTCCAGCGCGCCAAGCCCGATGTCGTCGTGCTGCAGGAGCTGAAGGCGCAGCAGGAGCAATTCCCCAAGGCCGAGATCGAGGCCGCGGGCTACCAGGCCGAGATCGTCGGCCAGAAGGGCTTCAACGGCGTCGCCCTGCTCTCGCTTCATCCCGTCGAAATCACGGCCAGAGCGCTGCCGGATGCCGTGGTCGACGAGCCGGCCCGCTACATCGAGGGCCGCATCTCCACCCCAAGGGGCCCGCTCACGGTCGGCGGCCTCTATCTGCCCAACGGCAATCCGATCGGTACCGAGAAATTCGCCTACAAGCTCGCCTGGATGGAGCGCCTCACCCAGCGCGCCCGGGCGCTTCTTGCGAGTGAAGAAATGTTCGTATTGGGCGGTGACTACAACGTCTGCCCGACCGAGCTGGACATCTACGATCCCAAGGCCTTCGCGGGCGATGCCCTCTGCCAGCCCGAGTCGCGTGCGGCGCTGCGCAAGCTTCTCAACCTAGGCCTGACCGACGCAGTCCGCGCTCTTCACCTCGACGACGCACGCTATACCTATTGGGACTATCAGGCGGGCGCCTGGCCGAAAGACCATGGCCTGCGGATCGATCACCTGTTGCTCTCGCCGCAGGCCGCCGATCGCCTCGCCGCCGTCGGCATCGACAAGGCCGAGCGCGGCAAGGCCGAGCCCTCCGATCATGTACCGGTGTGGTGCGAACTCGACGTCGCAGACTAGATCCTATTCCGCGCCCGAACCGATCACGCCGCCGTCGGCGATGATGCACTGTCCGCACACGAATGCCCCCGCCTTGGAGGCAAGGAATACCGCCACGCCACCGATGTCGTCTGGCTGCCCGATGCGCTTCAGTGCCGCCTTGCTCTCGTTGGCCTTGCGGATCTCCGGATTGTCCCACAGCGCCTTGGCGAAATCGGTCTGGATCAACCCCGGTGCGATGGCATTGATGCGGATGTTGTGCTTGCCCCACTCCATGGCGAGCGATTTCACCAACGAGAGATCGGCAGCCTTCGACATGTTGTAGGCCGCGATATGGGCCGAGCCGATCAGTGCGCCAATCGACGACACGATGATGAAAGCGCCATCCTTGCGCTCCGCCATCTCCGGGCCGACCATGTTCATCAACCAGAGATTCGACATGACGTTGTTCTGCATGATCTTCTGGAACACTTCGTCCTTCAGGCCCGAGAGCGGCCCGAAGTAGGGATTGGAGGCCGCATTGCAGACCATGATGTCGATCTTGCCGTAGGCCTTGCGCGCCTCGGCGATCAGGTTCTCGAGCTGGGCCTTCTCGGAGATGCTGGCAGCGACGGCGACGGCCTCACCACCCTTCGCCTTGATCCCCTTCACGACCTCCTCGCAAGCCGGCAGCTTGCGGCTGGAGACGACGACCTTGGCGCCGTGGGCGGCCATCTGCTCGCAGATCGAGCGGCCGATGCCGCGGCTGCCGCCGGTGACCACGGCCACCTTGCCCTTGAGGTCGAACATCATCGGTCGTCTCCTGATTTCATTTAGCGAGGTATGCGATCAGCTCAACATGAGCCGACCAGAGAAACTGGTCGATAGGCATGAGTTTCTCCAGCCGGTATCCACCATCCTGCAGGACGCGGACGTCGCGGGCAAAGCTTCCCGGATCACATGACGCATAGACCACCCGCTTCACCTTCGATCGGGCAAGTTCGGCACACTGCGCTGCAGCGCCGGCCCGCGGCGGATCGAGCACCACCGTACCAAAGGCGTCGAGCTCGGACGCCATCAGGGCATTGCGAAACAGGTCGCGCCGCACGGCCGTCAGTCTTCCGCCGCCCAGCCGTCGACCGGCTGCCTCGACCGCCGCCACCGATAGCTTGTCGCTTTCGTAAAGCGTCGTGCGCCATGGCCGCCCGATCGTCAGCGTGCCCAGGCCAGAAAACAGGTCGGCCACGCGCTTGGTGTCGCCGACCCACGATGCTACGGCCTCGCGCATCGCCTGTTCGGCCCGCCGTGTTGCCTGCAGGAAAGCGCCGGGAGGTGGCTCGACGGAGACCTCTCCGAAAGTCAGGCTCGGCTGACGGCGCGTAACCACAAGCTCGGCCGTGGCGCGATCGCCCCAGCTCAGACGCGCCAGATCCGCCGCCTCGGCAAACGCCACAAGCTTCTGATTGGCCTCCAGCGACAGGGGGATCCTCTTGTGCGGCCGCACCAGGACATCGAGGCCGGTGTCGGTGTCGTTGGCGATCGCATCGGCCGATCCGCCTTCAGGCAGAATGCCGGCCAGCACCACGCGCAAATGAGGCAACAAGCCCGCCAGCCGCGGCGTGACGACGAAACAGGCATCGACATCGACCACCTGTTGACTTGCGCGCTCATGAAAGCCCGCGACCGCCCTCCGGCCCTGCCGGCGCACGACAAAGTCCGCGCGGCGCCGCTCGCCCGGCAGTCCGGCGAGCGCCGGCTCGAAAGCCGGTGCCGTGACGCCGCGCTGCTCCAGCGCCCGGGAGATCAGATCGTTCTTCCAGCCGGCATAGATGTCCCGCCGCCAATGCTGCAGAGAGCAGCCGCCACAAATCCCAAAGTGCTTGCAGGGAGCCGGCTCGCGATGACGCGACGGGGCCAGCACTTCTACCAGATTGGCCACAATGCCTTCGCCGCGCTTGTCGCGCGGCTCGACCTCGACGATTTCGCCCGGCAGAGCGAAGGGCACGAAGTAGCGTTGCCCGTCCTCTTCCGCGACGCCATCGCCGCGAGCCCCGATCTCAAGGATATTGAGCGTGACGGTCACGCCTGGTTCAGCCGAGCCAGCTCTTGGCCGGCCGCATCTCCCCAACCAGCAGGCCGACGACGTTCCTGATGGGCGGGTGGACGATCTCGTCGCGCTGGCCGGCCGGCAGCACGCCGAGATGATCCAGCAATGCCGCCATCGCGACCTCGGCCGCGCGACCGGCGCCGTCCCACATCTTGATCGCGACGCCGAGACCCAAGGTTGGCAGCATGGCGCAGAACACGCCTTCGGCACCCGTCTTGACCTGCGCCACCCCCGACAGGGCGCCATTGATCCGGGTGCAGAACCGGCCGCTGCCTGCGACCATGAAGGGCTCGGCATTCATGGCGTTCCGGATACGGGTCGCTGCCTCGGCGTGCTTATTCGACAGCCGCGACGGCTCGGCCATGCTCGCCATCGCCCGTGCCAAGGCCTTGAGCGGCGTGGCAAGCGTGGGAATGCCGCAGCCGTCGGTGCCATACGGGAAGGCGTGAGCGTCGGTGCCGCAAAGGTCGCTCATGATCTCGCGCAGGCGGCACTGTACCGGATGATCGTACTTGATGTAGCCCTTGGTCGGTTCGCCATACTGGACAGCCGTGGTCAGAAAACCGCTGTGCTTGCCCGAACAATTGTTGAAGGCGGCCGTCGGCGCTGCGTTCGCGCGTATCAGCGCTTCGATGGTCTGCGGCAGGCGCGGCGCGTGTGTGCCGCACTCCAGATCGCTTTCGCCCAGGCCGACCTTCGCCAGCCACGTCCGCACCGTCTCGACATGACGAGGTTCGCCGTTGTGCGAGGCGCAGGCGAGCGCGATGTGATCGTTGCCGAGTCCGAACCGCTCGACCGCGCCGCTCTCCACGAAGGCCATGGCCTGGATCGGCTTGTTGGCCGAGCGCGGCAGCACCGGCGTGTCTATATCGCCCCACGAGGCCACGATCGCACCGTCTGCCTTCACGACGGCCGCAATGCCCTCATGCCGGCTCTCGACGATGGGGCCGCGGGTAACTTCCACGGCGACCGCACTCCCGGTCACGGGTCCCGCTCCAGCTTGACGACCGTGACGTTGTCCTGATGGTCCTTGGCAGCGGCCAGCACCTGTTCGACCAGGCCGCTTGCCGGCCGCGACGCCGCAGCCACGATCTCCTCGGCCGTGAGGGTCTGCACGCCATCGCTGCATAGCAACAACCGGGCATCGACGCCGAGCCGGCGGCTGCCCTTGTCGATCAGGGTCAGGGGATCGCCCATGACGGCCTCGCGCAGAGTGTGGCGCCCGGGATGCTGCTCGGCCTCTTCCGCCGTCAGCATGCCGCGCGCGACAAGGGCATCGATCTGCGGCGCCATCGAATGGTCTGCATTCAACCGCTCGAGCTTGCCGGCACTCAAGAGAAAGAACGGTGAGTCGCCGACACTGATCCAGCGGACTTCGTCGCCGCGAACTTGTGCCGCCACGATCGTGGCGCCCATGCCGGCAAGTTCGGGCTTGCGTTCGGCACCAATCCGCACGGCTTCGTTGGCATCCTGCAATCCATCGGCAAGGCCACCGCCCTGCTCCACCGCGTGGACGAACGCATCGACGGCCAGCTTGCTTGCCACCGCGCCGCCGGCATGGCCGCCCATGCCATCGGCGACAATGGCCAGCAACGAGCCGTCGCCCAGCGTCACCAGTGCCCAGCTGTCTTCCTGGTAGGGCCGCGCGCCCTGGTGCTGGCTGCCCTTTCCTCGCCACCGCCCCGTCATGCCTAATGCCAGACCGCCGGCAGCTTGCTGAGGCCGCGCAGTGTAAAGCTTCGCCGCCATGCCGGTGCGTCCTTCTCCGGCAGCCGCAGATTGGGCAGGCGTTCGACCAGGGCGGTGAACACGAGCTCGGCTTCGAGGCGCGCGAGTTGGGCGCCGAGACAATGATGGATGCCGCCGCCGAACGACAGCGGCCGGATGTTCTGCCGACCGACATCAAGCGCATCGGGGTCGGCGTACTGCCCCGGGTCGCGGTTGGCCGCGCCCAGCAGCATCACGATGCTCTCGGCGGCCGGCAGCGTCACGCCGCCGACTTCAACCTCGGCGTTGGTCACGCGTCCGGTGATCTGCACCGAAGAGTCGTAACGGAGCAGCTCCTCGATGGCATTGGGGATCAGCGACGGATCGCCCTTCAGCCGTTCCCATTGTTCGGGATGGCGGTGCAATGCCAGCAGACCGTTGCCGATCAGGTTCGTGGTGGTCTCGTGGCCGGCGCCGAACAGCAGGCCGATGTTGGCCTCGAGCTCGGCGGCGGTGAGCTTGTCGCCCGCCTCCTCGGCCTTCACAAGCTCGGTCGTGAGATCGTCCTTGGGCTCGCGGCGGCGCAGCTCGCAGAGCTGGTTGAAGTAGATACCCGCCATCTTGGTGTTCATGTTGGCCTGGTCGAGTTCGGCGCGGGTCATCGGCACTGGCTCGAGGATGCGGCCGTTGACGTTGCTGCCGGCCAGGAACGGCGCGCGGTGCTCCTCCGGTATGCCCAGCATGTCACAGATCACGATCACCGGCAGGCGGTGCGCAAGGTCGCGTATCACGTCCATCTCGCCGCTGCCGGCGACGCGGTCGAGTTGCTCATCGACCAGCGCCCGGATGCGCGGCCGCATGTCGGCGACGCGGCGGGCGGTGAAGGCCTTCGTTACGAGGCCGCGCAGCCGCGTGTGGTCGGGCGGATCCTGCACCAGCATGGTGTGCGCGAGGCTGGCGATCGCCGGCTCTTCCATCCGGTCGCTGCCGTACCGCCGCACCATGTTGCCCACGAAGTCCTTGCCGAAACGGCGGTCGCGCAGCGCGAAGGCCATGTCGTCGTAGCGCGTCATCAGCCAGAAACCCTGCGGCGTCTTGAACACCGGCGCGGTCTCGCGCAGCGCGCGGTAGAACGGATAGGGATCGGCGATGAAGGCAGGATCGAGCGGATTGAAGGCAGGTGGCGCGCGATCCGATGCCGGCGTGGTCATGTCGTTCATGCAGCTTTGTCTAGCATGAACTCCCTTGCGGCGCGACCGTGCGTGACCCTAGCATCGTCTGCCTGTTCATCTCCTTTCCACGCCCGTGCGCCCTGCAGAAAGACCCATGGCATGCTTGGAGTTCCCGCCGCCTACGACTGGATCGCCCATCACGCCGCCCGGCGGCCGGCAATGCTTGCGATCCACGATCTGCAGACGACACGGAAGTTCACCTACGCCCAGCTCGACGCGCGGACCGACCGCTTGGCCGCGGCGCTGGCGGCGATGGGCATTGCCCACGGCGACCGTGTCGCGCTTCTGGCCGCCAACTGCGCCGAGTTCTTCGAGGTCCAGTTCGCCTGCGGACGGCTGGGCGCCATCATGCTGCCGCTCAACTGGCGGCTCACGGTGCCGGAGCTCGAATACATCCTGGGCGACTCGACACCCAAGCTGCTGATCCATGACAAGGCCTTTGCCGATCAGGCCGCGGCCCTCTCGAAGCATCGGCTCGAGATCGATCACGACCGGCCCGACGGCGCCTATGAGCAGGCCCTGGCGGCCGCTCCGGCAGCGCCGCGACCGGTAGACCTCACCCACGATGACACTGCCATGGTGATGTACACCTCCGGCACCACCGGCCACCCCAAGGGCGCGATCATCACCCACGGCATGGTGTTCTGGAACTGCGTCAACCTCGGCATCCCTGCCCTGATCACGCCCGAGACGGTGCAGCTGGTCGTGCTGCCGCTGTTCCACACCGGCGGCCTCAACTGCTACGCCAACCCGGTGCTGCATGCCGGCGGCACCATCCTGATCATGCGCACCTTCGATCCCGGGCTGGCCCTCGACTACCTCTCCGACCCGGCGCTCGGCATCACCCACTTCTTCGCCGTGCCGGCGCCCTACCAGTTCATGATGCAGCATCCCAAGTTCGATGGCGCCGACCTCTCCCGCCTCAGGGTTGCCGGCGTCGGCGGCGCGCCCTGCGCGCTGTCCATTCTCGAAACCTGGACCGGACGCGGCGTGCCGCTGGTCCAGGGCTGGGGCATGACCGAAACCAGCCCGGCCGGCACCATGCTCGATGCCGCCGACGCCATCCGCAAGCTGGGCTCGGCCGGCAAGGCCCTGATGCACACCGCCATCCGCATCGTCGACGACGAGGGGGCCGACGTGACACCAGGCGGCATCGGCGAGCTTCTCATAAAGGGCTCCAACATCACCCCGGGTTACTGGAACAAGCCCGAAGCCACGAAGAGTTCCTTCACCGACGGCTGGCTGCACACCGGCGACGCCGCGCGCCAGGACGAGGAAGGCTTCGTCTACATCGTCGACCGCTGGAAGGACATGTACATCTCCGGCGGCGAGAACGTGTATCCGGCCGAGGTCGAGAACGTCCTGTTCCAGCTGCCGCAGGTGGCCGACGCCGCCATCATCGGCGTGCCCAGCGAACGCTGGGGCGAAGTCGGCATAGCCATCATCGTGCGCAAGCCCGACCAGGCGCTGGCGGAAGGCGACATCATCCGCCACTGCCTCACGCGCCTGGCCAAGTTCAAGGTGCCGCAGTCGGTGGCCTTCGTCGACGCCCTGCCGCGCAACGCCACCGGCAAGGTGCTGAAGCGCGAGTTGCGGCTGCAGTTCGTTTCCCGGCCCGCTCCCTAGACCAGGGGCACGTAGTCGTACTCGCCGACACCCTGCAGGATCAGGAAGGTGAGCGAGCCTTCACCGACGTTGGTCACCAGATGCGGCCGGCCCGCGACGGCCACGAAACTGTCGCCGACACCGAGCCGCACCTCCTGCTTGGGATCCTGCAGGAACAGCCGCATCTGCCCCTCCAGCACGTAGAAGGTGTCGGCGATGTTGGTATGGAAGTGCCACGGTACGGTCTGGGTCGGCGACAGTTGCAGTTCGCTGATCCGGAAGCCGGGACGTTCGGCATGACGCGCCCGCCGCTCGACCTCGTAGAGATGGCTGGCGTCCTTCACCGGCTGCGCTTGTTGCCTGGCCTGCATGTCGTGCCCTCCCGCCTCCACGACCCGTGGAGGTCAAATGTCCCACTGAACCGGCCTCAAGGCCCTGGAATCGCTCGGCTTTCGATGGCCTGCAGGATACGCCCGATGCGCGGCAGAAGCGTGCATTTTCGAAAGCGCCATTCTCTCCCGATACATCAGGTACAGGTTAGGAATATAGGATTCCTGTATAGGAATATCAAGGTGGCCGCCCCGGAATCCGCCCGGGTCAGCGCACCAGCAGAACGGGAGTGCGGACGGTGCGGATCATCGTCGTGGTTGTGCTGCCGACGATCAGCGCCCGAAGCGGCGAGTGCCCGTAGGCGCCCATCACCAGGAGCGAATCGGGCAGCGCCTTCACATAGTCGCCGATCATCTTGTCGGCGTGGCCCGACGCAAAGAGCGAGACCGGCGCCGCGGCTCGCCCCTCCTGCAGGCGCGCGACTGCCGCTGCCATGCGGGCACGATGGGTAGCATCGTCGTGCCCCGCAGTGACCAGATGAACCGCCATGCCGGCAAACAACGGCGAGCCGGCAACAAAGGCCACGGCCTTGATGGCGGCGGGGCTGCCGTCGAAGGCAATGACGACGTTGCGCAAGGCACCGATCTGCCGCGAGGCGATCAGCACCGGCTTGACGCTGGCACGCACGACCCGCTCGATCTTCGAGCCGATATGATCCGTGGCGAATTCGCCCGACGCACCGCGCTTGCCCAGCACGACGAGATCGGCGTCGGCCTCGCGCTCGATGATGGTCTCGACAATGCCGCCATGGCGATGGAGTTGCCGGACATCGGTCACGCCGGCGTCGCGCAGGCGCTTCTCCGCACTATCCAGCAGGACACGGCCCTGCTCGACGGCAAGCCGTCCTTGTGCCTCATCGATCCGCGTCAGTTCCTCGAGCAGCTCGCTTTTGACGCCGAGCCCGATGGCGCCACTCAGGTCGTGCCGCGCCGCCACCGCATCCTTGCGCTGGACGACGTGCAGGATTTCGACGCCGGCCGGCAGCCGGCCCGCCGCCCAGGCGGCCAGATCGCAGACGCTGGTCGCGTAGGATGAGGCATCGATGCAGGCGAGTATCCGTGTCATGTGCGCTCCCCTAGTGGGCAGGCTTGTCGCCCGCTCCCGGTTTGTCGTGAGTGCCAAAGCGATCGACCATCGTGGCGCTGGCTTGGTTCAGGCCCACGATCTCCACGGCAGTGCCTTCCCGCCTGAACTTCAAGATCGCCTTGTCGAGCCCGCCGACCGCCGAGATATCCCAGAAGTGCGACGCCGACACGTCGATGACGACACGGTCGACGACCTCCTTGAAGTCGAAGGCCTCGGCGAACCTCTCGGTCGAGGCGAAGAAGACCTGGCCGGTGACCTTGTAGGTGCGCGTACGCCCGTCGGACGAAAGCTCGGACTCCACCATGAACAGCTTCATTACCTTGCTGGCGAAGAACAGGCCACTCAGCAGGACGCCGGCGAAGACGCCTTCCGCCAGATCGTGGGTCCACACCACGACGACGACGGTCACCACCATGACCACGGAGGACTGCCACGGATGGCTGCGCAGGTTCTTTATCGACTTCCAGCTGAAGGTGCCGATCGACACCATGATCATCACCGCGACCAGCGAGGGCATGGGAATCCGGCTGACCAGCGGGCCCAGTGCGACGATCAGGAACAGCAGGAAACAGCCGGCAACCATGGTCGACAGCCGCGTGCTGCCGCCCGACTTCACGTTGATGACCGACTGTCCGATCATGGCGCAGCCGCCCATGCCGCCGAAGAAGGCGGTGACGAAGTTGGCGATCCCCTGCCCCTTGCACTCGCGCCGCTTGTTGCTGGGCGTGTCGGTGAGATCGTCGACGATCTGGGCTGTCATCATCGATTCGAGCAAACCGACGGCCGCCATCGTCAGCGAAAACGGGAAGATGATACGCAGGGTCTCGAAGGTGAACGGCACCGACGGTATCGCGAAGTAGGGCAGCGTCGACGGCAGCTGCCCCATGTCGCCCACCGTGTTCACTTTCAGGCCGCCGTAGATCGAGGCGACGGTCAGGACGACGATGGCGATCAGTGGCGACGGTACCGCCTTGGTGAGACGCGGCACGAGATAGATGATGGCCAGTCCGCCGGCCACCATCGCATAGGTGAGCCAGGTCACGTTCATCAGTTGCGGAAGCTGGGCGGCGAAGATCAGGATCGCCAGGGCGTTGACGAAGCCAGTGATGACCGAGCGCGAAACGTACTGCATCAGAAGATCGAGGCGCAGGAATCCGGCGGCGATCTGCATCAGCCCCATCAGTACGGTGGCGGCGAAGAGATACTGGACGCCATGGTCGCGGACGAGCGGCACGACCAGCACCGCAATCGCCGCCGTTGCCGCCGAGATCATGCCGGGTCGGCCACCGACCAACGCGGCAATGACGGCAATCGAGAAGGAGGCATAGAGGCCGACCTTGGGGTCGACACCGGCGATGATCGAAAAGCCGATGGCTTCAGGGATCAGGGCAAGGGCGACGACGATCCCGGCAAGGATGTCGCCGCGCGGATTGGAAAGCCATTCGCTGCGCAGCGAGGCGATTGAGGGCATGTCGCGAGAACCTGAACGGTGAGCGGGCGGTCCCGCGCCGTGCCAGGAATACCGGGACCGGATGCAGGGACTTGGGATCGCTTTGCGTTATCCGGGGGATAGGCGCCCGGCGGAGCCACCCGGCAGGCCGGGTCCATCGAAGGCAAATTAATAGCCGACAACCTGCATATGCTGCAAGTGCGAAGTGGATTATTTTTCTAACATTCAAATAGTTAAGGCCAAAATATCAACAACCTCTCGCATGTGCGTTATGCACAAGGCCGCTGGTATTCGCCCTCCTGACCGTGCGACAAGCCTCGCGATCCTTTGGCGAAAGGCTGCTTCGATATGCTGACGATTTATGGCGTCTACCGCTCACGTGCCTCACGAAACATCTGGCTGGCCCACGAACTCGGCCTGCCGTTCAAGCATGTCCCGGTGATTCAGCATTATCGCGATCCCAAGCCTGCCGGGATGCTGCACACCCGCTCGCCCGAGTTCCTCAAGGTGAACCCCAACGGTCACGTACCGTCGATCGACGACGATGGCCTGATTCTGCACGAGTCGCTGGCCATCAATCTCTATCTCGCCAGGAAGCATGGCGGCCCGCTGGGCCCCGCCACGGTGGCCGAAGACGGCGAGATCGGCATGTGGGCGCTGTGGGCGGCGACCGAGGTCGAGCCGCACGCCATCAGCGCGCTCTATCATCGTCTCGGCAATCCGAACGGCGCGACGGATCCCCGGATCGCCGATGCCGCGGTCGAGGCACTGAAGGCACCGTTCGCGGTGCTCGAACAGGCGGTGGCTGGCAACGGCTGGCTGGTCGACCGCCGCTTCACGGTGGCCGACCTCAACACTGCCGAGATCGTGCGCTATGCCCAGGCCGCCGCACCGGAGCTGTTCGAGGCCGCGCCGAAGGTGAAGGCCTGGCTCGCCACCTGCCACGCCCGCCCCGCTTTCAAGAAAATGTGGGCCGAGCGTGACAAGGAGCCGGCTTAGGCCGTCGCAGCCGGAGCAACGGGGGTAGCCGGGGCA
>ERZ890510.1249-NODE-1249-length-17039-cov-6.626413_pt1 | contig 17039 bp, 9 predicted proteins | sample MGYA00521265_ERZ890510 | MGnify/ENA primary metagenome ERZ890510 (study PRJEB32303, sample SAMEA104408624) | aquatic metagenome | biome: Brackish water; feature: Chemocline; material: water | place: Baltic Sea | collected 2014-10-26T21:54:00 | depth 110 m ...
CCAGCGATCCGACCTCCTTGGACAGCTCGTCACGCAGCGTGCTGAAGATCGACGCCGGCACGGCGATCTCGCGAAACGTGGCAGTGGTCACTTCCATCTATCCTCCGAACTCTGGGCAGGTGGCCGGTCGCTGCGTGCTGCCGGCCATGACAACAATGAAGTCTCGTCGCGCCACACTTATGTTTGGGCGCGTTGCGTGGCTAATATACAACAGTGTGGGTGGACAGACCCGGAGGAAACATGGAATACGATCATGAATCGAAAGTCGTCAATTTCATAGCTGGCCTTCTCCTTGGCGCCGTCATCGGTGCGGGGTCGCGTTGCTGACCGCCCCCGAGTCCGGATGCCGCACGCGAAGGCGCATAAAAAAGACCGCCGTTCAGATCCGAGACCAGGCCGGTGATCGTTGGGACGATCTTTCCGATGAAATGAAAGGGAAGGTCGATGACGCCATAGGTGGGGCGAAGGGCCGTTTTGCTCGCTGAGCGCCCGGCATGATCCCGACCCGGATCATCGAGGCCAAGAGAGACGGGGAGCGCATCGAAGCCGACGACCTTCGGGCCTTTCTGAACTCGTATGCCACCGGCGATACGCCCGACTATCAGATGTCGGCGTTTCTTGTTGCGGTCTATTTTAACGGTCTCGACGCAGACGAAACCGACGTCTTCGTGCAGTCCATGCTCGCCTCGGGGACATCGCTTGATCTCAGCTACCTTGGCGCCCCGCGCGTTGATAAGCACTCGACGGGCGGCGTAGGAGACAAGGTGTCGTTGGCACTCGCGCCCCTGGTGGCCTCGTTGGGCGTCTTTGTCCCCATGATGTCTGGCCGCGGGCTAGGGCACACGACGGGCACGTTGGACAAACTCGAAGCCATTCCAGGATTTCGCACCGACCTCTCCCTGTCTGACTTCAAGAACGTGCTCGAACGGGTCGGCTGCGCTATGATTGGCCAGACTGCCGAAATCGCACCGCTCGACAAACGACTCTACGCGCTCAGAGATGTGACGGGCACAGTTGCCGTGCGGCCCCTGATCGCGGCGAGCATCATGAGTAAGAAGCTGGCCGAGGGGCTGACGGGACTCCTCTTGGATGTGAAGGTTGGCGCCGGGGCCTTCATCCCGGAGGAGGATCGCGCGATCGAGCTCGCTACCACGATGGTCGATATCGGCTCAAGGCGGGGCCTGCCCACCGTGGCGCTTCTGACGGCAATGGATCGACCCCTGGGGTGCGCGATCGGTAATGGGCTGGAGACCGCCGAGGCGATTCTTTGTCTGCGGGGTGGGGGACCCGACGACCTCCGGGAGCTTTTGCTCCGCCAGGCGAGCGAAATGTTGCGACTGACCGATCCCACGGTAGGCTCCTTGGCCGCCACGGCTCGGGCCGAGGAATCCTTGGACGGTGGGCGTGCTTTCGAGCGATTCGCCGAGATGGTGGGGGCCCAGGGCGGAGATACGAGTGTGCTCGACGACCCCGGGCGCCTGGCCACGGCAGCGCTCCAAGGCACGGTTGTCGCACTTGAGGCAGGCGTGGTCTCGGAAGTGAGGCCAAAGGAACTGGGGCAAGGCGTCGTCGCCCTGGGAGGAGGGCGCCAACGTATGGACCAGGCGATCGATCTCGGCGTCGGCTTCGAAGTGCAAGTGCGGCCCGGGGAGACCGTCTCAAAAGGAGACCTTCTGGCCGTGGTCCACGCTACGGATACGCGCGGCCTTGAGATCGGAGAACAAGTGGTGCGTGCCGCAGTCCGGGTGGGGGACGATTCGATGCAAAGCCAGCGGCCCCTCGTCTCGCACGTGGTTGACGTCTCGGGCGTGAGCGCCGCGACCTAAGCGTGTCCTGTCCCGACGTTCATTTTCCACAACCTTCGTCGCGCTCACTGCGGCACCGAGGTCGCCTGGGCACCTTGTGTGGCTGCGCCGGTTGGACTGGCCGGGTGTGAGTCCTCCGTGACGGATCACTGAGTGGCAGGCCTGGGTGCGTGGTTTAGCGAGCCCCCGAACCCAGACCTCCCAGAACGAGCGCGAGCGGCCCCTAGGTCGGCCGCCTCCCCCACGCCGGGTGTTCCACAGCCAACTGCGAGGCTTGGTCGACCTGTGTCTACGTCGCTCTCAGGGAGCCCGCGGCACACGAAAACGTCGATCGGAACGGTCGCAAAATTCGGTCGGTTCGGTCCCGGGGATGTAGTACTCCGGGTATTGGTCCTCCTGGGGACACCATCGCGACGCGAGCTTGCCGGTCGAGCGGTCGACGAGGACCGTGTTGAGGCCCGGTAGCAGCGGCCACCGGCTCGGCATGGGCAGTAGCGGCGCCCGCTCCACGACGCCGTTCGCCTCGTCAGCCTTCACGCCGACATACACGCGCCTCATGAATTCGCCCCAGACCGGGGCCGGTAGCACCGCTCCTGTCGCGACTCCGAGGCCGGGGCCAAGCTTGAAGATTGGCGCCGGGTTATCCATGCCGAACCAAGCCGTCGCGAGTAGGGTGGGCGTGAACCCCGTGAACCACACGTCGGTGCCGTCGTCGGTGGTGCCTGTCTTGCCTCCGGCCGGGACCGAATTGGGTAGCTGGGCGCGCAGTCGGATCGCCGCGTATCCGGTGCCTCGGCCTACGACGTCTTCAAAAATGGAGACCATGATGCGCGCCACGAGGCTGTCGATCACCTGCGTGCGCTCCGGCTGCGGTTCCCAGATCACAGTCCCGTTGGCGTTTTCAACCCGAAGGATCGGGAAGGGACGCACCTTTGCGCCCATATTCGGAAATGCGGAGTAGGCTTCAGCCACCTGGATCGGGATCACCTCGACGGCACCGATCGTCGTGGAGGGGAAGCGCTCGATCTCGGTCATGATCCCCATACGGCGCGCCGTCTGCGCGACAGTCTCGATCCCCACTTCCTCCCAGCCGAGTTTGATGGCGATCATGTTCGTCGACGTGACCATCCCTTGGCGAAGGGTCATGGGCCCTTTGAAGTCGTTGCCAAAGTTGGCCGGACGCCAGTCATCACCGCTCACCTGAGGATAGACCACGGGGGAATCGACGATGATGTGTGAGGCCGGGATCCCGCTGGCGATGGCCGATGTGTATACGAACGGTTTGAACGAGGACCCTGCCTGCCGCTGGGCCAAGCGCGCTCGGTCGAATTTTGACTGTTGGTAGTCCCGTCCGCCGATCAACGCACGCACGTGGCCGGTAGCTGGGTCGAGGGCCACGAAGGCACCCTGAAGGTAGGGCGTGGAGCCGGGAAATGAAGTGACGGTGTCAAAGTCAGCGTAGCGGGGGTGCTTAAAGCGAACGGAGTCAGCCTCAATCGTCGTGAAGCCCCACTCCATCGCCTCTTCCGCGGCTCGTTGCATATCAAGGTCGAGGGTCGTATAGACCCGCATGCCGCTCCGATAAATGTCGTCGCCGAAACGATCCTGGAGGATTTGTCGCACCCACTCCTCGAAGTAGGGGGCAACGGATGTGACATCGCCCACGGGCTCGGACTCAGGGAGCGCGAATCGCTTCCAGGTCTCCGCCTCGTCTCCGGTCAGGTAACCAGAGTCAGCCATGCGCGACAACACCAGGTTCCTTCGAGCCAACGCGGCGTCCGGGTAACGGAACGGGTCGAGGCGGCCCGGAAGGTTAATGATGGCTGCCAACAGCGCCGCTTCCGCGACGTTGATGTCCGTGACGCTCTTTCCGAAGTAGTTGCGCGATGCGTTTTGGAAGCCGAACCCGCGCCCCATGTAGACTTCGTTGAGGTACGCCTCGAGGATCTGGTCTTTGGTATAGGAGCGCTCAATATCGAGGGCGACCTGGACCTCCTTCAGCTTGCGAACGTAGCGTCTCCTGAAGCCGATCTCGTCGAAGAGGTTTCTCGCGAGCTGCTGTGTGATCGTACTACCACCGCCAAGGTTCCTGAACGTCAGCACCCCAAAGACGGCGCGCGCGATCCCGATGGGGTCAAAGCCCCCGTGGTCGTAGAAGCGCTTGTCCTCGATGGCTACGACCGCCTGGGCGACGTACTCGGGCAACGCATGGATCGACACGGGTGTCCGTCGCTCGTACCCGATTTCGGCAATCTGACGGCCATCGTGGCTCAACAGCTTGCTAGTCTGTTCGTGCTCAAAGGTCCGGATCTGAGCGATCGACGGACATTCATCGCCCGCGCACATGTTTCTCCATGCGCCCAAGAGTCCACCAGCGCCGAGGGCACCTAAGAAAGCTGCGCTGAACAGAAAGAAACGGGGGTGCCAAAGGCGGCTCAGGAACCTGCTTAGGCGAGAAGACTCGCTCGCCGTACTCTTCGACTTTTCCGGTGTCATCGTCAACTGATTCGGGGTGCGGGACACTTCGTCGCGCCTTCTTACTGCAATTGGGGTGCCAATCGGGGCGCCGGCTGAAGCTAGCGTAGGACACGACAGCCGCTCAAGCATGACTCAGGGCCGCCCCGGGCAACGAAATGCCTCGTAACAAAGGCGTTCTTATTTTCTTGACTTTACCACCCACGCCCTCATATGCTTTACCTGTTTGAGAAGGGTAGGATGGACGCAACGCCACTGTGGGCTGTGTTGGGATGCGGAAAGTTCGGCGGAGTCACGATTATCCAATTGGTCAGGAGTAATCTATTGAGGCCTCCTCAGCTCGAGATTTTTCCAAAAAATCAAAAATCGATTCGGCACCGTTCTTTAGGCTCGGTGGCGAATTTTGTATTGGCGTTCAGTGTATGTGGACTGAACGCTATTCCCTCGCGCGGACACATGACCATCCGACGCGTTCTTACCCACCCCCAAGGAGGTACCCGATGAAACTTTGGGGTAAGTGTATTCCTATTTTGGCAAGTGCGGCGATGGTCTTCGCTGTACATGCCGCGCCAGTTCATGCTCAAGCGACCGGCACCGTTACCGGAATGGTCGTCGACGCAACGAGTGGGCGCACTCTGGAATCAGCCCAGGTTTACATTTCGTCCTTGAACATGGGTGGACTGTCGAACCAATCAGGTCGATTTCTTATTCTTAACGTACCGGCTGGCTCGCACGAGCTTCGTGTTGAGCTGATCGGTTACGCCGGCGCCACCCAGAACATCACGGTGACCGCTGGGCAAGCCACGACTGTTGAAATGCAGCTGAATTCCACCGCGCTCCGTCTTCAGGAGCTGGTGGTGACAGGTGTGGCGGGCGCTACGCCCCGCATCAAGCTGCCGTTCACAGTCGAGAAGGTGGACTTCACCGAGATGCCGGTTCCGGCATCCTCGGCCGAAGGGCTTCTCGCGGGTAAGGTTCCTGGCGTGAAGGTCCAGAGTAGCAGTGGTAAGCCAGGTGATCAAGCGGAAGTGATGCTCCGTGGCCCGACAACGATCACGGGCTCACAGTCACCGCTCGTTATCATCGACGGTGTGATCACGGACAACACGATGGCGGACATCGACGCGCTCGACGTCGAATCCATCGAAATCGTGAAGGGCGCAGCGGCAGCCTCGCTCTACGGCTCGCGCGCCTCGAACGGCGTCATCAACATCCGCACTCGGCGTGGTGCAGGCCTCCGCGTCGACCAGTCGCGGATCACGGTCCGCAACGAGTATGGGCAAGGCTCGCTCGTGAAGCAGCTTGACCTCTCGAAAAACCATCCGTACAAGCTTGACGCGTCGGGCAATTTCGTAGGTTCCGACGGTGCCGTGATCGACTTCGCGGACTCTGACACGGGTGAGCCGCAGCTTGACGACGGCGGTACGACCTCGACCGCGTTCCAGGACAACGCGTATCCGGGCCAGACCTTCAATCAGATCGATCTCTTCTTCGATCCCGGAGTCAACTACACGAACTACGTGGCGGTCGAGGGACGGACGGGGACGACAAACTACCGCGCGTCGTTCTCCAACTCTGCTGAGTCAGGGATTGTCGTGGGCAACGACGGCTTCGACCGTCGCACGTTCCGCATGAACCTCGACCACCAGGTGCGTGACAACTTCGACATCGCAATCAACACGTTCTACGCGAAGTCGCACCAGGACGAGCTGTCTGGCGGTTCTTTTTTCAGCCTGACGTTCATGGGCCCGCAGGTCGACCTGGCCAGGCGCAATACGAACGACCAGCAGTGTGCGAAGGCGAAGGAGCTGGGTGGTTGTCTGTTCATCAACCCAGATCCGCGGTCCAATGAAGACAACCCGCTGTACGCGATCGAGAACCTAGATCAGAATGACGACCGGCAGCGCTTCATGTCGTCGGTCGATGCTCGTTGGTCTCCGGCGTCGTGGTTCGACCTTGAGGCCAACTACAGCCTCGATCGGTCCGACACCCACACCACCAACATCACTCCGTTGAACTATGCGAGTTCTCAGACGACACCGAACGAACCGATCATCCGGGACAAGGGACACCTGACGCGGCGGAATGGTCTTTCCAACGACATCAACGCTTCACTTACGGCGTCGTTCAACCGTGCCTTTGGTGATCTGACGGTGCGGACCAAGGTGCGTTACCTGCTCGAGGATCAGCACTCAGAGAATTACTCGATCGACGCTGACGACTTTACCGTCGGTGGAATTCCGTCGTTCGACAACATCTCTGGTGGCACGTCCGCGAGCTCGAGCCTCATGGACGTTATCGCGCAGGGCTACTTCTTCATCACGGCCCTCGACTATCAGGGTAAGTATGTCGGTGACTTCCTGGTCCGTCGCGACGGTTCGTCGCTGTTCGGTCCCAAGGAGCGCTGGCAGACCTACTTCCGTGCGGCCGCCGCTTGGCGGTTGGCCCAGGAAGACTGGTGGCCCGTGGACATGATCGACGAGTTCAAGCTCCGTTATTCGGTTGGAACGGCCGGTGGTCGTCCGCGGTTCTCCAGCCAGTACGAGACCTACAGTGTGTCGGCGGGCGTGATTACGCCGCAGACTTTGGGTAACTCGCAGCTCAAGCCTGAACTGTCGACCGAGCAGGAGTTTGGGCTCGAGATGGTACTGTGGAATAAGGTTGGCGCCACGGTCACATACGTGGACAACAAGATCGAAGATCAACTCCTCAACGTGCCCCTACCTGGCTACGCGGGCTTCGGTAGCCAGTGGCAGAATGCCGGTACGCTCGAAAGCAGCACTTGGGAGGCGTCTATAGAGACGTCGATCATCGACCGTCCAGACATGAGCTGGTCGACGCGCGTCAACTTCGACCGCACGCGTCAGGAGATCACCTACCTGAATCGCCCGGCGTACCGTAGCGGTGCGACTTACATCCGTCAGGGAGAGTCTCTCGGTACCTACTACGGAGACCGTTATATCAAGGACTGTGGTGCCATGCCGGACGGCACCGACTGCTCGCAGTTCCAGGTCAACGACGACGGTTACCTCGTCTACGTTGGCGCGGGCAACAGTTACACGGACGGAATCGCCAAGGGTCTATGGGGAACCAGCGGCCCGAACGGCGAGAGTTGGGGTCGCATCATGGGGGAGGAAGACGCAGACGGGAACCCGTTCTTGTTCCTCGGGCGTGCGATTCCGGACTACAACGTGAATTGGGCGAACACCTTCCGCATGGGTAATCTTCAGGCGACGGTGCTCCTCGACGGGGAGTTCGGGACCGACAAGTACAACCAGACGCGGCAGTGGTCCTATCGTTCGTGGCGTCACGGTGAGGTCGATCAGGCGGGCAAGGCCGACGGCTTGAAAAAGCCGATTGGGTACTACTCGGACCTGTATAACGTTAACTCCCGCAACTCCCACTTTGTGGAAGACGGCAGCTATATCAAGCTTCGCGAGGTGTCGTTGCGCTACACGCTCGATCAGTCCACGCTCTCACGTTTGGGTGGTGGACTCGGCCTCGAGTCGGCTGCGATTTCTATTACCGGTCGCAACCTCCTGACGTTCACCGACTTCTCCGGGTACGACCCTGAGGTCGGCGGACTTAGTGGCGATCAGGAGGACTCGTTTGGATATCCGAACTTCCGGACGATTACGGCAGTTCTTGAGCTGATTTTTTAGGAGGACGGCAAATGAAACTTCTACGAATCCTTGCATTGGCAGGGATCGCGATCAGCGCTACGGCCTGCGGTGACCTTGATGTGGTCAACCTGAACGACCCGGACCGCGAGCGCGCAATTTCGACACCCGGGGACGTTGAGTCCCTGATCGCCGGCTCGTTCTCGAGTTGGTGGTCCTCAGGGCACTACAACGCTGGTGGCGTCGTGATGAGCACGATGGCTGATGCCCACACGTCGTCGTGGGGTAACTTCGCTATGCGTGAAGCGAGTTCTGAGCCCAGGACCGCATACAACAATGACCCTTCGGCGAACTACGCCTACGTCACGCGCAACACCTGGCGTGACAGCTACCGTGCGCTTTCGGGTGTGCGCGATGGCCTAATAGCCATCGAGAACGGCGTGGAGTTAGGGGTAGATGGCGTGGACACGCCGCGTGCCCAGGCCTTCGGCGCGCTGATCCAGGGCCTTGCCCTGACGCGTTTGGCCTCAATGTTCGACCGTGCGTTCATCGTTGACGAGACTACCTCGCTCGACGATCCGAATGCATTGCCTGAAATGTCGCCGTATGCTGACGTTATGGCTGCTGGGCTTGCCAAGCTCGATGCGGCCATTGCCATGGCCGGTTCGAACAGCTTTACCATCCCGCCAGCGTGGGTTGGTGACGGTGGCTCGTGGAGCAACACGCGCATGGCGCAGATTGCCCACGGCTACAAGGCGAAAGGGATGATCGAGGTCGCGCGTACGCCGGCCGAGCGGGCGGCGGTGAACTGGGGTGCGGTAATGTCTGAGGTGAATGCTGCGCACACCGAGGACTTCGATGTGTTCTCGAATGACGTGAACTGGGCCTGGGACCGCCTGAAGAACCACGGAGGGTCAAACCCAGGTTGGGGTCGCACAGACCTTCGCCACGTTGGGCTGGCAGATCAGAGTGGCAACTACCAGGCGTGGATCGGACAGAGCAACCCCGAGCTGCGCGATCACTTCAAGATCGACACGGATGACCGCCGCATTACAGCTGCTGGCAATCCGGAGGGGCATGGTACGTATATTCGCTGGAACTCCGGCGAGGTGTTCCCAGCCTCCCGTGGCACGTACCACTTCTCGAATTATTCCGACAACATTTGGTACTGGTACTACAGGGCGAACTATGTCGGCGTGACCGGCGTATTCCCGACCCGGGAACTCGACCTGATTAGGGCCGAGGCTCTTTACCGGACGGGTGACCTCCAAGGGGCTGCGGACATCGTGAACGAAACCCGGGTCGCGAACGGCGAACTTCCTGCCGTGACGACGACGGGGACGTCGGGTGCCCGTTGCACGCCGCGTAAGTCTGACGCGTCAGGCAACTGCGGCGACCTCTGGGACGCTTTGAAGTACGAGAAGCGTGTCGAAATTTGGCACTATGAGATGGGCACCGAGTTCTTCGATGACCGTGGCTGGGGTGATCTTGTGGCCCTGACGCCGCTTCACTTCCCGGTACCGGGCGCAGAACTCGACTTGCTTCTCATGGAGATCTACACGTTCGGTGGTGCGGGCGGCGAATCTTCCGCTCCGCGTCTTTGGACGGACGTGATGGATCCAGCGACGATTCGTTGGAGGGCTGAAGCACTCGAGGCCTACAACGAAGCGCAGCAGGCTGACAAGGACCCCGGAGTGATCCGCTGATCGCGACGGAGTAACTTTTCAAAAGTAGAGTGGCGGGTCGTCGCGCTTCGGCGCGGCGGCCCGCTTTCTTTTTTGGTGGCAGAGTGCTTGAGCACTCTATGCAATGTTGAAGGGGGGCGTGAGTGGGCAGCCAATGGGTCGGTAGGCTTGTGAAGGGCGTTGGGGCTGGCCTTTGCTTGATGTCGATCCTGCCCGCGAGTCGCTTGCTCGATGGTTCGAAGGGATTCGCCGTAGGCGATTTCGTTTCTGCGGCCTCCTCGTACAGTCAATCGGGGTTCTTGGCCCTTGCTGTGGTGTTGTTGGTCGGGCTTGCCCTGTGGCCGTGGGCAACGCGGGTGTTAGGTGGGCTACGCCGGTTCGACGCCCTCTCCGATTCCCGCCTTGCGTTCGGTGCAGGACTCCTCGGTCTCTTTGCGTCCGCTGCGTTCTCTTTGGTCGCATTGGACGGTGGGCCGCTGCTGGTGGACGGGATGAGTCAGTTGGTGCAAGCACGCCTGTTCGCCGCAGGGGCGCTCGCGATTCCGTCGGACGCGCCCATCGAGTTCGTCTACTATCAGTATCTCGCTCCGTCCGACTTGGGATGGGCGTCGCAGTATCCCCCCGGGTTTTCGGCAATCTTGGCTGTCGGCATGCTGATCGGGGCCCCATGGCTGGTGGGACCGGTCGTGCACGGCGCGACGGCATGGTTGGGGGTGCGATTCGCCGGGACGTTGTTTCCGGACGACAGGCCGGTGGTTCTTGTCACAGCCGGCCTTCTGGCCTTGTCTCCGTTTTCCCTGGCCTTAGCTGGCGCCTACATGAACCACGGCGTGGCCGCGTTTCTGGGGCTCGTTGCGGTCTATGGGGCGTTACGTGCGGAGCCGTCTGGGAAAGCCGCCTATTGGGGCATAGCCGCCGGATTCAGCGTTGGCCTTCTTGCCACCGTGCGCCCTCTAACCGCGGTGTGCGTGGCGGTGTCGGCCGGACTCGCCTGGGCCCTGACCTCTGGTGCGGCGACACCGAGCGGTGTCCTGCGGCGGATGCGATTTCCGATCTTCGCCGCAGTCGCCGCGCTACCTCCGACGCTCGCGTTGCTGTGGTTCAACGCCAAGCTGTTCGGGGGGGCTCTGTCGTGGGGGTACACCGCTGCTCAGGGCCCGAATCACGGACTCGGCTTCCACGTGGACCCTTGGGGAGCGATGTACGGCCTCTCGGAGGCGTTTGCCTATAGTGCAACCGAATTGCGCGCGCTGGGTGCTGAGATGGCGGGTGTTCCACTGCCGCTCGTGGCATGGCTCGGAGTCGCCATCTTGTTCTCTGGAGCGCGCGCACGGCTGTTGATCGTGCCGGTCGTATGGGCCACCAGCCTCGTGGTCGCTGGATTCTTTTACTGGCATCACGACCTTTCCATGGGCCCCCGTCTCTTGGCGGACACGGCCCCAGCTTGGTATGTCCTTGTCGCGTGGGCCGTGGTGGCCTCAGTGCGTTGGGCCGAGACTGTGAAGCGTGGCGCTTATGGTGGGTATGTCCGAAGTGTATCCTTGGCCTGCCTCGCAGCTGCCCTCGTGGCGACACCCATCCGCCTAGCCATCTACGGAATCGAGGCGAGGGGACGTGGGCTAATGGTGGAATCCATCGCGGCCCCCAATTCCGTGGTCTTCGTGCACGACAGCTGGGACTCAAGGCTTGCCGGGCGACTCGCCGCGATGGGCTTTCGTGACGATGAGATCCGGATGGCGCGAGCGGCTTGGTCTTCCTGCGATCTGTACAACCGCATCAGCCTCTTGGACGCCAGCCCGGAGCCATCCATTGAGCGGTTGTTGGCGGGCTCCGGGCAACGCCCCCTCAGCGCCCGTACGATGCCGTCCGGCTCCGTGGTCCGCACGTATGAGGGTGAAGCACTCAGCGCCGAGTGCCAGCGCGAGGCCGGGTCAGATTTTCGTGGCATCTCGGGCCTGCCCCAAAGATCCTGGCGCGGGGATCTTCCGGGGGCTGAGCGTGGCCGGGCAATGTATGTTCGCGACATGGGCCCAGAGCGGAATCTACGACTCCTGAGGGTGTTCCCCGAGCGTGAGGTTAGGGCCCTGATTGCGGGCGAAGGTGCAAGCCCGAGTAGCTTGGTGTCGTATGAGGAAGGAATGGAGGTGTGGTGGGGTGGGCCGGGCGGCCCTCCTTGACGTTGGGGCTGAGATGGACGGATTATCGATGAGTGTTGGAGGCGGACCCCTGAGGAGGATTCGATGAAGCGGTTGAAACGATTCATGTTGGTATTCCCGTGCGCGCTGGTGCTAGCGGGGTGTGCGGCAGGTGCAGGTGGTGGGGCGAATCCGAGGTACACCAGAGATTTCGGCCGACTCCTCGTGCCTACGCTTGAGGAAGCGCGGCTCAAGGTGTGGGCGAAGCACAACTGGCACCTGAGACGCGACGAGAACGAGTCTCAAAATGTCTATTGGGAGTCGGAGTGGCGTCCGTTCCAGCCACCTGAGGGTGCTGCGATCACGGGTCCAACCGAGGCCCGCGGTCGGATCATCCTTCGTGGGCGCCGCGTGGCCGGCGAACTGGATGGCGGCTCACAGTTCAGGGTGACCTTTGTCGGCGAATACGAGGTCCGGGGGGGAGCGTCGCCCGATTGGCGCCCAGTGGAGCCACCCGAAGACGCCGTGGATGTCTTCGAGAAGGTATCCAGCGATTTGTCCCTCGAAGTGAGGACCGGCGTCCGCCGGTAAGCGTCTGAGGCGGGGCGTATGGGATGGCACATCCACTGCGCCCCGCTTAGATCGCTTCCCTCGGAGCCTTCGGCGTGGATCTGCCTGGGCTATCCAATGATCTCAATCTCCGTGACCCGCGTGACCGTCGCTCCACTCATTCGGTCGGTCGCGTCGACCTCGAGTCGGTAAAATCCGGTGTCGAGCCCAGCCAACCCGATGTCGAAATGCCGCCTTACGGTGCGGCTGTCGGTTTCTTGCTGAAAGCCGAGCGTAATCGGCTCCGTGTTCGTGCGCCTGTTACCGGCCTCGTCCATCGGCAGGAGCCGGAAGTCCAGCGCATAATGACTCAATCCTGCGGCGTCTAGTTGAAGGTGGTACAGCTCCAGGTAGACCCGGAGGGCATCGAGGGTCCAGATCACGTTTCCGGGGAGTAGCGGGAAGGGTAGAGGATTCGTAGCGCCTGTAGGCGCGTTCCAGGGCGTGCCCACGGCAAGATCGCTGACCTCGAAGACGGACGGGTCACTTCTGAGAGGCTCTTCAACGTAGGCGTGCCCCTGTCCCGGGAGCGACAACGTGTCTCCCTCGGTGGTCCGCTCCCCAGAGACCGTTCCAAATACCGTGAAGTGCAAGGGCTGCGGTGGGTTCCGTAGGTTAAAGACCGAGATACCGCCCAACGCCGCAGGCGCCATCTGCACGATTCGGCCCGCTTCATCGAGTTGGCGGTCACGCACGATGAGCGTGTGCTCGGTGTCACGTAGTGTGGCAGCGAGGCCGGCGCGGCGATCCTGACCCGCGAGCCTGAGTCGAGGAGCTGAGAGCGCCTGGACCACCACCATAGGTTGATTGGAAGGATCGAGGATCCGCACGGCTTGAACGACCATCTCGACGCTTCGGGCCGCCCCTTCGAAATCGGATCTGACCGAGACGGTGGGCACGCCGATCGGGGCGTATTTGTCCTCCTCAGAGAATCGATAGCTAAACGACTCCAGCGCCGCGGCAGACGGCGAACGTCCTCCGCCGCCAAAGACGTTGCGCCGCATCGTGAACCCGTCCCAAGTGCTGGACAGTTCGTCGAAGCGACGACCGAAGTGGCCACCGAGAATCGCCAGGTCGCGGTAGTAGAACAGCTCGAGGTAGTGTTGGGCGCGAACTCCACCGGGCGTGAAGGAAGCAGAGGAAAGCGATCTTGCGGCGTCGCTGATCAGGTCCATCGGCCCATCGACCCACTCGAACGGACCCGTGCCCCGCACATTTCCGAATAGGTAGTATGTGAACTCTTCAGGGTGCAGGCCGCCGTACTTCCACAGTTCGTATTGAGGGTTGGGGTCGAACTGCCGCATGCGCATCCTCGCCTCGGCGCTCGGAATGCGGATCTTCAATTCCATCTCGCTGGCGCCCAAGCTTCCCCTAGCTCGGGTGTCGGGCGGCCCGTACTTCACATAGACGACGCCACGGTCGTCGGTGTCGTAGACGCTCGACCGATTGTACGTGTAATCTTCGCGAGCCGTCACGATGCGTTTCCAGTGTTCAATCAAGCGCTCGTTCACGGCCGTTTCCGGGGTCGGATCGTGCTCTAGCCAAAATCGTCCGATCCTGAGCGCGAGACGCTCGACAGGCCCCTCGAAGAGCGGCATCCACCGGACAGAGTCCTGGGGAGAAAGCAGTGGCAAGATCCGCCTTGTTTCCGACTCGACGTGTTCTCGCATGGGTTCGAGATCGGTGCCCGAGAAGCCCCACAAGTACAGCTGCGTCGCTTCCTCGAATCGATCTGGGTCATCCTGTTTCACGACGGTAGCCATGAAGGCCGGGCCGACCCTGGGGTCGGATCGGCCGGTCCCTAGCAGGCTGTCGGGCAGCGATGCCCAGACATCGAGGGCGGACTGCCAAGCGCCGGAGCTCGCGAGTCGCCCCCCGCGCTCGAAGCGGCCTTCGTCGACCTGGGCCGTCAGCGGTGTCGCCGACAGCGCCAACAGCCCAAACACGACTCCGTCTGCTACTGCTCGGTATCGTCGCATATGTACCGCGAAATTGCAGAGGCGCCCGATCATATCATATCCTTACCTTACCGGACCCTGAAGCTTATGCCGCCGCTGACGATCACGTCATTCTGGAAGTCGCCGTCGGTATTGCCGCTGCCGCCGATATAGGGACCCACTATGTCGTTGATTCTGGCCGAGAAAGTCAGCGGACCCGCGTCGTAGGAAAATCCGAATCCGAACTGGATGAATCCCTGCACCGGGGCCTGGTTCTCGTACATCTCTTGGACCAGCTCGCAGAGCCGGAACAGATCCGGATTGCTAGCTGACGGTACGCATGCCTCAACAGCGAACTGGTAGGATCGCAGCCCCGCTCCGATAATGAAGTTCTGGCGAAAACGGTCGCTGACATCGCCCTGCACGAAAACGACCTCGCCGTGAAACGACGTGAGGCGAAGGTTAGATGGACGAGGAATACAGAGCTCCCCGTTGTCTTGGAACGCCCTACACAGGAGCACCCGTGCAGACGCGCTCCCGCCCGCCGTTTGCCGGACCATGCCTCGAAAGATCGTTCTTTGATCCGGCGTCATGGCTTCCACGCCGGCTCCCCAAACGAGCGATTGATCGAGCCGCGTACTCACCTGCTCCGCGACCAGAACGTCCCCTCCCAGATTCTTGGCCAAATCCCGGGTTGCGAAGATGATGCCGAAGTCACTCGTCCCCCGAAACGTCCATCCCGCCCGTTCTTGCCCGGCGCTAGCGCTGGGGATCATCAGAATGAGGGCGAGTGCGGCCGTACCGAGCCATCGCGCTCGTGCGTTCACCGGGTGCCTCCGTTTGACTTAGGTAGGGGTGCGGGATATGGCTTGCCGCATCAAGCATCAATCTGTAACTGCATGGGTTTTCGGGCAAAGCACTTCGCCTTGACCCGGCTGCACATCACAGCGAATCTCCGGTGTCTGCCGGAAGTTTACTCCCGGCGTAATTCAAATACGCGGCTTCGGGCTAATGATGACCGATCATCTTCCCAGCGTTTCTGCCCCCCGACGGAACGGCCTGTTCGCCGCGTTTCGTCTCGCGGCGATCGGACTTTCAGCCGCGGTTGTGTTGGCGACCTCCGCGTGTGGCGGCGGGGCCCAACAGTCTTCGTCTGAATGGGTCATCTCGTCGGACCGGGCTCTGGGCGAACTCGCTGCGGCGCTTTTGCCCGACTTGGCGGCCCGCTCAGGCCTCGAACTCCGGGAGCCAGTTCGTTTAGAGAGACGATCGAGGGACCAGCTCGTTCGTTACCTCCAATCAAAGCTCGACGAAGAACTGTCCGTTGAGGAAAGCAGGGCCACGGTGGACGCCTACTGGCTCCTGGGCCTGGTCTCAAGAGATCTCGACCTGCGGGCGGTGTTGCTCTCGCTTTATACGGAACAGGTGGCGGGGTTTTACGAACCCGATTCGACAGCCCTTTTTGTGATGGACGACCAGCCTGAGGCTGCGCTCCAGGGGTTGCTCGTTCACGAGTTGGTCCATGCGGTCCAGGATCAATGGGCCGACCTCGACGCCTTGACGGATCCGGCGCTCGGAAATGACCGTGCGACGGCCGCCCAAGCGGCCATTGAAGGTCACGCCACGCTGGTGATGTTTGAGTACATGACGGAGCAGATGCGGGGCGCGCCCATCGATCTAAGTGAGATCCCCAACTTTGCAGATCAAATTCGTCCTGCGCTTGAGGGTATGAGAAGTCAGTTTCCGGCGCTGGCGAGCGCGCCGATGGTGATCCAAGAGACGCTTTTATTCCCGTATCTTGAAGGTGCGGGGTTTGTCCAACGGTTGTGGGCCACCGTGGATCGGGTTGCCCCCTTCGGGGAGCACCTGCCGACGTCTACCGAGCAGATTATGGGTGGGGCGGCGGACGACGTCCCGGTCGAGTTGCGGCTCACCGTCACAGGGGGGCGAGTCATTCACGAGGACGTCCTTGGGCGCCTTGAGCTCGGTGTGCTCCTGGATCAGCACCTAGGGGTTGGACAGGCGAGTCTGGCCGACGGCTGGGGTGGAGATCGATACGTACTCATCGAGACCCCCGGCGGTGATCGTTCACTCGTGTGGTATGCGGTGTGGGACAACGATGCCGCGCGCGATCGATTCTTCACGGGCTTGAGTCGGAAGCTCGGCGCGTTTGGTGCTCCCGCGACCCTTGAGCTTACCAGCGTAGGAGGGCGGCCAGGGACTGCGCTTCGCATAGGGCGCTTGGACGGCGTCGGAATCACCGCAGCGCTAGCGAACGACCCATGACCCCGTCCGAAGCAAACCGGATCGTGGAAGTGCGGGTGGGCTCGGACTCCGGCGACTACCCGGTATTCGTCGGTCGCGGTGCCCTCGACCGGATCGAGGAGTACCTGGGAGCTCATGCGCCGGCCTTCCGCTATGCCGTGATCACGGACGAGCACGTGGCGCCGCTTTACGGGGCTCGTGTCCTCGAAGCCTGTTCATCGGCTAGCGGCGGAGCCGCGCTTTACACTTTTCCGCCTGGCGAAGCGTCCAAGACCCGGAAGAGCTGGTCGATTCTCACGGACGAGTTGCTCGATGCTGGGTGTGGCCGGGACACCTGTGTGGTCGCGGTTGGTGGGGGCGTGACCGGCGACCTCGCCGGCTTCGTGGCTGCGACCTACTTGAGGGGCGTGCCGTGTGTCCAGGTGCCTACGAGTTACCTCGCGATGATCGACGCTTCGGTCGGTGGGAAGACCGGTGTGGACGTGCAGGCAGGAAAGAACCTCGTAGG
>ERZ890510.1251-NODE-1251-length-17012-cov-26.121484_pt1 | contig 17012 bp, 19 predicted proteins | sample MGYA00521265_ERZ890510 | MGnify/ENA primary metagenome ERZ890510 (study PRJEB32303, sample SAMEA104408624) | aquatic metagenome | biome: Brackish water; feature: Chemocline; material: water | place: Baltic Sea | collected 2014-10-26T21:54:00 | depth 110 m ...
AGTTTTGGTGCGGGTACAGACCGGTCACCAGACAGGCTCGAGCAGGTGAGCACGCAGTTCCGGACGTGTAGTGGTTGTTGAACTTAACCCCACGCTTCCAGAGTTTTGCGAGATTAGGCATATGCGCGGACAAGAATGCTTCGGGTGTTTTGATTCCACCCGGAAAGGTCATGGGGAATCGCATCTCATCTACCAAAATGAGAATGACATTGGGCGCACCCGGGCGTGCCGTTCCCTTGCGCGTTGGTGCAGATTGCGCAGCCATTGCAGAGCCAGCTGATGCAGTGACACCGGCAGCCACAGCTCCTGCAGCAGTTCCAGCGATAAACCCTCGACGTGAGATTTCAGATGCCACTTTGCCTTCTTCCAAGTAGTTGGGCGAAGGCTATACCTAACTGACCACGGTTGGTGTTGGATTTTTGCCGAGAGTCAGCGAACTCAATCTCTGTTGATCTAGTTCGGTCCGACGGGCGCAAAGACCTGGTCGCGGTAGGTGTCGATGAGTCGTTCCGTTATTGCCTCCAGTACGACAATCACCCGCTGGCCTGAGGCGGATTGCACCCAAGCTCGCGGCAGGGCAGACCCGGAAACATCGGAATAATCCACAACAAGTTTTCCACCCGCGGGAACCTTGACGCCTAGTGACTTTGCCTAAAAAGCCAAAGAAATCGGTTTAACCTTTCCCTCGCGCGCCACCGACGGGTTGACCCGGTTTCCTTTAGCTAGCTGCGATCAATTTTGCTTTAGCGGCAGTGAACTCTTCTTCGGTGAGAACTCCTGAGGCTTTCAGGCCACCCAACTTCTCCAATTGGGCGATCAGGTCGTCTCCACTAGCTGCAGGTGGGGCTGGTTGCTGTGCGGCGGCCTGGTCTGCGGCTTTCTGCTCTGCTTGTGCCTGGCTCCGGTTATTTACCACCTTGGCGGTTGCGGCGACTCCAACAATACCCATTCCTCTACGTCCGACCATGTGTGATCACTCCTTAAATTGTTGTGGCCCGACACAGATCTCCGTGGGGCAATGCCTCCAGAGTACGCCATATCTGGGCGATGGGCGAGGTTTCCAACTCCGATACCTCCGTTGGCGATGGGAAGTTCCCCAGCGCAACACGCGTCCCAGTAATTCACTTTTTCATCAAATGAAATCAGAGAGTTTCGACGTTCGGGCCGGTTGGTAAATATCAGTGGCGATTACCAGAAGCGCTCACCCATGACTTGTTCCCGATCCGAAATCAATGTCAGCGACCCATTCAGCCACAACATGGAAATTTTCCGGTCAAGAAAATGATTTATTGCAGTGTTTTCACCAACGCCACTTCGAAGCGTCCAGGTGGTGCCCGGTGCCAAACAGGTTCCCGGATCAAAACGAAAGGTGGTGTTTCCTGTAACAATTCGGTAGCCATCAAGACACTGGGTTGTGGCGCCGGTATTGAGTAGGCGCACAAATTGAGTTGCGGCGCGGGTCTTTCCTTTTTTCTTTCCAAGGAAAATTTCAGAGATGACAACACTGCCCTCAAGGGCGTCAAGTTCACACCCATTGAGGCAAGGGTATTCACGCGTGAAGCGGTAGTTGCCGTACCGATCGAGCAGATAGGCAGCGTCTCCCACCAGATACGGTCCGGTACCTGGATCGTTATAGACCAAGTTTGTCTTCTTGCCAATAAAAAGTGTCCGTCCATCGGTACCACCGGGAGCACCAACACCCGAACGAATGATCCGGTAATCCCCGGGACTCAAAATTGATCCGCCTGGGAAAAGGTAGATGGCCGTGTTGCCGGTATCGCGGATCCGCCAGCCGGAAAGATCAATCGGAGTCGCACCCAGGTTACGAACGGTTACCCATTCGTCATTTAACGACTCGGCAGAACGGTTGACCCGCAACAGAATGTTTGCTTCAGGTTGTTCGTTGACCCCGCACAGGTCTGGATTCCAGATCCCTACTTTTCGTTGTTGCGCTGACTTAATAACTTCGCGGTACAGACTACTCATCGCGGCTTCGTCGGCAACGGTAAACCAGTGACCCCAGCCACGCTCAGCCATTGCCCACGCCAAGTCTTGGTCGTATTGCTGTGAGATTGGATTCCACGCCAACACGGTGCGTTGGGGCCGCTTAGATTTTCCGGTACTCGCTGGATCAAGTGATGCCAACCGAACTTTGGTGCCAACTGGAGCTAGTTCCTCAAGGGCGGCTGTGGCTTGCCAGCCACCGCAATGGGCAACTTGGTCGGTTGCGCTATAAGTCTCGGGAGTATTAATCCCAATAAGTCGAATCCGACTTTTCACGTCGGTCACGTCGTCGGTCACGATCATGGTGTCACCGTCAACAACCCGTGTGACGGTTCCGGTTTCCCACGACTGAATCGAGTCCCATGGGGAGGTTCGCACGCTTGCGCCTGCGGGAGCGGCGAGTACCGCAGCGGTTAACGCCACAAGCGCCCCGAGGGCCGCCGTCTTCTTGCGGTTGATTCCCATAGTGGGAAGAGTCTAAATGGCCTTACGGAGATCGGCGCTCACGCGGGCAAATGCACGAACCCGAACGACCTCGACGGCGGTATTGTCGGCCAGAACCTCGAGGGCAACCGAGGAAACCGGCGCTCCTTTAACCAGTTCAACGAAATTGTTGATCTGGGTGTCGTTGATCTGGAACTTGGCCAGGTCGTCTCCGAGGGAGTTCATAATGTCAATCGTGGAAGTTGTCATGTCCTAAAGGTAATCCGGCTTAATCATTAAAACAAACGTTGAAAAACAATGATTAACATAAGAATTACTTATGATAAAATAGGGGAATGGCCTACCTCGAAGATCTCGATATTCAGCAGTTACTGACCCTGCGAGCAATTGCTGAGGAAGGGAGCTTCGGGGGAGCAGCCGACGTTCTACGGTTTTCCCAGTCCGCCGTAAGCCAGCAAGCGGCCGCATTGGAAAAGGCGGTGGGCCACCAGCTTTTCAACCGACCCAGGGGCCCCAAACCTGCCTCCTTAACCGAAGCGGGGCGAATCCTGCTCGAACACACTGAATTGATTCTTGCCCGGCTAGAACAAGCTGGCCAGGAACTTGATGACCTTGCCGCAGGAACAAAAGGCCGAGTTGTCTGTGGCACTTTTCAAAGCGTCTCGGTGGAATTACTCCCCACCGTTGTTGGACAGCTACTACTGAGCTCACCGGGGGTTGAAGTCGAGCTAATCGAATCGACGTCAAATGCGGACCTGATCGAGCTTCTTGTTTCTGGCAAGTTGGATGTGTCATTTCTTGTCGGTCCGGTTAATGACCCGCGACTCCAAATTATTGAACTCGGTCAAGATCCCATGGTTCTACTTGCACCACGACACGACGAACTCCTTATGGGCCCGGACCCTGAAGTTCCACGCAGCGCCGTACCGATCCGTGAACTCCACGAGCAGCCGTTTATTGCCCAGCAGGAAGAGTCCGATCACGTGCGCGTTGAAACCTCACTACTCGCCGCCGGAATAAAACCTCGCTACGTTTTTCGCACCAACGACAACGGCGCGGTCCAAGCAATGGTTCGCACCGGCGCCGGTTACTCGATTATGCCCAAACTCACTGTTGATGAAACCGATCCAGATATCCGAATCATGGCAACTGACCCTGCACTACCAAAACGCACTATCGTGTTGGCATTACGCAAGTCTGGACCGCGAATTCCTGCCCTTCACACGTTTATTGATCTCAGTATCAATGCGAGCCGTGAGCGACTCGACGCAATGCCGGACTAATCCCACTGCGCCACGATGCCTACGGATGCAGTCGGCCATTTCTATTTCAGTGTCACTCTCTTCGAGCACTGGATCGTTTCGAGGTGATCGTGATCCCCGCTACACCTGCAGCCACAATCGACAACGCCAAGGTGATCACCAACCCGGAGTTCGAACTCAACGTATTCACGACCCAGGCTTGGGCATCCGTCACGGCATCAATAATCGGGTCACCAATTTGCTCACCAGAGTTAACCCGCCATTCAAACCAACCAAACCAAGCGACGTACAGCCCGGCAAGAATGACTAAGGACCCGGTAACTCGCGAAATAACTTCAGACTTGGAGCGCATCCACACACTTACCTGAGATCCGATCAACGCGGTCGCGACTGCGATCACTGTGACGGCAGCACCCATGCCGAGGGCGAATGCGATAAAAGTAAACACGATCCCAAAGAAATCACTTGATCGAATTGATGCACCGGTCACGGCAAGGAATGGACCCAGGGTGCACGACAAGGACACGATCGCAAAAGTGAGCCCGTACCCCACTTGGGAAAACCAGCCCCCACCCGGTGACCATCCCTTAATCAGCGAACCACCGCCACCAACTTTGCGGCCAAGAAGTAGCCAAAATCCGAGGGCCACGATCAATAGCCCCACCACGATCGTGACGATTGGTAGGTACCGCGATATTGCAGATGCAAATGGTGCAAATACCAAACCGAACGTGCCAAAAAGCAAAATGAACCCAACGGTCATACCGGAAGCAAAACGCAGACCACTAATTAATGCCTGCGCTTTTGAGCGTCCTTCATTAGCTGCAGCGATCATTCCCATGTACGCCGGGAGTAATGCAAACCCACACGGATTAAATGTTGCGAGCACACCCGCCACAATTGCCAGTGAAAGAGTTGCGGTGTCCATTGGGAAAACCTGCAGCTCTAACTCAGGGTCGCTGCACGTTCAAGGATTGCATCTTCATCAATTGAACCCTGTACAACTTCAATTGACCCATCTGCACTAATGAATGCGAAGGCGGGTTGAGAGGCAACCCCAAAAACACCCCACACTTGGGCATCAGGATCTGCAAGCTGTGAGAAATTTTCAATTCCCGTGTCACTGACAAAGGTCTTCATTTCATCCACACTACCGAGCGCGGCCACGCCAACGACATCAACATTGCCATCAAGTTGATCTGCGACTTTGGCCAATGTGGGCGCTTCCCCGCGGCACACTGAACACCACGGTGCCCAGAACCACATGATTGTGGGCTTTCCTTCGAAGTCGGCTTGCGTCACCGCTTGACCGTCCAGGGTTGTACTGGAAAAAACTGGCAGTGGATTCGCGACAACGGCAGGCTCAATAGGTGCTTCCGTTTCACTCTCGGCCGCATCTGTTGGCTCAACCAGGGGGGTGCTTTCCACAACTTCAGCCGCGGCTGCTGTTGCGCTGCTGTCGTCCGAGCCCGAGGAGCATCCGGTGAGTAGTAGCGCCCCGGCTGCGACACCGGCAGTAATGACTCTTAATTTCGCGGACGTTCCTGGGGTGTTCATAAGCCTGTGACGCAGCCGCGATGATTTGGTTCCATATTCAACCAAAACCTTAGGAAATCAGATCGAGCTGTCGGACTTTCTCCTGCAGCGCCGCATCTGTTGGCTCAACCAGATGGGTGCCATCGGGGAACACAACGACGGGAATATTGGGTCGACCACTGATGCTTATTGCGTGAGCCTTGTGCTCAGAGTTGGCGTCAACATCGAGATATTCGTACTCAAGACCGAGTTGGTCAAGTTGCGCCCTCGTGCGCACGCAATCCCCACACCAATTGGCACTGTACATGCTGATCATTGACATGAACCTCCGTCACAACAGGGCTGGATATAGAAACACCTTCGGCAAAAATCCTTACCCCCACGGCGCTCTAAGTCTGTGGTTTCACATGCCGGGCAGGGCCCTGGGTCTCCCATCATGGGGTCAATTATGACCCAAGTTGCGGCATTACGGGTTGATTAGCTGCATGTGCACTGTTGGGCCGAGGGAATATTCGCCATGACCTCGGCAATGTGGTCACCACAGCCAGACCAAGTAATTTTTCCGCAGGAACCGCATGGCTCTGGACTACACATAATTATGTCTCCCTATTTCATTAATAATTATCGATGACCCACAACGAAACCACCCATCTGTACTATGCCCCATGGGATATGTTCAGCGCAAGCGCCCTGCGGACCACATCACTGTGAAAGACTGTGGCACATGCTGAAAGGAATCAATCCCCTCCTACGCGGAGACCTACTTAAAGTTCTCGATCAGATGGGTCACGGCGACCAGCTATTGATCGCAGACCGCAATTACCCCTCTTACACCAGTGGTAAACCGGTCATCGAGGTCCCGTCCACGTCTCTGTTGGAAGTCACGAGCGCAATCCTTAGCGTCTTCCCATTGGACTCATTCGTTGAACACCCGCTGGAACGAATGGAAGTCGATCAAGACCCAGAAAAGACAACGTCGGTACAAGAGAAGCTGTTGGAACAGGTGCGAGGCGCCGGGCAACCTGAGCTCACATTTGGGGTCATCCCACGACTAGAGTTCTATGAACGGGCCAAGTCTGTATTTGCAGTAGTGCACACACTTGAAGCGGCACCGTACAGTGTGTTCATTTTACGCAAAGGCGTGATTTTTACCAGCAATTAATGGACCGGGAGCGTATTTAGTGTCGATCCAGACTAAGTCCGCCCGCGCGTGGCTGCCGTCGTATTTGGTCCTGGCCTTGGTGTGGGGATTCTCGTTCTACTTCATCATGGTGGGACTTGAAGTATTCACACCCGTGGGCGTGGCATTTTCCCGGATCGCATTTGGTGCCGTGACTCTGATCATTCTTAGCCTGGTCACCAAAACCCCGCTACCACCTCGGTGGTCGTGGAAGTACCTTTTTGTCGCGAGTGTGCTCTGGGTTTCAATCCCGTGGATGCTGTTTGGATTCGGCGAGACCAGAGTCTCGTCCGCGCTTGCTGGAATTATTAATGGAGCGACCCCGTTGATGGCCCTGGTCGCAATTGTGCTGGTCTTCCCCGAAGAGAAGCCGACCCGAGAGCGAATGCTCGGCCTCGCTGTGGGGTTCGTCGGGATCCTGGTCGTGGTGGGAATTTGGAATACGGGAGGCGCGGACAATGGCGCAAGTATTGACCTACTCGGTGTGGGTGCACTCATCCTGGCGATCGCGTGTTACGGCGTCGCATTCCCGTTCGCTCGGCGGTACTTAACCGGGCCCAATGTTCGCGAGCCACTTGAACCCTTGGCACTTGCGACTGGCCTGCTGCTGTGGGGCTTGGTGATCACTGGCCCGATTGTTGCCTTCACGGGAATTAATCAGGCACCTGTAACCGTGGGGCCATTACTCGCCGTTTCAGTTTTGGGAATCTTTGGGAGTGGAGTGGCATACTTGCTGAACTTTAGAGTTGTCACCGAAGCCGATGCCACTACTGCCAGCACGGTGACCTACATCACCCCTTTAGTGGCAGTGATTGTTGGTGCACTTCTTTTGAATGAGGACATCACATGGAATCAGCCGGTTGGTGGATTGCTAGTAGTCCTAGGAGCAGCTATGGCCCAAGGGCTGCTGCGCACCCGATCCTCTAAACGATGAGCCCCTACCCACCAAAATGCTTACGCACTAGCCTTTAACCGTGATTTATGTCGGCGCCGAAAGCGCAGGTTTACAAACCGAACTCACCAGCCTTTTCGTAATAATGTCAATCGCAGTGCTCTCACCGCTGGTGGTGGGATTTCTTCGACTCAAGGTTGCTGAAGTCGTGATCATGATTGGTTTAGGAATATTGGTCGGTCCAGAGTTACTGGACTTGGTACAAATAGATGCCAGCATTTCACTCCTTAGCGAACTTGGATTAGGTTTCCTCTTCTTCTTCGCTGGCCTAGAGCTTGAACCCGAAGCAATCAAGGGCCGCTACGGAAAACTCGCGGCAATCGGTTGGGGCTCCACGCTACTTGTTGCGGGCGTGTCAACATGGATTCTTGACCTGATGGGCTATGTCGAAAACTTCCTTGGGTTTTCCATTGTTCTTACAAGCACTGCGCTGGGAACACTGCTACCAGTGCTTCGTGACAGTGGTGAACTACAAACCCCATTTGGCAAGTACTTTATGGGCGCAGGGGCAATCGGTGAATTTGGTCCGATCGTGGCGATCTCCCTATTCCTAGGAACCATGAGTTCATTTGAGTCAAGTCTGTCACTGATGGCAATGGCTGCGATTGCATTTATAGCCGCAAAGATTCCTAGTTGGTTGAGTTCGGAGAAAATGAACAAATTGGTAGTTTCCGGGCACTATTCATCTGCACAAACCCCCATGCGAATTACCATCTTGTTCCTCGTCGGCCTTCTAGCAGTCGCCGCTTCACTCGGCCTTGATGTAGTGCTCGGGGCCTTTATCGCGGGAGTGATTTTCCGCCTAAATACTCCACGGGGTGCAAATAACAGCATGCACACAAAAGTGGAAGCGGTCGGATTCGGATTCCTGATTCCAATTTTCTTCGTTGTCTCCGGTGTGCAGATTGATATCCGTTCAATCGTAGAAGATCCAGCGCCGATGCTGATTGTTACCGCACTGCTTCTTGTTGCCCGAGGGCTCCCACAGTTTTTCATTTATCGATATGCGATACCCGTTGTCCGCGATCGAATTCGTTTCACACTTTATGTTGCAACGGCGCTTCCCATAATTGTTGCCGCGACCTCGATTCAGGTAGACGCGGGTGTGATGACCACGGCTGATGCCGCGACTTTGGTCGGCGCGGGAGCGTTCTCCGTTTTACTCTTTCCATTGATCGCATATTATGTGGGCCGCAAAACCCAGATCCCAACTCCCCAGCAGGCGTAATTTGCGCACTCGCGTTGGGCGCGGGACAATTAGGTTCTCATGACCTCTCAAATCACCGATGTTTTAGTGGTCGGCGCCGGCCCCGCGGGTTCCGCCGCCGCGGCTTGGTGCGCCCGAGCCGGATTGAGTGTGTTGCTCGTCGACGCCGAGACTTTCCCTAGGGACAAGCCCTGCGGTGACGGACTCACCCCGCGGGCAATGGCCGAACTGGACCAACTAGGTCTATCTACCTGGCTTGAAGGTCGCGCCAGAAATAAGGGATTGCGTGCTGCTGGTTTCGGCCAAGAGTTGTACCTTCCGTGGCCCGGTGGCAATCTTCCGAATTACGGAGGTGCGGCTCCACGCCTTGAACTTGATGCAGCGATCCGCCAAGTGGCAATCGATGCTGGCGTTGACGTGATGGAAGGAATGCGCGCAGTTGATGCGGTCATGGACGGGGACAAAGTCGCCGGTGTCGTATTCACAACGGTCAGCGGTACGGGGTCCAAGTCCGAGAATGTCACGATCCATTGCTTGCGCTTAATTGTTGCTGACGGCGCGAAATCACAATTGGGCCGCACCCTTGGCCGCGAGTGGCACCGGTCCACCGCATTTGGTGTCGCAGCTCGCGGCTACATCAAGTCACACCGCTCTGACGACGAGTGGATTTCAAGCCACCTTGAACTTCGCGGTGAAAAAAATGAATTGCTCTCGGGTTACGGTTGGGTTTTCCCACTGGGCGACGGCGAAGTTAATGTCGGTGTGGGAACCCTTGCCACGGTGAAACGTCCAGCTGAGGTAAATCTGCGGAGTCTGCTCACTTTTTACGCTGAACAACAACGTGAGGATTGGCAGTTTCAGGGTGACGTCCGCGCACCTTGGTCGGCCTTGTTGCCCATGGGTGGCGCTGTGAGCAATGTTGCCGGCTCCAACTGGGTTCTTATTGGCGACTCTGCCGGGTGCGTGAACCCACTTAATGGCGAGGGAATCGACTACGGCCTAGAAACCGGCCACCTCGCGGCGCAGTTATTCGCTGATACTCCCGCGAATTCCCGGATGGATTTTACAACCGTGTGGCCACAGATCCTGGTTGCGCATTATGGAACCGCTTTTTCAATTGCGCGCAGGCTCGCGGGTTTGATCACAGTGCCTAAGTTATTACCAACATTTGGCCCGATCGGAATGCGTTCACATTTCCTCATGACAATTGCGTTGCGCGTGATGGGTAATTTGATTACCCCCGAGGACAAAGACGTTACCGCGCGACTGTGGCATTACGCGGGTAAGTCGAGTGTCAAGTTAGATTCACGACCACCGTTTAGTTAACAACAGCTCATAGGTGACCTTTTAAAGACACTATCGTGATGTCCACAAAAACAAAGGGCCGAGTTTTTTAACTCGACCCCTTGAATCAGTCTGTTGCAATGGTCTAGCTGTGTGATGATGTGTGACTATGCCGCTGCGCGGTTGGCAGCAGACGCTTTCGCAGCAACGATTGATGCTTCTTTGTGTGTGATAAAGCCTTCGAGTGCGGGCACAACTCCAGCCAGGCCGAATTCGACGGTGATTACTTCAATGTCGGTTACGCCCATGGCTGTTGCGAACTGGCGCAGGTAACCGGATGCGTAATCCCAACCGGCTTTTGGTGATCCCTCAGCGTAGCTGCCACCCTGCGCAACAATGAAAGTTACTTTTTTACCGGCGAGGCTTGCGGTTCCTTCGTCGAAGACGCCAGAAGTGATCAAGTTGTCAATGTAGGCCTTGAGCACGGAAGGAACGCTCCAGTTCCACATTGGTGTTGAAATCAGTACGCTGTCAACACTGGAAATTTCCTCAATGAGGCGCATGCGGGCACCCCACTTGGCGGCCATTGACTCACTGCGATCACCTTCGGCGACAAAACCGGCTGAAAGTGCTTCAACATCAAGATGGGGAACAGGGTTCTTGTCTAGATCGCGGGTAATCACGGTTCCGTCAGCGTTGGCAGCGTTCCAGGAAGTGACATATTCGGCAGAAACCGCGCGAGAAAGTGAATTTTCAGCCCAAGGGCTAACTTCAATGTGTAAAAGTGTTGACACAGGTACTCCTCTAGTTGGATAGTTTAACGTTCAACTAAAAGTACTACAGGCTGAAATGCTCCACAACGGCGGGTCCGTCAAAGTGCGGACCAACCAACGCACGCCATCGGCTGAATTGCTCGGACTCACGGAAACCGACCATATGATCATCGAGTGTTTCCCAATCAATTGTGAACATGTAGACATTCGGTCGCTCCAGGCACCAACCAACAGCAACAAACTCAATTAGACCATCGACATCCGGCAAGATTTCGGCGACGGCTCGACTGAGATCGGCCTCGAATTGCTCGTGAGCGTCCTCTCGGATGGAGATCTGTGCAACCTCACGAATCATTAGAAACTCCAATCCTGGGTGAACATGTCTTCTTGCATTGTCATGCGTAATGGATTCATACGCAGAATTCCGGGTGAACCATCAAGTACTTTCTGCAACCCATGCATCAAGTCGGTGAAGCCAATCGATTGCCGATGCAAGACTTCAGCCTCTTCATTAGTAAATACTTCAAACAGCCACACGATGTCTTCGCTGTCGGGGTCAACAAGAACCGTGTACACCTCGGTACCGGGTTCTTCACCGATTCGATCCGCATAAGTGTTGAGTAAATCAAGTAGCTCAGTTCGTTTACCCTCTACAACGTTAAGTCGCACCAGAATTGCCTGTCGATCCGGCAATAGTGAGTCATGAAGCATTGTTCACAAGGTACCAGTCGTAGGTCGCAGCGAGACCCTCACTCAATTTAATTGACGGGTACCAACCGAGGGCGTTGATGCGGCTGGTGTCCAACAACTTACGAGGCATACCGTCAGGCTTACTTGAATCCCATTCGAGTTCTCCCTCAAAACCAACGACACCGGCTACTGCTTCGGCGAGTTCACGGATGGGGAGGTCGTCACCCCAACCAACGTTGATGGTTTCATGTGAGTCGTAATTTTGCAGGAGCATCAGGCAGGCATCGGCGAGGTCGTCCACGTGTAAAAACTCACGTCGGGGTGCGCCGGTTCCCCACAGAGTTACCGACTTCACGCCACTTTCTTTCGCTTCGTGAAAACGACGAATGAATGCGGGAAGCACATGTGACGTTTCCAAGTTGAAGTTGTCTCCGGGACCATAAAGATTTGTTGGCATCGCCGAAATCCACTTGCGTCCGTACTGGGTGCGGAAAGCTTCGATGTAATAGATGCCGGCAATCTTTGCCATGGCGTAGGCCTGATTGGTGGGTTCAAGTGGCCCGGTCATCAAACTTGACTCACGGATCGGCTGCGTCGCGTGACGGGGATAAATGCAACTTGAGCCCAGAAAAAGAAAACGCTCGACATCCGCCGAATGCGCACCGTCCATTATGTTGGTTTGAATCAACATATTGTCTTTAAGGAAATCAACAGGGTAGGTCGAGTTCGCCATGATTCCACCGACGCGCGCAGCGGCATCGATCACAATGTCAGGCTTGGCTTCGTTGACCGCATCTATAGTCGCATCACGCTCACGTAGATCAAGCTCACCCGAGGTCCAACCAACGATCTCACCGGCACCTTTTGCTTCAAGGGCCCGGACGAGTGCGGAACCGACGAGACCGCGGTGGCCGGCTACATAGACCTTGGTATCAGCCCAATTAATTTTCCTTTGAGATTCACTCACCAGTGCATCTTTCCATAGAGGTATATGTGCTGTGCGCTGCTCCTCGGAAAAAAGTAGAGTGCCCACATGCGGGTTATCACAGTAGAAAAACTTGAATCCATCTTGAGCCGGATCGGCGACAACCCCAGAGTGGTCGCAAGTGGGAACTTCGCCACCCCAAAGACACTGCTCAGGGCTGTCGATTCAGTCTTTCCGACCTATCGGCTCAACATGCTCAACGCGCAGCCAGGGATACCAAACCGGGAAGGTATTACCTATGAAACTGCCTTTGTCGGCCCAGGGATGCGCCACCATGAACGACTCGTGTACATCCCGGCTCGGTTGAGCTTGGTACCAGAACTATTCCGAGATCATTACAAGCCAGACGTGGTGCTTTTGCACACCTCGAGTCAGCGCTTTGACACCGTGAGTCTGGGGACCGAGGTCAATATTTTGCCGGCGGCCATTGAGGCGGTGCGCGAACGTGGTGGTCTGGTTATCGCACAGGCGAACACGCAGATGCCGTACACCTATGGCGACGCTCAGGTGTACCACGACGACATTGACTTCCTGGTGGAAGTGGACGAGCCCCTTGACGTTCATGAGCCCATTGCACCCAGCCCGGTGAGCCAGGCAGTGGGTGAAGGGATTGCGGCTCGAGTAGGTGACGGATCAACAATGCAAATGGGAATCGGCGAGGTTCCCAATGCTGTGGTGAGTCGCCTCGTGGACCGCAAGGGACTACGAATCTGGACCGAAATGTTCAGTGACGGGGTACTTGACCTTCACAAAAATGATGCACTCGATCAAGATCGCCCACTGACCGCATCTTTTCTTTTCGGCTCACGCGAACTTTATGACTGGGTACACATGAACACCCGCATTCGCATGATGCGCACAGAGTTCACCAATAACCCGGGGAGGATTGAAAAGCAGGCGCTCATGACCAGCGTGAATAGTGCATTACAAGTTGATCTTTTAGACCAAGCAAATGCGAGCCGAATCAAAGGACGCATCTATTCCGGATTCGGTGGCCAAACCGATTTTATTGTTGGCGCACTACATTCGCGCGGTGGTCAATCCTTTATCGCCTTACCGTCGTGGCATGCAAAGGCCGATACGTCAACGATTGTTCCTTTGCTGGAAGAACCGGTGACCAGCTTCCAACACAGTGCGGTGGCAACGGAGAATGGAATCGCCGACATTTTCGGTCGCAGCCAGGCTGTTCAGGCAAGGAACATCATTAAATATGCAGCCCACGAAAACGTAAGGGACGACTTAACCAAGGCCGCTGTGGACATGCGTTTATTTGAGCATTAGTCGGCCAGTGGTCAATACCGACTAGTCTTAACTCGTGTTTGGAAACCGAAACAAGACCCCACTGCCACCCTCGAAATACCGCATGGGCGGTAAGCACTTTATGAAGGATAAAACGTTCATTAAGACTGCGGTGCGAGATGTGAAGCGGCTCGAGCGGTACTGCGACCTCAACCCCGAGTCTTCATTGCTGGACTGGGGAAGTGGTGCGGGTCGCCTGGCAATCGGGGTTAAGGAGCATTTCCCATCCATCCGGGACTATCACGGGGTGGATGTGCAGCGCGAACTTATCGACTGGGCACAAGAAAATCTTGCCGGTGAGGGATACCGCTTCACCTATGTAGACGTCAGTAATGAGCGGTACAACCCGGACGGTTCACCCGAGCGAACCCTCAGTGCCGATCCGCACAGCGTGGACGTTTTCTATGCCTATTCGGTATTTAGCCACATGAATGCGGCCGACACCGCCGGGTACCTGCAATTATTGGGCCAGGCCCTCACCACGAGCGGTAAAGCATTCGTCACCTGCTTTGTGGAAGAAGATGTACCCGAGTGGGATGAAAACCCAGCCGGGTACGGCCCCCTTGAGTGGAAAGGGCGGCTGCACTGCACCCGCTTCTCCCGCCAGTACTTTGAATCCCTCATAAACGCAGGGGGGCTGGCAGTTGACCGATTTGAATACGGCCGGGAAACGGATGGCCAAAGTTTATATGTTTTACGGCGTCGCTGAAAGCAAATCTGACCTGCATGGGTTAAGTTAATGGGCACTCCCCCCAACCACGAAGGAATTCACAATATGCGCCGTGCCATGGCCGTGACCATCAGTTCTGCATTCATCGCTAGTTCACTCGTGGGCATAACTGCCTCAACAACAGCAACCGCTGCGCCCAATCCGGTGCCGCCAGCCCAATTCGGCTTGCACGTGCCCGAAATCGCCAACGGTGTTGTCCCAGGCGTGAGTTACGGCTCGATCCGAATTTGGGACTCGGGCGTCACGTGGGGCCAGGTGCAACAAGCGAAGAACAAGTTTTGGTGGGACGGTCTAGATCGCGCAATCGGCAACGCCAATGCCCAGAACGTCAGCATTCTTTACGTGTTGGGTTCCACCCCGAAGTGGGCGGCGTCCAACAAGAAGCAGGGAACGTACCCAAATAAGGGAGCGGCATCCATGCCGAAACTCAAGGACTGGAAAACCTGGGTCAACGCCGTTGTCAACCGATACGGAGACAGCATCGAGTCTTACCAGATCTGGAATGAAGCGAACCTGAGTGATTTTTGGCAAGGAACGCCAAAGCAAATGGCAACGCTCACTAAAGAAGCATCGAAAATTATTCGTAAAGGCGACCCAACAGCCAAGATTGTCAGTGCCAGCACCACATTGCGCCTGGAGTCTGCATACGAAAAGTTTTTCCCCCCTTACCTCAAGGCGCTGAAGAAAGACAAGTGGCCGGTAGATGCAATCGCGGTCCACAGCTACCCAGATGGTCAGGGCAATCCAGGAACACGCGCGGATCTGATTAGCCAGGTAAAGGTTCAGTTAAAGAAGTCCAAAGTTCCCTCCTCCAAAGAACTCTGGGACACGGAAGTCAACTACGGAATTAAAGGACCAGGGAAAAAGATCAAGGGTCGATCGATTACCGGGGCGAACGCCGCTTCATGGGTCGCTCAAACCTACTTGGACAACCTACGCCTTGGCGTTGACCGCTCCTACTGGTACTTCTGGTCCCCGGCAACGAATCGGATCGGGATCACCATGCAAGATGGCACCACGGGCGCCATCGGCTACCAAACCGCATTCGACTGGATGAGTGGCTCCTTCTACAGCTGCTCAAGTGGAACACTCAACACGTGCAACTTCGGCGACAATATCAACGTTTCTGTGGTCGTGTGGGCTTCCCAAGGTACCCAGGCTTACACTGTTCCGGCTAATGCTTCAATTTCTTGCAATGCGCTTAACCAGTGCAGCGCAGTGACCCCAGGACAGTCAATCGCGATAGGAAATATGCCCACATGGTTCGGAACAACCGCAACTCAAAATTAGTTGTACTTGCCGCGGGGATCTCGGCACTCGCGCTGACCTTGACCGCATGTGGGTCAAGTTCGGACAGTGCAGACGCCACGGCAACCACTTCGGATGCGCCTGCAGAAGTAGAAGTAGTTGATGGCGTACCAGCAACCCTGGTCGGCATGCACATTGAAGGTGCCGAGGGTGGAGCATGGGCGGCAGCGCCGTTTGGTGCACTTCGCATGTGGGACAACGGAACTGCGTGGAGCCAAATTGAACTCGCAAAAGGCGAATTCAAATGGGGCAACATTGATGGATTAATCGAAAACGCAACGTCAAAAGGCATGACCGACATCATGATGGTGCTGGGGACAACCCCGGAGTGGGCAGCCAAAGAAATCAATGATTCGGATTACCCGCAACCGGGAGCTGCAAGTGCACCCGCAAATATGGCGGACTGGGACGACTGGGTCAGCGCCGTAGTTGATCGCTACTCCGATTCCTTTACCTCCTATCAAATCTGGAACGAAGCAAACCTGAAGAATTTTTTCAATGGCACGCCAGCCGAAATGGCTGACATGACCAAACGGGCCTACGACATTATTAAAGCGAAAAACCCGGAAGCCCTCGTAGTTGCGCCCTCACCCAGTACCCGCCTGACCGGTTCGTTTAATAAATTCTTCCCTGCGTATTTAGAAGAGCTCGGTAAACTTGATTGGCCCGTTGACGTGTTCGCCATTCACACCTATCCAAAAGCTGATGGCGATCCGGTGGCCCGCGGGGCACTAATTGAGGCCGCACAGCAGGTTCTCACCGCATCGGGTGCGCCCGAGCTTCCACTGTGGGATACCGAGTTGAACTACGGGCTCGCTGGTCCAGGGGATCTACCCAAACAGGAAATCGTGGGCGCTGACGCGGCCGGGTTTGTGGTTCGGACCTACATTGATGATTTGCGCTACGGAATTGATCGCTCCTACTGGTACATCTGGTCACTGGGGGCATATGACCTTCTCGGTATTCAAGCTTTCCCAGGCTCCGACGGTGAACAAGGTTTCTTCGCAATTGATAACTGGGTGGTTGGTGCCTCCTACGACGGCTGTGAAGAGTCGGGTAATTCGGTGATCTGCAATTTCAGCGCGGCTGGCTCGAGTTGGATAGTGGCCTGGGCGCAAACCGGAGAAGCGCCCTACACAACCCCTGAAAACTCCCAATTGGTGTGCGATCCCCTAGCAAATTGCCAAGAAGCAGCCGGTGGCAGTGAAATCACTCTCTCTGAAGTTCCGGTGCGCGTGTACTTGCAGTAGGCGGCTTTACCTGCCGTAGCGTGCTGGCAATAGACCCACCCACTGGTAACGTGAGGGTGTGAGTCAAGTTGACGAAGGTGGTGCAGAACCGGCAACAGACGGCCCTGA
>ERZ890510.1253-NODE-1253-length-16984-cov-6.177388_pt1 | contig 16984 bp, 16 predicted proteins | sample MGYA00521265_ERZ890510 | MGnify/ENA primary metagenome ERZ890510 (study PRJEB32303, sample SAMEA104408624) | aquatic metagenome | biome: Brackish water; feature: Chemocline; material: water | place: Baltic Sea | collected 2014-10-26T21:54:00 | depth 110 m ...
CTTCCTGCTGGAAGGCCAGCTCTTCTTTGCCGAATGTCAGGTCCATTGGAGGCTCCTCTTGGGGCCGGAAGGTACCGCGTCGGGTTCCGGTGCGTAAAGTGTGGGCTACAGTGTGTTCCCCGGTAGCGTTCGTCAGGAAAAACGATGTCCCCGCCCGTCCAGCCTGTTCTCAGCGACGACAAACTCCCCGCCTCCGTCGATGTCGTGGTGATCGGCGCCGGTATCGCCGGCTGTGCCGCCGCCTACGCGTTGGCAAAAAAAGGGCTTTCGGTCGCCCTGCTCGACAAGGGGGTAGTCGGCGGCGAGCAGAGCAGCCGGAACTGGGGCTGGTGCCGCCAGCAGCACCGCGACCTGCGCGAACTGCCGCTCGCGATGAAAAGCCTGGAGATCTGGAAGGGCCTCAACGCTGAACTGGGCGTGGAAACCGGCTTTCGCCACACCGGTCTGCTCTACGTCACGACGCGGGCTGAGGATTTCGCGCAGTGGGAGGAATGGACGCTGCGTGCACGCGACTACCAGATGCACAGCCGCATCCTGAGCCCCGCCGAGGCCAAGGCGATGACGCCCGGCAGCGTGCCGGAATGGATCGGTGGCGTGCATTCGCCGACCGACGGCCGCGGCGAGCCGTCACTGGCCTCGCCCGCTCTCGCCGAAGCCGCGCGCAAGCGCGGCGCCACGATCCACCAGAGTTGCGCGGCGCGCGGCCTCGACATCAGCGGCGGCCGGGTGACCGGCGTCATCACCGAGCGCGGCCTCATCCGCACCCAGGCCGTGCTCTGTGCCGGCGGCGCCTGGAGCTCGCTGTTGTTCCGCCGGCATGGCCTCCGCCTGCCGCAGGCTGGCGTGCGCTCGACGTCGTTCGCCACCGCAGCGGCACCGCAGGTGACCGACGGCGGCCTCTCGATGCCCGACGTCACGATCCGGCGCCGGCTCGATGGCGGCTATACGGTGGGCCTGGGGGGACGCGGCACCGTCGATCTCTCGCTGCAGGGCCTGCTCTATGCCCGGCAGTTCCTGCCGACCGCCAGGAAGCGGCGCAAGGGATTGACCTTCGCGATGGGACGCTCGTTCTTCCAGGGACCGGAGGGCTTCGCGAGCTGGTCGTTCGACCGGGTCTCGCCGTTCGAGCGCCAGCGCACCTTCGATCCCGCCGCCGATCCCCGGCTGGTGCAGGAGGGCCTGGCGACGCTCGGCCGACACTACCCGGCGCTCAAGGGGCTGGCGGTCGCGCATGCCTGGGGCGGCCTGATCGATTCCACGCCCGATGGCATTCCCGTGATCTCGGCCGTCGACACGATGCCGGGCCTTTATCTCTCGACCGGCTACACCGGCCACGGCTTCGGCATTGGCCCTGGCGCGGGACGGCTGGCCGCCGACCTGGTGGCCGGCGATCCGCCGATCGTCGATCCCCATCCCTTCCGCTACAGCCGCATGATCGACGGCACCGACCTCGGCGAACCGGGAATGATGTAGCCCAGTTCAGTAGGTCGTTCCGGTGGGTCCGTAGCCCGTGATCTGCAGCACGACTGCGCTGTCGCGTGTTTCGGCGTAGTGCGGATCGCCGGGCGGTTCGGTGTAGAAGCTGCCCGGTGGTAGCGCCTTCAACGCATTGGCGTCGAACGTCTTGCCGTAGCCGAAGTACCAGGTGCCGGAAATCACCGTGCCGATTCGATCGTCGGGATGCGTGTGCGCGGCGATCCGCGTGTTCGCGGGAATGCGCAGCATGATGGTGTAGAGGCCGGGCTTCGTCGGGTCGCCCTTGAGCACGATCGTCTGGATCGCGGCGATCCCCGAGGTACCTGCGCCTGCCGATGCCGCGCCCGAGAAGTCGAATTCCGCGGGCGACATCCGCTGCTGCGCCGGCGAATCAGCCGACGCAGCGGTTGCGGCGAGCACCAGAGCCCAAGCGAGAAGCACGCGCTTCATCGATCGAGGAACTTCACCACGAGAGCAACGGTCGCCTCCGGATTCTCTTCCATGATCCAGTGGCCCGCGTTGGGCACGACGCCTTCGGTGACATCGGTGGCCACCGCCCTCATCACGACGGCCATCGTCGGGCCGAAGGACTTCTCGCCGCCCAGCGCCAACACCGGCATGGTGAGCTTGGTTTCCGCGAAGCGCTTGTTGTCGACCTCGTCCTGGGCGAAGGCCGCGAACTGTGCAAAGCCCGCGCGCATGCCGAGAGGTGCCGCGTAGCGTGACGCATAGAATTCACGTGCCGCCTCGCCGAACTTGCCGGGGTCGGCGGAGAATTCATTCCAGAAGCGGTCGAGATAGATACGCTCGCGCCCCGCCACCAGCCGCTCCGCATCGGGGCCGCGGAAATTGAAATGCCAGAGGAGTGGGTTGCGCAGGATCTGCTCCCACGGCCCGACGCCCGGCAGTGGCGCATCGATGACAGCCAACTTCTCGCAATCAGCCGGAAACTGCGCGGCGTAGGCATAGGCCACCATGTTGCCAATATCGTGGGCGACGACCGCGACGCGGCCGACCCCGAGCTTCTGCAGGACCACACGAATATCGTCGCGCGCCTGGCTTGCCTTGTCGTAGCCCGAGGCCGGCTTGGACGAGAGGCCGAGCCCGCGCAGATCGGGGACGACGACGGTCCGGTTTCCCATCAGGGCAGCCGCCAGCGGGCCCCACATCTCGCCGGTTTCGCCATAGCCGTGCAGCAGCAGGACTGCCGGTCCCTTGCCGCCGACCCTGACGTGGATCTCCGCATCGTTCGTCGCGATTGTCTGGGCGCGAAACCCAGCCGGCAGTGCCGGAACGCTTGTATCGGTCATACCGTCGATTTGCCCTCTCCTCTGGCGATGTTGAGCGGCAATCCCGATTCAAGCAACCTTCTTGGCAAGATGCGGAAACATCGCGTTACGGGCTGTGTCGTCCATCTCGGTCTTGAACGTATGCTTGTCCTTGAGGGCGAGCGCCCGCGCACCCGCCGGACGGGCACTGATCTCGGCCAGGTGGCGTTGCAGGTTCGGCAGTAGTTTCGCAGCCTCCGGGCCCAGCACGTTGGGCAGCAGGCGCGACCAGCCCCACACCGCCATATCGACAATGGTATAAGCCTCGCCGCACATGAAGCGCTGCTTGCCCAGCCGCGCCTCGAGGATGTTCCAGTGGCGCTGTGCCTCGAATGTGTAGCGATTGACCGCGTAGTCGATCCGCTCCGGCGCATAGATCTTGAAATGCACGGCCTGCCCCGAATAGGGACCGATTCCCGTGGCGACGAACATCAGCCAGGACAGCATCTCGCCGCGCTCGCGAGGCGACGGGCCCGGCAGGAACCTGCCGGTCTTCTCGGCGAGATAGAGCAGGATGGCGTTGCTGTCGAAGACGGTGGCATCGCCGTCGACGATGGCCGGGAGCTTGGCGTTCGGATTGACCGCCAGGAACGACGGTGCGTGCTGGTCGCCCGCGCGCATGTCGACCGCGACCGGCTCGTAGGGAAGGCCCATCTCTTCGAGGCAGAGTGCGACTTTTACGGGGTTCGGCCCGAAATTGTAAAAGAACCTGATCATGATTTCTCCTCTTCGGCGTCACTCTACGGCTATGCTGACACCAAGAGAATGGAGGAACGCCGCATGACGAACACGGCCAAGCGCATAAACCGCGCCATTGAACTGCTCGAAGCCGACCAGGCGCTCTATTACGACGGCCCACACACCGGGCACGTGCTCACCTACGACCAGGGGCGCCGGGATGCCAAAACCTGGGCCGACTACATCAATGTCGGCATGGAGCATGGCGCCTTCGACATGACGGCGCTGGCCGAGTACATGCGCGGCCTGGTGGACGGTGGGCCGACCGCCTCTGGGCACCGAGCGCCCACCGTGATCGTCGAAGCCCCGGTCAACGGCATCGATGGGCCCAACGTCGCCTTCAATGCCTGGCAGTTCCGCCAGATCCTGGCCCGCGGCGTCCATGGCATCCTGCTGTGCCAGGCCGAATCGGCCGACGCGGTGCGGGAGTTCGTGCGCGCCTGCCGCTTCCCGCACCACAAATCAGGCATCGACAAATTGGGGACCGGCACCCGTGGTCGCGGCTCGGAGCCGACGGCTACCCCGGTCTGGGGCATTGATCAGCAAGAGTATTTTGCCCGCTGCGAGCCCTGGCCACTCAATCCGCAGGGGGAACTTCTGCTCGGCGTAAAGATCGAGAGTCCGCCGGGCGTCGCGAATGCCGATGAAATCTTGGCAACGCCTGGATTGGGTTTTGCCGAGCTGGGACCGGGCGATCTCGGCCTCTCGCTGGGCTATACGACCCTGCAGCGGCGGCCCTACCCGCCCGAGATGGAGGCCGCCCGCGCCAAGGTCTTCGCCGCCTGCAGGAAGAACAAGCTCGCGTTCCTCGAAGGCGCTACGCCCGACAGGATCGCGGCCAGTCTCGACGAAGGCGTGCGGGTGATCGCGGGGCACAATCCCGAGGTTGCCCGGATCGGCCGGGCGCACCAGAAGCGCGCGATGCCGGTCTGAGACCGTCGGCTCAAACCGCGATCACGACGCCATCGTGGCCCGGGTCGGCGCCACCGTCGAGACCGTCGTCGTGGACCCGGATGCCATGCACGGCAGCGAAACCGAAGCCGTAGGGGCTGCGCACAACGGGATAGCCCTGCCCCTGCAGTTCGCGCTCGACCCTGAACTGGATGCGGTTGGAGATATCGATCGTGTCGGAGGTCGCCGAGAAGCGCGGCGCGCTCACCGCCTCGACCATGGTCATGTCGAAATCGAGGGCGTTCAGGATGGCGTGCAGCACGCCCATGGCAATCTGGGTGGCGCCCGGCGCGCCGATGATGAGGTGCGGCTTGCCGTCCTTGAACAGGATCGACGGCACCACCGAGCTGAAGCGCGCCTTGCCCGGGGCGATCGAGCCGGCGCGGCCCGGGCGCGGGTCGAACACGCCCATGCAGCCATTGTACATGAAGCCCAGGCCCGGCGTGACGACGCCGGAGGGCATGCCCAGCGAATGGGTCATGGTGAAGCAGTTGCCGTCCCTGTCGAGGACCGAGATGTGCGTCGTGTCCTTGGAGACCGCACCTGAATTGAAACGCGGCACGGCGGCCTTCACGCCGCGCTTGATCTCGTCGGCCATTTCCTTGGCGTAAGCCTTCGAAGTGAGCTTCTCGACCGGCACCTTTACGAACTTCGGGTCGCCGACATGGGCATCCTTGTCGATGGTGACGCGCTTCATCGCCTCCGACACGATGCGCAGATACTCTGCCGAATTGTGCTCCATGCCACGGAGGTCGAAGTTCTCCAGGATGTTCAGCATCTCGATCAGCATCACGCCGCCGCCCGGCGGCTGGTTGGACGAGACCTTGTAACCGCGATACTCGCCCCACAGCGGCGCATTGTGGGTGGGCTGCCAGGCCTTGAGGTCTTCGAGGGACAGCAGCGCCTCGTTCTTCATCATGTCCTCGGCGATCGCCTGGGCGATCTCGCCGGAATAAAAGGCATCGGCGCCACCCCTGGCGATGGCGCGCAGGGTCTGGCCGTAGTCGCGATTGACGACCTTGTCACCGACCCGCTTGGGCTTGCCGTCCGGCCGGCAATAGAGCGCCCGCGCCGCCGGCGTGAAGCCAGTACGCTCAAAATTGGGCGCGCGGCCGAAGGCGCCATCGTCCGACCACCAGTAGGCAACGTGAGGCCGCACGGTCCAGCCGGTCTCGGCCCAGTGGATCGCCGGCTCGACGATGCGCGACCACGGCAGGCTGCCGTGTGCCTTGTGGGCCTCGTAGTACATCTTCAGATTGGCCGGCGCGCAGATCGAGCGGTAGCCGATGTCGTTCACGCGTCCCTTGAGGATGAAGCCGTAGCCGTCGCGCGCCTCGCTCTCGATCAGGCTGGCCCACATGTCGGGCCGGGCAGCGAGCGGCGCCGGCGCATGGGCGTCGATGTAGCCGTGGAAGTTATTGCCCGGCATGTAGATGCCGCAGCTGCCGAAGCCGGCGATGCCGCACATCAGCGGATCGACCACGCCCTGCACCAGCGCGCAGGCGATACCGGCATCGACGGCATTGCCGCCCTCGCGCAGCACGTCGGCGCCTGCCTCGGCCGGCTCCGGCTGCGGCGCCACGATCATCGCCTGTTTCCTGTAACGCACGTCGGCTCCTCCAGCACTTGGCCGAGGAGACTCAATCCCAACCGTTGCGCTTGCGCAACACGGCCGTTGCCGGCGCCAGCGCGAGACCTTTGCCCTGAACCGTGGGCAGCCATTCCTTGAGCGCCTGCAGCGTCGCCTCGTGCGGATGGCCGATCGCCACGACATAGCCCTGGCGGCGGGCCACGGCTTCGACCTCGGCCAGCTTGCGGCGCACCGCCTCGACCGACTCGTCGTCGTCGAGGAAGATGTGGCGCACGATGCCGGGCACGCCCAATTCCTGCGCCGTCTGTTCGCCCACCGACTTGGCGGTGGTCCGCGAGTCGAGGAACATCAGCCCGCGGGGCTTGAGCTGGCGCAGTACCGTTTCCATGCCTGGCCGGAAGGCGGTGAAGCGGCTGCCCATGTGATTGTTGACGCCGGCATAGCCGTCGAAGCTTTCCAGCGCCGCCGCCGTGCGCTGGCGGATCTCGGCGTCGCTCATCGACACCAGCAACGCGCCCGGCCCCGGGTCGTTGCGCCCGCTGGGCTCCATCGGCAGGTGCAGCATCAGTTCGTGTCCGTGGCCGCGCGCCGCCTTCGCCTGCTCACGCAGGTCCTTGGCATAGGGCAGGAACGACATGGTGAGCGGCCCCGGCAGTTCCCAGGCCCGCCTCGAACGCGGCCGGTCGAGCCCGACGTCGTCAATCACGATCGCCACCAGCGGCTTGCCATTGAGGTCGCGGAAGGGCAGTGCGTTGCGCCGCCATGCCTGATCGCCTTGCGACGCCACGGCGGCGACCTGGGGCGGCTTGCCCGCCGGGCGCGGCTTCTCCTCGAACGTAGGGCGCGGCCTACCGGGTTCCACTTCGGTGTATTTCGGCAGATCGGGAATATCTTCTATGCGCGCATACTTCGGTTCTGGCCCGGTCGCGGGATCGGCCGGAGTGCCGCGCTTCATCTCCTCCAGGGTCTCGCGCGCCATCCGGTCGCGATCGATCGAATCGAGCCAGCCGGCCGCCCAATAGCCGCCGAACAGGCTGGTACAGAACATCAGCAGCAAACCGACGACGATCGATTGCCAGCGATGGCCATTGATCGAAGCGCCGAGGGCGCGAAAGCGCGCACGCAAACGCTCGCCGGGTCCGGGCGGCAGTTTCGGACTCCTTCTGTTCGCCTTCCCGCTTCTCTTCTTCTTCGACGCCATCTCAGCGATCCGCCTTAACGCTTTGGCCTGCCGCCATTATTTTTCCCTAAATCAGACCGACCGCCGAAACATACGTTACAATCCGCCCAGCGACTTCACCACCCGCACGTCGGGCTCGCCCGACTGCCCGCCTTCGCGCCGGAAGCCAAGGCGTTCAACCAGATCGTGCATCCTGGCGTTCTCGCGCAGCACATGGCCGATCACCTGCTTGATGCCGCGCGACTTGGCGTAATGCAGCACATGCATGAGCAGCAGCGTACCGTAACCGCGGCCCTGGCAATCGGAGGCGACGACGAGGGAGAATTCCGCCTGCTCGAACCCGGGATCGGCAGCGAGCCGGCCGACGCCGAGCAGCGCCTCGCCGTCGAGCAGCAGAAACGCCATCTCGCGGTCGTAGTCGATCTGGGTCAGGCGCGCCGCCATCTCATGGCTGAGCTCGCGCAACGGCCCGAAGAAGCGCATACGGACGTCTTCCTTGGACAGGCGGCGGAAGAAGCCGTCGATCAGCGCCTCGTCCTGCGGCCGGATCGGCCGGATACGGAGATGTTTTCCGCCATGCTCGACGGCGCATTCGAGTTCCACCGGATAGGGCCGGATGGCGAAGCGCGCCGCCCGCTCCTGCCCGGCCTGCGGCTTGCGCACGACGATGCGGGCGTCGAGCGCCAGCACGCCATCGGCATCGGCCAGCAGCGGATTTATGTCGAGTTCGGCAATCTCGTCGACATCGGCGATCAGTTGCGACAGCCGCACCATCGCCTCGCCGACCGCACGGCGCGCCGCCGGCGGCCGGTCGCGATAGCCGCGCAGCAGCCGGTCGACCCGGGTGCGGCTCAGCGCATCCTCGGCCAGCACGAGGTCGAGCGGCGGCAGGGCCAGCGCCTTGTCGTCGATCACTTCGGCAGCGACGCCGCCGTGGCCGACCATCAGGATCGGGCCGAACACAGGGTCCTCCGCCGCACCCAGGATCAATTCGACCGCATGCGGCCGCCTGATCATCGGCTGGACCACGAAGCCGTCGATCCTGGCGTGCGGCGCCTTGACCAGCGCCGAGCCGGCCATGGTTCGCACCGCATCGACGACGGCCTGCTCGGAGACGAGATCGAGCGCCACGCCGCCGACATCGCTCTTGTGGCTGATCTGGCGCGACAGGACCTTCACCGCGACCGGAAAGCCGATGCGTACCGCAGCAGCGACGGCCTCGGTGGCGTCGAGCACGATTTCGGTCGGCACGACGGGAATGCCGTAGGCCGCCAGTACCCGCTTGGCTTCCGGTTCGGTCAGCAGCGCGCGCTTTTCGGCCAGCGCGCCGTGCACGATGGCGCGCACCAGCTCGGTGTCGGACCGCGCCTCGGGCACCGACGGCGGCGTGCGTTGCAGCGCGCGCTGGCCGCGCCGGTATTCGACGATGTGCATGAAGCCGCGGACCGCGCGCAGTGGCGTGTCGTAGGCCGGAATGCCCGCCTGGCGCAGCACCCGGCGTCCGGCCTCGGCGGCGGGGCCGCCGATCCAGCAGCCGATCACCGGCACGACCGTGGCACCGGCCGCACCCGTGATCGCCTGCGCCGCTTCCTCCGAGGACGTGAGCGCCGTCGGCACGTTCATCGCCAGCACCGCACCGACGCTGCGGTCGTCGGCCAGCGCATCGAGAGCCGCGGCGTAACGCGCGCCGTCGGCATCGCCCACGATGTCGACCGGATTGCCGCGCGACCATGCCCGCGGCATCTGCCTGTCGAGCTGGCCTAATGTCCTGGGGGCGAGCACGGCCAGCTCGCCGCCCTCGTCGATCAGCAGGTCGGTGGTGATGATGCCGACCCCGCCGCCGTTGGTCAGGATCGCCAGGCGCTCGTTGCGCGGCGCGATACCATGACCCAGCGTCTCGGCGGCATCGAACAGTTCGCCCAGCCCCCTCACCCTGACCAGGCCGGCGCGGGCGAAGGCGGCGTCGTAGACCGCGGCCGATCCTGCCATCGAACCGGTATGCGAGGCCGCAGCCTTGGCGGCGGCGGCGTGGCGGCCAGCCTTGAGCACGATCACCGGCTTGATACGCGCCACGCCGCGCGCCGCCGACATGAACTTGCGCGCCTGGGTGAGGCCCTCGACATACATCAGGATGGCCCGCGTCTTGGCGTCGCGTGCCAGCATGTCGAGCACGTCGCCGAAATCGACATCGCTCATGTCTCCCATCGAGATCAGGTGCGAAAAGCCGATGCCCTGCGCCGTCCCCCAGTCGGCGAGGCCGGCCAGCACGGCGCCGGACTGCGCGACCGCCGCGATGCGTCCGGCCTTGAGATTGCCCGGGCCAAAGCTGGCGTTCAGCCCCAGCCGCGGCATGGCATAGCCGATGGTGTTGGGCCCGACGATGCGCAGCAGATGCGGTTGGGCGGCCCGCAGGATATGCCGCCGCCAGCGAGCGTTCACCTCGGCGCCGTCAATGCCGTTGCCGGGACCGGCGCTGATCACCACCGCGACCCGCGTGCCGCGTTGTCCAAGTTCCCGGATCAGGCGCGGAATCGTCTCCGCCGGGGTCATGACGACAGCGAGGTCGGGGACTTCAGGCACCTCGGCCAGACGGCGGAACACGCGGCGGCCGTCGATCTCGCCGCCCTTGACGTTGACCAGGTGAATGTCGCCGTGAAAGCCGCCGTCCAACAGGTTGCGGGTCACCGCCGCGCCGACCGAGCCGGGCCGCGTGCTGGCGCCGATCGCCACGACCGACTTCGGCGCCATCATCTTGTCGAGGTTGCGCGTGGACATGGCGCTAGAAGAGCGCCGGTCCGTTCATCAGCACAAGGCCGGAGACGATCACAAATGCCGCAGCCACCCGGCGTCCGCCGAACGGTTCGCCGAGCAGAAAAGTGCCGATCAGCGCGCCGAACAGCACGGATGTTTCGCGCAACGCCGCGACATGGGCCATCGGCCCCAGCACCAACGCATAGATCGCGATGCCGTAGCCGACGTTGGCGATGACGCCGCCCATCACGCCGCGATACCAGGTTCGCCGCAGGTGCGACCACACCGTCCCTGGACGGAGAACGATCGCCAGCACCAGCAGCCACGGGCCTTCCAGCACGCAAAGCCAGGCTATGTAGGAGATGCGATGCCCGAATGTCGGACCGGCGGACCGGACGCCCAACCCGTCGGCGATGATGTAGGCGGCGATGGTGATGCCGGTGAGGACGGCGAACAGGGTCGCCAGCCCATGCCGGCTGCCCGGCCGCGGCACGACGTTGCGCAGCGGCATGGCCAGCGCCACCAACCCGAAGCTGAGCAACACGACACCGACAATATCCTGGCTGCGCAGCGCCTCGCCGATGAAGCGGCCGGATACCAACGCCACCAGCAACGGTCCCAGCCCGCGGGCGATCGGATAGGTGTGGCTGAGATCGCCGTAGGAATAGGCCTTCAAGAGGAACGTGTAATACAGGACGTGGATCAGCACCGATGCGATGAGATACTTCCATGCCGCCGGTTCGATCATCGGCACGAACGGCACCACGCACAGGCCCATCAAAGTGCCGGTCGTCATGATGACGCCGAAGGTCGCCAGCCGGTCCGACTGGTCGGATTTCAGGATGGCGTTCCACGTGGCGTGCATAAGGGCTGCCGCCAGCAGCAGGGCCACAATGAAAGGTTCGACGACCAGAGGGGGCGCTTTCTTGGTTTGTTATCGATACATTACGCCCAACCGCGCGCCGTGAGAACCGATAGACGCGCATGCAAGGATCGAACAGGACGAGGGCCGATATGACGGTGGAAACCTACAAGGCTGCACGTCAATTCCTGCTGGCCAACCGCGGCGACTACGCGGCGGCCTATCGCGAATTCCGCTGGCCGCGGATGGATCGCTTCAACTGGGCGCTCGACTGGTTCGACGTCGAACTGGCGCGCGGCACGCTGGCGAACCAGCCGGCGCTCACGATCACCGGCGACGGCGCCGCCAGCCTCACCTTCGCCGAGCTGTCCGAACGCTCCAACCGCGTCGCCAACGGCCTGCGCGCACTTGGCGTCAAGCGGGGCGATCGCATCTTGCTGATGCTGGGCAACGTCGTGCCGCTGTGGGAGACCATGCTGGCGGCGATGAAGCTCGGCGCCGTCGTCATTCCCGCCACCACGCTGCTCACGCCGACCGACCTCGCCGATCGCTTCGAACGCGGTCGCGCCCGTCACGTCGTGGCCGCCGCGGGCGAAGCGGCAAAATTCGACGGCTTCGACCCTGCCCTTACCCGCATCGCCGTTGGCGACGCCCCTCAGGGACCTCCGAAGGGCTGGCACAGCTACGCCGATCTCCTGAAGGCCCCGGCCGACTTCACGTCCGACGGCCCGACCAACGCCGACGATCCGATGCTGCTCTATTTCACCTCGGGCACCACGGCGAAGCCCAAGCTGGTGCTGCATTCGCATCGCAGCTATCCGGTAGGCCATCTCACGACCATCTACGTGCTGGGCCTGCGGCCCGGCGACATTCACCTCAACATCTCTTCGCCCGGTTGGGCCAAGCATGCCTGGAGCTGCTTCTTCGCGCCGTGGATCGCCGGCGCCACGATCTTCATCGCCAACCAGCCGCGCTTCAATGCCCGCGTCCTGCTGGACGCCATCGTCGCCAACAAGGTCACCACGCTCTGCGCCCCGCCGACCGTGTGGCGCATGCTGATCCAGGAGGATCTCATGAACTGCCGGACATCGCTGCGCGAGGTGCTGGCCGCTGGCGAGCCGCTGAACCCCGAGGTGATCGAGCAGGTGGAGAAGGCCTGGGGCCTTACCATCCGCGACTTCTACGGCCAGACCGAGACTACGACCCAGGTCGGCAACCCGCCCGGCCAGCCGATCAAGGCGGGCTCGATGGGCCGCCCCCTGCCCGGCTACAGGATCCGCCTGCTCGACGCCGACGACAAGGATGCCGAGGAAGGCGAGATCTGCATCGACCTCGCCGACCGGCCCGCCGCCCTCATGCAGGGCTACCAGCAGGACGATGGCTCGATCGCGCCGCTCACCGGTGAAGTCTACCGCACCGGCGATGTCGCCTCGCGCGACAAGGATGGCTACCTCACCTACGTCGGCCGCGCTGACGACGTGTTCAAGGCATCGGACTACCGCATCAGCCCGTTCGAGCTGGAGAGCGTGCTGATCGAGCATCCCGCCGTCGCCGAAGCCGCCGTCGTGCCGGCGCCCGACGTCCTGCGCATGGCGGTGCCCAAGGCCTATGTGACGCTGACGGCCAGCGGCCAGCCCGACCGCGCCACCGCGCTGTCGATCTTTCAGCACCTGCGCGGACGTCTCGCCCCGTTCAAACGCGTGCGGCGGATCGAGTTCGCCGAACTGCCTAAGACCATCTCGGGCAAGATCCGCCGCGTCGAGCTGCGCCGCGAGGAAGAAACGCGCGCGGCGGCCAGCCGGCGCGGTCCAGGCGAATTCCGGGAGGAGGATTTTCCGGAGCTGGCGAAGGGCTAGGAGCGGCGGCGGCCAGCGGCTAGGATGCCGCCATGCTCCTGCTCATCGATAACTACGACAGCTTCACCTACAACCTGGTCCATTTCCTGGGCGATCTCGGTGCGAAGTGCGTCGTGCACCGCAACGACCAGATCACGGTCGACGAGGCGATGGCGCTCAAGCCGGCGGGCATCGTGCTCTCGCCCGGCCCCTGCACGCCCAACGAGGCCGGCATCTGCATGGACCTGATTCGTGCTGCGGCGAAGGAGCAGTTACCGCTGCTGGGCGTCTGCCTCGGCCACCAAGCGATCGGCCAGGTGTTCGGCGGCCAGGTCGTGCGGGCGCCGATGCCGATGCACGGCAAGCTGTCGGGCGTGGCTCACCGCAACCAGAGCGTGTTCGAGGACGTGCCCTCGCCCTTCCAGGCGACGCGCTATCATTCGCTGATCGTCGACCGCAAGGATTTCCCCAAGGAGCTCGACATCACCGCCGAGACCGGCGACATCATCATGGGCCTGCGCCACAAGACCCTGCCGATCCACGGCGTGCAATTCCATCCCGAGAGCATCGCCTCGGAGCACGGCCACAAGATCCTGGAAAACTTCCTCAAGATCGCCGGCGAGCATCCCTCTCAGCAGAAGAAGCGCGCCGCCTGATCGCGACACTGCAGGGCGGAGAATTCTGGACTCCGGCGGTGGACGGTACGCAGATCAACCAGCTGGCGGCCGCCCTGACGGGTAATCACTTCATTTCGTCAGTGCTTCACCGCTGGCCCGAAGTAAACCTCCCCAATGGCTGGCTCGCGGCCGGCGCCATTGCGCAGACCGTCTGGAACATTGCGCATGGGCGCGCACCCGAGGCAGACATCAAGGATATCGACCTCGTCTATTTCGATGGCGACGATCTGTCGGCGGAGGCTGAACTCAGGAACGAAGCCCGGATCCGGGAGCTGTTCGGCAATCTCGGCGTCGCCGTCGACGTCAAGAACGAGGCCCGGGTCCATCTCTGGTACCAAGCGAAGTTCGGCACCTCGATTCCGCCATACCGGTCGGTCGAAGAGGCGATCACGACATTCCCCACCACCGCCACTGCAATCGGGGTCCGACCGCAGGGATCGCGGCTTGAGGTTTACGCCCCGTTCGGCCTGGACGATTTGCTCGGACTGGTGGTGCGCCCCAACAAGGCGCAGATCACGCAGGCGATCTACGAGGCAAAGGTCGCGCGCTGGCACCTGTGCTGGCCCGAGCTGAAGATTTGCGGCTGGCACGACACGCCGGCTTGAAGATTGGGCCTCAAGACTAGAAATATATTAATAATAATCAATATATTACAGTATTTTCTTAAAGTTAATTCACGATCCCGAACCCGGCCCTCGTAACCGCCTTGGTGATGGCGGCGACATCGGCGCCGGCCGGGAGGCGCATCTCGCCGCTTTTGAGATCGACGGAAATCGGCGCGGTGCCGGCGCCGGTGGCGGCACGGGTGACGGCCTTTACGCAGCCGTCGCAATCCATGCCGGTGACCTTGAGGATGAGTTCTTGAGCCATGTGATATAGCTACCCGCCCGCCGGCCCGGCCGGCAAGGTGCAAAATCTGAGTGGAGTTCCAGTGAGCGGCGATATCGACGATTTTCGCGGCCTTCTGGCCAAGGTCGGCAACGGCGAGCCACTGGGCATCGACGAGGCGGAGCGCGCCTTCGACATCATGACCTCGGGCGACGCCACACCGGCCCAGATGGGCGGCTTCCTCATGGCGCTGAAAGTCCGTGGCGAGACCGCCGAGGAACTGGCTGGCGGCGCCCGGGCACTGCGCGCCAAGGTGCTGCGCGTGAAGGCCCCCGCCGACGCCATCGACATCGTCGGCACCGGCGGCGACCACCACGGCACCTACAACGTCTCGTCCTGCTCCGCCTTCGTGGTGGCAGGCGCCGGCGTCCCGGTCGCCAAGCATGGCAACCGCGCCTTCACCTCCAAAGCGGGCGCCGCCGACGTGCTGTCGGCGCTGGGCATCGGTCTCGAAGTCCCGATCGAGGCGCTGGAGAAGGCGCTGGTCGAGGCCAACGTGTGCTTCCTGATGGCGCCCCGCCATCACAGCGCCATGCGCAACGTCGCCGGCCCCAGGGTCGAGCTGGCGCCCAACCGCACCATCTTCAATCTGCTCGGCCCGATGTCGAACCCGGCCCTGGTCAAGCGCCAGCTCGTCGGAGTCTTCGACCGCCGCTGGCTGCGGCCCGTCGCCGAGGCGCTGGGCCAGCTTGGCCTCGAGCGCGCGCTGGTCGTGCACGGCCAGGACGGCATGGACGAACTCACCACCACGACCGCGAGCTGGGCCGCCGCGCTGGACAACGGCAAGGTGACCGAGATCGAGATCGCGCCGGAGGAAATCGGCGTGAAGCGCGCCCAGATGGCCGACCTCAAGGGCGGCGATGCCGCGCACAACGCCGCGGCCATCAACAAGGTTCTGGCGGGCGAGAAAAATGCCTTCCGCGACATCGTGGTGCTCAACAGCGCCGCGGCGCTCATGGTCGCGGGCAAGGCGAAGGACCTGAAGCAAGGTGCCGTCCTGGCAACCCAGTCGATCGACACCGGCAAGGCGGCGGCAGCGCTGGCCACATTGAAAAGGATCTGTGCATGAGCGACACCCTGGCGAAGATCGTCGCCGACAAGCGGCGCCACGTTGCCGGCCGCACCTCGCAGCGCTCGCTGCGCATGGTCGAGTCGATGGCCCGCGACACCGATTCGCCGCGCGGCTTCGCCCGGGCACTCAAGGCGGCGATCGCCGCCGGTCACTATGGCCTGATCGCCGAGATCAAGAAGGCCTCGCCCAGCAAGGGGCTGATCCGCGAGGACTTCGACCCGCCGGCCCTGGCCAAGGCGTACGAACGCGGCGGCGCCGCCTGCCTGTCGATCCTGACCGACGGACCCTACTTCCAGGGCAAGGACGAATTCCTGACGCAGGCCCGCGCCGCGGTGAAGCTGCCGGTGCTGCGCAAGGATTTCATGATCGATCCCTACCAGGTGCCTGAGTCGCGCGCGCTGGGCGCCGACTGCATCCTGCTGATCATGGCCTGCCTCGACGATGCGCTGGCGGCCGAACTCGCCCGCCTGGCGCGCAAGTGGGGCATGGATATTCTGGTGGAGGTCCATGACGCGGCCGAACTCGAACGCGCGCTGAAGGTCGACGCCGACCTGATCGGCGTCAACAACCGCAACCTCAAGACCCTGGCGGTCGACCTCGCCACGACCGAGCAGCTGGCGCCGATGGTGCCGAAGGACCGCTTACTGGTGGCCGAAAGCGGCCTCGGCTCACCGGCCGACCTCGCCCGCATGGCCCGCGTCGGCGCGCAGGCATTCCTCATTGGCGAAAGCTTCATGCGCCAGCCCGACGTCGAGGCCGCGGTGCGCCACATGCTGGTCCGCGAGGCCGCGGCAGCATGAAGCGAAAGACGCTCACCCACTTCGACGGCACCGGCAACGCCCGCATGGTCGATGTCGGCGCCAAGGAAATCACGGAGCGCGTGGCCGTGGCACGCGCCAGCGTGACCATGCAGGCCGCGACCCTGAAACTGATCGCGACCAGGAAGGCCAAGAAGGGCGACGTGCTGGCGGTGGCGCAGCTCGCCGGCATCATGGCGGCCAAGCGCACACCGGAGCTGATCCCGCTCTGTCATCCGCTGGCGCTGTCGTCGGTCGATGTGAAACTGTCGCTCGACGCCAAACGGAAGGCCGTCGATATCGAGGCGACGTGCAAGCTCAAGGGCCGCACCGGCGTCGAGATGGAAGCGCTGACCGCCGCGTCGGTCGCGGCGCTCACCGTCTACGACATGTGCAAGGCAGTCGATCGCGGCATGGTGATTTCGGGCGTGAAACTCGTCCACAAATCCGGCGGCAAGTCGGGAACGTGGGATGCGAAGTGAGGACTAACTTCCCGATAGACCTCATCCTGAGGAGCCGCGCGCAGCGCGGCGTCTCGAAGGATGGGCAACACCATGACTGGCTCCGACCCTTTGAGACGCGGTACAGCGCGGGGGTTACCCCGCGCGATGCGGCCGCTCCTCAGGGTAAGGTGTTTGCTCAATGCTGACCGTCCGTGATGCCCATGCCCGCGTGATCGCGACGTTCGAGGCGCTGCCGTCCGAAGCGGTGTCGGTCGCCGACGCGGCCGGCCGCGTGCTGGCCACGGCCCCGGCCGCCCGGCTGACGCAGCCGCCGTCGGACCTCTCGGCGATGGACGGCTATGCGCTGCGTGCCGAAGACGTTCCGGCGGCGCCCG
>ERZ890510.1256-NODE-1256-length-16957-cov-11.074607_pt1 | contig 16957 bp, 15 predicted proteins | sample MGYA00521265_ERZ890510 | MGnify/ENA primary metagenome ERZ890510 (study PRJEB32303, sample SAMEA104408624) | aquatic metagenome | biome: Brackish water; feature: Chemocline; material: water | place: Baltic Sea | collected 2014-10-26T21:54:00 | depth 110 m ...
GGCAACGACTTTTTTTCAAAATCAATAGGGTTACATTAATTTTGAGTCAATGCGCCCCTTAATCAAGGTTTCTTTCAAGCTGCATTAGACTTTGACAAAACTAGACCCTCCAGTTATATTGCCGCGCTTTTTTTCATGAGAGAAAGCTGAGTATTAGCTTTAGATATAAATTGGAGGAAATTTCCTAGATGTCAGGTACATTAAAAACACGCAGTTTTTTAGTCCTTTTGCTAATCGCTTCCGCATTGTATATGGTGAAAGATACATTCACTTATTATACGATGTCAGAAAGCGATAAAGTTATCGCAATAGAAAACGGAAAACTGGACGATATGCAGAAGAATATGATTCACCGCGGTCTCGATTTACAAGGTGGAATGCACGTTGTTCTCGAGGTTGATCTCGCAGAACTTATTCGTACACGTATTGAAGATTCAGATAAAACAATCGAGAATTTAATAACGTCCAGCTTGGAAACATCTCTGGAAAACGGAGATGACTTTTTTCAGGTGTTTGGAGAAGAAGTCGCTAAGACGAAGCTTCGCCTCGCTCGATATTTTCCAAGTTACGAAAAAGGTCCCAATGCCGAAGTTTTAATCGCATTAGAAGCAGACGCTAAGGATGCAGTTGACAGAGCCGAAGAGATTATTCGTAACCGTGTTGACCAATTTGGCGTTTCAGAGCCTACGATTCAGCGCTCGGGACAATGGCGAATTATTGTTGAACTTGCTGGTGTTACAGACCAAAAACAAGCGCGCGAGCTTATCCAGGCCACCGCACTTCTTGAGTTTGTTTTAGTTCAAGAAGATCCACAGCTTGTCGAAGATTTTATGCGCAATGTTGATAGAGCATGGGTCGCCTTGTCAGGTCCGCCCGTCGAAGAGACATCAACGGATAGCACTGTTGCCGCAACGCCTACCGATTCGAGCGAAACCGTCGGCTCCTTAGCGGAACTTCTGTCGACTGAAGATGGCGAAACGGATATCGCCATTCAAGGCGAAGGTGATGCCAATCGTCCATTCTCATCCCTTGTAAATATTGGCTCAAACATGATTTGGGTTCCTGAATCAAATTTACATAAGGTAAAGCGTTATTTAGCAATGCCCGAAGTTTTGGATGCATTTCCCGAAGACGTTCGCCTTGGCTGGTCTAACGAGCCTCGCGATTTAAAAGGCGATGGACTTAATTATTACGCACTCTATTTACTTAAAAAACAGGCTGAACTTACAGGCGAAGTGATTACAAGCGCCAAAGAAGCTATGGGTGGTTTTTCTGGAGCTGAGTTTGTTGTTAATGTTGGGATGAACGACGAAGGCGCAACGAAATGGACGAAAATCACGGCTGCTAATATTGAAAAACGCGTCGCCATTGTAATGGATGGTGTCGTGAAAATGGCGCCTGTTATTCGATCCAAAATCGCTGACGGCCGCACTCAAATCGAAGGACTTGATAATATTTTGGAAGCCAAGCAGCTCGCCGTCGTGCTTCGCGCTGGTGCATTACCTGCTCCAATGGTTATTGAAGAAGAACGCACGGTGGGAGCATCACTTGGAAACGATTCTGTTAACGCGGGTACAAATGCCGTTATTATTGGCTTTTTCCTCGTCGTAGCTTTTATTCTTGTTTACTATAAAGGTGCTGGTCTCATCGCGGACTTTGCATTATTCCTAAACCTTCTTTTTACACTTGCTGTTTTAAGTACACTCAATGCAACATTAACGATGCCTGGTATTGCCGGTTTAATATTAACACTCGGTATGGCAGTGGATGCCAATGTTCTTATTTTCGAACGCATTCGCGAAGAATTAAGAAATGGCAAAACTGTTCTACGCTCTGTAGAAGATGGCTATGCCCGAGCCTTGACAACAATTGTGGACGCGAACTTAACCACTATTTTAGCGGCAGGCGTTTTATGGCAGTTTGGTAGCGGCACGATTAAAGGTTTCGCAACAACGCTTTTCTGGGGAATTCTTACATCTATGATAACGGCTATTTTTATTACTCGAACCATTTTCATGATACTGACAAACCGTCGTACCATGATGAAATTAAGTATTTAAGGAGAGTCGGATTATGATTGAATTAATTAAAAAAGCGAATATCGACTTTATCAGCAGACGTAAAACTTTCATTCTTGCCTCTGTCATTGTGATAGCGGTGGGCTTGGTTTCCCTGATTATTAAAGGCGGGCCACTCTTTAGTATCGACTTTGAAGGTGGAACACTCATCCAAGTTCGTTTCGAACAAGGAACGCAAGTTGAAAATATCCGTAACCAATTATCGGCTATTGGTTATGGTGATGCAACCATACAAACGTTTGGCGCAGAGAACGAGTTTTTGGTTCGTGTCAAAACAAGCACCAAAAGTGAAACCCAAATAGCAGAAATTCGGGCCGCATTTGCCTCCATTAATGGTGCAAATGATTATGAAATTCGACGCCTTGAAACCGTCGGACCAAAGATTGGAAAAGAACTTCGCGGCGATGCCTTGATGGCTGTATTAGTCGCAATGCTCGGTATTGTTGTTTATATATCTTTCCGGTTTAAATTCGTGTTTGCCATGGGCGCTTTAGCCGCATTGGCTCATGACGTTTTAATCACCCTAGGTCTTTTTTCGGTTTTAAATATCGAAGTCTCCTTGACGGTAATCGCAGCATTTCTCTTTATTGTGGGTTACTCTCTAAACGATACAATTGTTGTATATGATAGAATTCGTGAAAATATCAAAACAAAACGTCGCGATAAGTTTATGAATATTATTAACGCCAGTATCAACGACACCTTAAATAGAACCGTCATTACATCGTTAACTACCATTATGGTGGCGCTTGTTCTTTTCTTTATTGGTGGTGAAGTTATTAAACCATTCTCAATTGCTCTTATTATCGGTTTGGTTGTGGGAACTTACAGTTCAATTTTTATCGCGAGTCCAATCCTAATTGCTTATGAAGATAGGTTAGTCGAAAAACAATAGATTTTTTCAACTTGATGATGTTTAACGAAAGAGCCCTGCTACTTGTAGGGCTCTTTTTATTTTTAGAGCAAAAAATATGAACGTAAATAAAATTCACCAACTCGCCTATTTAAGTCTCATCCTCGTATGGGGTACAACCTGGGTCGCTATTAAAGTTAGTATTGGCGACACACCTTTCTTCGGAGCGGGTCTTCGCTTTCTTATAGCCGGCATTACCCTCGTCATTTTTCAGTTCGCCCGAAAAAAATCATTGAAAATCAGCAGCGGGTCGTGGCCACTTATCATAGCGTTGATTCTAGGAAATTTCTTTGTTGGCTATGCCTGCACATACACGGGAATGCGCTTTATTTACAGCAATTTGTCCTCGCTTATATGGGCCATAATGCCCGTGACGGTGAGCTTTTTTGCCCATTTTATGCTAAAAAACGAACGCTTTAATCTCCCGCGTATTTTAAGTCTCGGGCTTTCCGTCGTTGGACTGTTTCTCTTCTTTGATTTGAAAAAAGGAAGTGTTGATGCTTATTTCGCCTTTGGTGTTTTAATTACCGTATTGGGCGTCCTCGCCGCATCATTCGCGAATGTTTATTATAAAAAACATGTCATGAACACACATGATGCTGTTGTTATCAACGCATTCTCAATGATTATTGCATCGCTCATTCACTTTTTTATCGCCTTTATCTTTGAAGATGTTTCATCGTTTCCATTTACTTCTAATAATATTTTAGCCATTCTTTATTTAGCCATCATGGGCTCGTCTTATACCTTTGTTGTGTTTTTCAAACTTATTCGACATTTCCCTGTCGTAACCATGAGCTACATGACCTTTGTTATTCCCATTGTCGCCGTCATGATGGGATGGTTTTTTCTAGGGGAAGACCTATCAGCAATGACCCTCGTCGGTGCAGGGTTTATTTTGGCCGGCGTTTTATTCCCTAGTATTTATACTCGCTTTTTGCATCAAATTGTTTAAAGCTCTCGTTTCACACGCTGGATTTTACCTCTATTCAAACGGTCTCTCGAAGTGCTTTTTCGGAATTTGGCTAGAAATTTGCCCTTTAATAATGGCTTTTTTCATACCTCAAAATCTATGTTTTTCCCTTGAGAAAAAAATAAAAAGGAATAATTTCACCCTGAATAAAATGCAGTTTATCGAACCTTATATCAATCATGAAAAAACGACAACTTTTCATAAATTTTATATTCTAATATTAACACAGGTTAACACATTGGAGCCCTTATTATGATGCCTTTTCTTAAAGCTGCAACAAGCTCAGTCGGGAAAAAGTTTTTTATGGCATTAACTGGATTGTTCTGGATTATGTTTCTATTTATTCATTTACTTGGAAACCTCTCTCTTTACTCAGGACACAAAGATTCGTTTAATGCTTACAGCGATTTTTTAACACACGGAACACACGGTGTCGTCTATGTTCTTGAGTTTATCATGGTCGCCGGATTACTCATTCACGTTATTTCCGCCGTCGCCGTTTTTATAAGCGCGCAAAAAGCACGACCCATACAATACGCGATGTCTAAAAATCTTGGTGGACCAAGCCGAAAAACGATTTCAGCTTCTACCATGATTTATACAGGTTCGTTGATGTTTATCTTCATCATTGTGCATTTAATCCATTTCAAATTTGGCGATTACTATTCGACGGTACTTGATGGCCGCGTTATTCGCGACATGTACGCAACGGTTCTCATCGGTTTTCAATCACCCTTTTATACATGGTTTTATGTCATTATAATGGCTTTAATCGGTTTCCATTTACGACATGGATTTTGGTCTGCATTTCAATCATTGGGACTCAATCATCCACGATATAATGGCCTAATTGCTTTTGTGGGCGTGCTTATTGCCATAACATTGTCTTTAGGTTTCTTGATGCTTCCATTAGTACTTCATCTTACAGGAGGTCCTGCATGAAATTAGATAGCAAAATACCAAGTGGTCCACTTGCCAAAAAATGGGACAAACATAAATTTGAACTCAAACTAGTTAACCCTGCCAACAAGCGTAAATATACCATCATCGTCGTTGGTACAGGCCTCGCTGGCGCATCATCTGCAGCGAGTTTGGCTGAGATGGGATATAACGTCATTAACCTTTGTATTAACGATAGTGCCCGTCGAGCTCATAGTATTGCGGCGCAAGGCGGCATCAATGCAGCGAAGAATTATCCCAATGATGGCGATAGCGTCTGGCGTCTTTTTTATGACACAATAAAAGGCGGCGATTACCGCTCCCGCGAAGCCAATGTTTATCGATTGGCTCAAGTTAGTAATAATATTATTGATCAAGCCGTCGCTCAAGGGGTTCCTTTTGCGCGCGAATATGGCGGATTACTTGCCCATCGCTCATTTGGTGGCGCTCAAGTTTCACGTACTTTTTATGCTCGCGGGCAAACGGGACAGCAATTGCTCCTCGGCGCCTATAGTGCTCAAATGCGCCAGGTCAAGTTGGGGAAAATCAAATTATATACGCGCGTTGAAATGCTCGATCTCATCAAAATTGATGGCAGAGCACGCGGTGTTGTAACACGGAACCTCGTCACTGGCGAATTAAAATCATTTACGGGTGATGCGGTTATTCTGGCAACGGGTGGATACGGCAACGCCTTTTATCTTTCAACGAATGCCGTCAATTCAAATGCTTCAGCCGCTTGGCGAGCACATCGTCGCGGGGCATTATTCTCAAATCCTTGCATGGTTCAAATTCACCCGACATGCATCCCCGTAAGCGGCGACCATCAGTCCAAGCTTACACTCATGAGCGAAAGTCTTCGGAACGACGGACGTGTTTGGGTGCCCAAAAAGAAGGGTGACAAGCGCCCTGCCAACGAAATACCCGAATCTGAAAGAGATTATTATCTCGAGAATAAATACCCAAGTTTCGGCAACCTCGTTCCTCGAGACATCGCATCCAGAAATGCAAAAGAAGTCTGCGATGAGGGCCGCGGTGTTGGCGCTTCCGGTCTTGCTGTTTATTTAGATTTCGAAGATGCCATCAAACGCCTTGGTAAAGACGTTGTTACTGAGAAATATGGCAACTTATTTGAAATGTATGAGCGCATTACAGATGAAAATCCGTATAAGCAACCCATGCGTATTTTCCCGGCAATCCATTATTCTATGGGCGGGGTTTGGGTCGATTATAATTTACAATCGACGATTCCAGGCCTCTTTGTCTTAGGTGAAGCGAACTTCTCAGACCATGGCGCCAATCGTCTCGGCGCTTCTGCTTTGATGCAAGGACTCGCCGATGGATATTTCGTGATTCCTTATACGATTGGTGGTTTCTTAGCAAAAGTCGGTGCTTCAGCCATTAATACAGATGCGCCTGAAGTCAAAGATGTTGAAAAAGAAGCAAAGGATCGCATTGAGCGCATCCTAAATATTAAAGGCAATAAAACCGTTCATGAAATCCATAAAGAGCTGGGTCTTATTTTGTGGAATTATGTTGGGATGTCTCGAAACAAGAAGGGCCTCGAAAAAGCCATCCAGGAAATTCCAAAAGTCCGAGAAGAATTTTGGAAGAATGTTAAAGTGACGGGGTCTGGAGCAGAGCTTAACAAGAGCCTTGAAGAGGCATTGCGCTTAGCTGATTTTCTTGAACTTGGTGAATTAATAGCGAGAGACGCGTTGATGCGTGAAGAGTCTTGTGGAGGTCATTTCCGAACCGAACATATCACGGAAGAAGGCGAAGCCAAACGCGATGATAACAATTTTACGTTCGTTTCCGCGTGGGAATATAAAGGCGAAAATCAAGAGCCTGAGATGCACAAAGAAAACCTTGAGTTTGAATTTGTTGAACTCACTCAACGAAGCTACAAATAAGGAGACATGAAAATGAGTGAGAATATGAATCTAAAATTAAAAATCTGGCGACAAAAAAATGCTGGCGACAAAGGGCGTTTTGTTGAATATGACATGGAAAATGTTTCTCCTGATGAATCTTTTCTTGAAATGATGGATGAATTAAACGAGAAATTGACCCATGATAATTTAGAACCTGTCGAGTTTGATTCGGATTGTCGTGAGGGGATTTGCGGCACCTGCGGACTGGTTGTAAATGGCGAGGCTCATGGACCTCTCCGTGCGACGACAATGTGCCAAGTTCACATGCGAGAATTTAAAGGCATGACTAAACTTACTGTCGAACCGTGGCGCACAAAAGCCTTCCCTGTCCTCAAAGACCTTGTCGTGGATCGTGGTGCTTTAGATAAAATCCAGCAAGCAGGTGGCTATATTTCTATAAACACAGGCAATGCGCCGGATGCTCATGCTATTCAGGTGCCTAAAGAAGCTTCTGATTTAGCCATGGATGCTGCGGCTTGTATCGGGTGTGGCGCTTGTGTTGCCGCATGTCCGAATGCCTCGGCATCGCTTTTTACGGCAGCCAAGATTTCCCAATTTGCGCTGTTGCCACAAGGTGGTCCAGAGCGGAAACGTCGTGCAGCGCAAATGGTCACACAAATGGACATTGAAGGCTTTGGGGATTGTTCAAATCTCGGTGAATGTGAAGCTGCGTGTCCTAAAGAAATATCAATTTCTAATATCGCTCGTATGAAGCGTGAATTCGTCGGAGCTATGCTCGGCTAACACAAAACTATTCCTGATTCTAAAAGCCCTGGAACTCTTTCAGGGCTTTTTTTTGATGACAATATGGTTTTTTGCCTCTATTCGTTTAACTTGCAGGTAACAAAGAGAGTATTGGCATGAATTATTTAGAGAAATCCATTTTGAGCAAAAATCAAAATATCCTCTTAACCCAAAAATCATCTATTACTGTATCAGAATAATTGAACATTAAAGTCTTACTTCTGAAGCTCAATGAAATGATAAATTGTTGGAATGTAAAATATATTGTAGAAGAGGTCTCCTTTGAAGTTAAAACTTAATATTTCTTTAACCCGAACCTTAGTTATTAGTTTTTCTTTTCTTGTTGTAATCTTTTCTATTTTCAATCTTTTATCAAGTTTCTATTTAGGCTTAACTGCTATTGACCACTTTGCTGAAAGGACTCTGAATCAGTCAAAACAACACGCAAGTAGTGAATATAAATACTTTATTAAAAGCGTTCAAAAAGCTTTTGAATTATCAGCGTCTGAGCTGGGGAGCGGCGTCTTAGACGTCAATAATATTGAGCAATTAAACAAACATTTTAAAGCCCAAATGCTTAATGTTAAACAGGTGACCTCCATTAATATTGCGGCACCAAGCGGTCAAGCATATCTTCTCCTAAAGACCCATAATAGTTATAAAAACAGAATTTTAACGCCGTCTTTATTACAACAAAAGAAAGTGCTTTGGCATAATTTGGATAGTGATTTGGTACTAAATAAATCCTATGAAGAAGAGTCCTCTTATGATTCTCGAGCTCGTCCTTGGTATAATATTCCTCAACGCTTTGATTTGAATTCATGGACGCAACCTTACACCTTCCAATCAACAAAAGATGCCGGTATTACAGTTTCCCGGCGAATCAAACTTCCTGATAATAGTGAAATCGTACTTGCATTTGATGTCATGCTCAAAGATTTGTCGAGTTTAACCTTTCGTATTGCTCCTACACCGAATACAAAAGCGATAATTTTCCTTAAAACGGGACATGTCATCGCTTTGCCAGGCTACGAAAAATTTAAGCTGGAACCGCTTCATAATGACTATATCCTACGACACTATTCGATGCTTGGAATCCCTGAACTTACTGAAATTCTGAGTACATGGGACAATCAACAGGCCACAAACGTCACGAGGGGGGAAATAAAAACGTCGAGTGGGAAGTATTGGTACGAATTTATTAAGCTTTCTGATTTAGGTGAATTTAATGCTTGGATGGCGATTTATATCCCCCTCCAAGATTTGGTCTCAAATTTAAATAGCCAATTATTTAAGCTTATTATTATTAGTCTGCTTTCAATCGTTTTTGCAATTTTATTTGCGCTTTTCTTGTCGCAATATTTTACAAAGCCCATGAAAGAATTTTTAATGCTCGGTACAGCTTTGACGTCTCTTGATTCATCCGTCACGAAAACAACGTCAGCCTATATTTCGGAGCTTTCGGAGCTTTCCCATTTGAGCAAAGAGCTCCGCTTAATATTTAATGCCTTTTCGCGATATATGCCAAAAGAGGTGGCACAACAACTCATCCAAAACAAAGAAATTGCAAAAATATCCGCAAGCAAAGAGAATGTGGCTCTTTTAAGCTCTGATATCAATAACTATTCTGATTTTGCTAAAAACACAACAAGCTCAAACTTGCTCGCTCAGCTAGAAGAATATTTTAATACACTTCTTTCAAATATTATGAAGACACAAGGCGTCATAGATAAATTTATGACCGATTCCGTCGTCAGTTTTTGGGGGCCCCCATATACACTGCCAAATCCTTCTTTAAGTGCTGTTAAAACCCTTTGGGATACCCATTTAGCAATGTCTGCGCTAAATGAAAAGTGGCAAATACAAGGTAAGACGCCTCTTTTCACGCGCTTTAGCGTCGTTTATGGTGATGCCCTCGTCGGAAATTTTGGTGCCAGTTTTAGGATGCATTATTCAGCAACAGGTGAGATTGTTTCTTACAGCAATAAAATTTGCCAAGCCAATAAAATATATGGCACAACGATGCTTGTTTCTCAGAAAGTAAAACGTGCGACTGAAAGCGAATTTGAATACCGACTTATTGATAAAATAGGCATTCGCCAAAGTGCTAGCACGACAAAAATCTATGAATTATTGGGACCTATAGGGCATGTTCCCGGGCCGATATTGCAGCTTTCTCATCAATACGAAATTGCATTAAAACGCTTCTTTAAAGGCGAGTATTCAAACTGTAGCGAAATATTGAATGGTATCCAAAGCTCTTTTCCACATGACCAGCCGCTAAAACGCCTTAATAATCTTGCGAAAAACTACGCCAAAAATCCTCCTGAAGAAGGCTCTGAATTAACATTACTTTAATTAAAACATTCGTATTATAATGCTGAACTGGAGACAAAAACTCACCCGGTTCCCGCCATCTCGGATGTTGTTGCGTATAGCAGAGACTTCTCGGAGCAAGTCCATTCGGAACTTATTCTTGCCTTTTTTAACGGAATCCCAATCCATAATCGATATCGGTGCGGGAACCTGCGTTTTATCTTCAATACTCCAAAAGGATGGTTTTCGCGTCACCGCTCTCGACATTGACAATTTTTCTGTTGTTGATGACATCACGCCAAGGGTTTATGACGGTATCTCAATGCCATTTCAGGATAAAACCTTTGATGTCGCCATTATTCCTTACGTTTTGCATCATACACCCAATCCTGATCTCATCTTGTCCGAAGCGTATCGCGTTTCCCATCGTGTCATTATTTTAGAAGATTTGATTGGCTCAACATTGCAAACGGCTTATACTTATTTTATGGACAGCCTCCTTAATTTCGAATTTTTTGGACATCCCCATACCAATCGTTCGTTCGAAAATTGGCAAAAAACGTTTTCGAACAAAAACATTATTCACGCGCATCCATTTGAGAGCAAGAGCCTCTTTAGCCCCTTTATGAAACACGCTCTTTTTGTTATCGATTCAGCCTCAACAAGGACGACATAAGGTGTTAACCAATCTCCTCTTTTTTATCCGCGAAAAACGATGGTTTTTTGTCGCTGTTATCGTCGCGATTCTCATGTATTTTTTACCACATCCAAAAGATTTGAGCACAGAAGGATATCATGCAATTATCATTATTGTTATAACGATTATCCTTATTATTAAAGAGCCTCTTCCTCTTCCTGCCATAGCAATTTTGATGATATTTTTACAGGTTCTTTTCGGTATTGCATCGGCAAATGAGGTTGCTTCAGCGTTCATGAATGATGCTGTTTTCTTTATTATGGGCTCATTGATGTTGGCTGTCGCGATTGTTAGCCAGGGTCTCGACAAAAGACTCGCCTTGGGGATTATAAAAATCACAGGGAACCAAACATGGAAAATTGTTGCTGGCTTTACAGCGATTTCAGCATTGCTGTCATCCTTTATTGGCGGGCATACCGTCACCGCGATGATGATGCCTGTGAGCCTAACCTTGATACGCTATGCCAGCAAAAACCAAAAAAAAATTATCAACCTTACAGCCGCGCTGCTCTTTTCTGTCGCCTATGGCGCGACGATTGGTTCTATCGGTACACCTTCAGGTGGTGGTCGAAATGCTATCGTTCTAAATTATCTTACCAAGTTTTCTCAAATCGAAATCAGTTATTTAAAATGGATGGCTTATGCTTATCCCATGTTGCTTCTTGAAATTCCTTTCACTATCGCCATTATTCTCTTTACGTTTCGACCCGAAAAAACAAATCTTGATTCGGCTGTACGTCGCTTAAGCATAGACGTCAAACACAGCGGGAGCATGAAACCGAAGGAATATCTCGCGATTATTCTTTTTATTCTCGTCTTCTTAGGCTGGGTCTTTTTTAGCTCTACAATAGGTTTAGGTATGGTTGCGTTGATGGGCGTGTTCGCTTATTTAGCGTTTGATTTAGTTGAATGGAATGATTTAAACAAAAGTACAAACTGGGGCGTTGTCCTTCTGTTTGGAGCCGCTATTTCAATCGGTATTCAGGTTAAAAATACGGGAGCCGCTTTGTGGCTCGCCAATCATTTTGTCGAATTCTTATCCATTTATATTACCGACTTGACTGTTTTACGCGCCACAATTGCCATTTTTCTCACCAGCTTGTTTTCAAATCTTTTATCAAGCTCTGCAACGGTGGCGGTTGTTGCGCCAGTAGTTTTAAATCTTGGTGGCGATTTGGTTGCCTTAAGTTTCGCGACTGCTATTTCTTCTGCCTTTGGATATTTTACAGCCGTTGCAGCGCCGGCTTGTGCCATCATTTATTCAAGTGGCCTTGTGAAATCCAAGGATTTCCTCCGAGCCGGATGGAAAATGGGTATTATGTCCATCATATTGCTCGTTTTAATGATGATCTTTTGGTGGCCCTTGTTGGGTTAAAGGAGTATGATTAATTTCTTATTACTGCAAAACAGAACACAGGCCTCGTGCTTGTAATGGAGTCATTATTATGAAGTTTCTAATCGCCGTGGGCAGCAAAGAATATTCGAAAAACACGCTGCATCTCGGTGTTCAAATTGCAAAGGCCTTTGATGCCCATATTAGCATTGTTTATGTTGGGCCAAAAGAGCGAAAACTCTTTGAGGGCGAAGTTGATTTAGTGCGAGACAACTTGGAAAAATGGGATATTTTTCATCCTGGAATTGATGTCTTAAAATGGGCTCACGGCGAGTTGTTGAAACTAGGCTATTTTGAAAATGCTAAAAAGAACGATTTTAATCCAAGGCATATTTTGGAAGAGAATGGTCGATTCCGAATGGTTTTACCCTCCTCTAATGGTGACGCAGAATTGATCTTAAGAGAAGGCGAAATTGTACAAGAATTACGCAAAGAGCTCAGTAATACACCGCGAGATTTAGTCATTATTGGTGGCTCACAGGGGAAACGACGGATGGCTCATGATATTATTCAATTTCTGCCAACCTCTGTTTTCGTTGTAAAAAATATGAACCTTAAGAGGCATTACAAGTTATTGGTTTTAACCGATGACTCAGAAGGCACCAAAAAAGCACTCCTTTTTGCAGCTCTTATTGCAGAAAATCAAAAATATCCAATTCGAACATTAACGGTTTCTAAAACAAAGCGGTTTGGTTCTGGTTATATGGGGGCAGCTGAATATGCTAAGGCGTATTTAAAGAAAAAGAATTTAACGGTTGAGCAATTTTTTCTATCCGGCGATCCTGTTACTCATTTTGTTCAGTTTGCCTCTGATAATCATATCATTGTCATGGGGGCTTCGACTGCAAACCCCTTTAAAAAGTTTTTTATGGGCAGTAAGCCAATTTCGACTTTAAAGAAAAGTCGCTCTCCCATTCTAGTGGTTCGCTAATTACGTTTTTGAAGTATTAAAGGGTCAATATTATTTAGGAAATCGATAGTAAAAGACATTGCCTGTCGGTTTATTTTCCCTGACACCAACTACGCCATTGTGGGCTTTTGCAATCTTAGCCACAATAGACAAACCGAGTCCCGAGCCCCGTTTAAACCCATTTTTAAGTTGTTTCCCTCGCTCAAAAATTCTTTTTCTATCTTCACCTATAATTGTCTGACCAAAATCAATGACTTTTACTTCTATATTTTTTAGAGTTTCTTCTACTTCAACAATTACTTTTTTACCTTCAGCGGCATATTTGATGGCATTCGTTAAAAAGTTTCGATAAATGTCTTTTGTAACCCTATTTGCCTCGACTAGAAGCGTTTTGGGGTATCGTTTTTCTAAATGCATGTCTTCTCTATCAAGCATTGACTGTACTTCAAAAATACAAGCATCTAACATAAGGGCTAAATCGAGAGGCTCTTTTATAACCTCATCGTTCTGGATGATTTTTGAGAGTCCCGTTACATCATTGAGCGTTTTCACAAGAGATTTACTGGAATTAAAAATCATCTGATACGCATCATTATCTTTGTTTTCGAGAATAAGTAAATCAGACATCCCTAAAATGACACTTGCAGGGTTTTTAAATCATGGGAAACGATGTCTAAAAACAATTCTTTGAGTTCATTCGCTTCATGTAACTCTTCAGATAGTGTCTTGTATTTTTGTTCTGAGGCTTTACGCTCATCATGTAAAGCCGTCTCAATCTCTAATGCAGTGTGGGTGTCCTCGAGTTGAAAAAAGATGTAGGCCAAAAATGAGATGATGACAAAAACAATAATCCATAATAATTGATTCTGGCTCCTTCTTGTAATGTCTAAACTTTCTGTCAAATCACGTTGGCTGGCAATTGTCCAGTGAATGTTTTGCCCGTATGAAAATGGTTTTTTTGCGTGCTCATCTTGATACCGTGCACTTCATTGATGTCTTGAGAAAAATTGATGGTGCTTTCTTCATAGCGCTTTTCAGGCCCTGAAAAGACTATGTTGTCTTCGTTAATCAAGACAATCTCTCCTTGGTTTAAATGGTTTAAAAACGAAGATGCATTAATATTTACACCTACAATGCCTTCTAAAACATTGTCAATATAAACAGGCGTAAACATCCGTAATGTTGGGAGAGCGGGGCTTTCAATCGCTCCCTGTTCCATGTTTAAGTCCAGTTTTGAAAAATACACGTCCCCTTCTTTAAGTTTTACGCTTTCTTGAAAATAATATCTCTTCGATTTGTTTTGTAATTTTTCAGGCGGTGTAACATTGACTCTATTGTTTTGTTTATAGACTTTAATTTTTTCGAATCCCAGTGTATCAATAAACCGAACCTGGTAGAAATCATTATTGAAATCAATATAATGTTCAAACAATAATGCCGATGCATGTAAATCACCATGGTAAGAAGACGCTAGATGTTCCATCCCCGAACTAACGGCGGAAAGATAAATATTAAGCATGTCTTTTTCCTCAGACAAAATAGCTTTTTGTTCAGCATTCTGTTTCGCTAAGAGGCTCTCCCTAAAATTTAAATAGGTCGTATTGGTCATAAATAGGGTAAAAAGAAAAAGCAGTAGCAATAACACAACGAGCTTTTGTTTGGAAATGTTTAGCTTGCTAACCCCTTGCTTTAGCTTAAAACTCATATATTGCTTAATATTTCCAATACATAATAGTTGACCCTTTTCATCAGCCCCAAAAGGGACATTCTTCTTTTCCATAACATTTAGTAAAATGTAAATAATATTATAAATGATTTTTCTAGGTGTTTTAGTTTGCAGACTTAGTTTTCGCGGACTAAAGAGAGGAGCTTTCATGTCATTTGTTACCGTTGGAAGTATTGGAATCGATACAATCGCGACACCCTTTAAAAAAGTTGAAAATGTTTTAGGGGGATCCGCCTCATATGTAAGCTTCGCTTCTAGCTATTTTATTACGCCTGAACTTGTTGCCGTTGTTGGGAATGATTTTTCAGAACATTATATCACCGAATTTAAGCACCATGGTGTTGATGTAGGTAACCTAGAAATCGCAGAGGGAAAAACTTTTCGATGGGGTGGTGAATACAGCCAAAACTTTGATATTCGTACGACGCTTTTTACGGAGTTAAACGTTTTTGAATCCTTTTTGCCGAAACTTTCAAAATCTGCTCAAGAAGCGCAATTTCTACTTCTTGGTAATATTCATCCTGCATTACAAATACACGTCATTGAGCAAATGCAATCCAAACCATTTATCGCCGCCGATACAATGAACCTTTGGATTGATATTGCTCTTGGCGACCTTAAAGTATTAATTTCCAGAATTAATCTGCTTATAATCAATGATGAAGAGGCCCTCATGCTAACAGGTGAGCGCGACCCTGCAAAAGCCGCGAAACAAATTCGGGCAATGGGGCCATCTATTGTCGTTATAAAGAAGGGCCAAAATGGTGCTCTTTTATTTAATAACAACACTGTTTTTTGGGCTCCAGCGATGCTGCTCCCTGATGTTCAAGATCCGACAGGGGCCGGTGATAGTTTTGCCGGAGGTATGTTGGGCTACCTTGCAAAAGTCAATAACATCAACGATTCATCGTTGCGGAAAGCCGTCATTTATGGTAGCGTCATGGCATCTTTTTGCGTCGAAAAATTTTCTGTCGAGGGTTTACTCAATCGCTCTATTGACGAAATTGAGGCGCGATATACATCATTTAAAAATCTTGTTCAATTCTAAAGGAGTTTCTATGTATAAACGAAATTGGGTCGTTCTTTTTCTTGTTTCACTCATTTTTGTTTCCTGTGATATATTTTCAGGAAACACCGATGATTCCGCAGCGGACTTAAGAGGTACGCTTGTTTCATCTACAAACAAAGGGACGTTTAACAAAGCCTGGGTTAACACATTCATTTCATTTAACAACCTGCCCTTTGATGCGACGGTAAAAACGGGCTTTAATTTGAAAAAAGTTGTCTATTACACACAAGATGCACAAGGAAATAATATCGAGGTTTCAGGATCTATTTTCATTCCTGATTCTGTTTTCTCCTATCACCTCGTCAGCGTTCAGCATGGAACTGAGATTAAGCGGGCTTCTGTGGGAACTGAAAGTGTGTACTATGCGATTGAGGGAATTTTGATGGCGACCCAAGGCTATTATGTCGTTTATCCAGACTACATCGGCTTAGGCATTTCGGAATTGTCCCACCCATTTATTCTGATGGAACCCTCAGCGAATACGGTCATTGACATGATTCGAGCGGGTCGGAATTACGCCGAACAAGAAGGTCATGCTTTAGATGACAATCTGTTACTCATGGGTTACAGCGAAGGTGGGTTTGTGACGCTCTCTACGCATCGGGAAATAGCTATCAATTATGCAGACGAGTTTTCGATTTTAGGCTCTGCTCCCATGGCGGGCCCTTATGATGTCAAGCAAACGGCTTCTATTTTACTTTCCAATGATGTCTATAGCAATCCCGGCTATCTTGGATACATCCTTAATGCGTATAACGAAGCTTACAATCTTTACCCCATCAGCGATATTTTTGCTCAGCAATATGTTGCAACTGTTGATACACTTTATAACGGCTTATACGATATGGGACAAATCAACAGTGCCCTCACAACAAATTTGAACGAACTCTTTAATACAGAATTTTTAGCAGCTTATCGTAATGGCGGAAAACCCGATCTGGAAAACGCTTTTGTCGAGAATTCTCCTTTAGACTGGATATGTCTTGACAACATTCGATTTTATCATGGTTCCAATGATATTACGGTTTTCCCCGAAAACATGGTAACCGCTGTTGAGGCTCTCAAAACAAACGGTTCGACTCATGTGGAGTCGTTCTCAATTGAAGGCGGGACGCATTACACATCCTTCTTCCCGTCAATTAATCATACAATTACTTGGTTTGATAGCTTAAGACAGGGGTTTTAAAAGATAAAAAGTTGTTTTTAGAGTTTGGGGAGTGTCAAAATAACTGGGTCTCTGTTTAAGACTTCCAAAGGTATTTAGC
>ERZ890510.1261-NODE-1261-length-16900-cov-6.763194_pt1 | contig 16900 bp, 17 predicted proteins | sample MGYA00521265_ERZ890510 | MGnify/ENA primary metagenome ERZ890510 (study PRJEB32303, sample SAMEA104408624) | aquatic metagenome | biome: Brackish water; feature: Chemocline; material: water | place: Baltic Sea | collected 2014-10-26T21:54:00 | depth 110 m ...
GTCCCCGATCCCCATCCCAACGCCAAGGCGGCGGCGGCCTTCGCCGGCGGCATGGTTCCCGAAATCACCCCCCTGCTGGACGAGCTCTGCCGCCAGCGGAACCGCGGGTGCTGAAGACCGATGCTCCAGTTTCTCAAGAACAGCCTGCTGATTTGCTTCTCCGTCGTGCTCAGCGCCGCCTTCGCCGAGGCGATGGTCCGCTACCTCGACGGCTACGACATGTTCGCCATGCCCCTCAGTGTGCCGTCCGGCTCGGAAACCGTCAGCGCGCCGGCGCTTGACCAAATTCCCCGCGCCGCCGGCGTCGAGCGGGACTGGTTCTTCGCCGAACCGCCGGCGATGCCGAACCGGAAATCCGTGCCGGACGACTGGATGCGCCGCTATCGCGCGATCGAGAACGATGCCGCGGCCAGCATGGATTACCGGCCATCGGACCTGTTCAAGGTGTGGAACTCGGCCAGCATCGGAGACCCCTGCCAGCATCGCCGCCTGCGCCACGCCTCCGGCCGCGTGCTGGTCTACGATCCGCCCGACAGCGGCAATGCGCCGCCCTACCGCTTCCTGCCCGACGTCACGATCCCCAGCGGACTGGTGACCAACCAGATCGGCTGGCGCGGCGCGCCGATCGAGAACCCGCGCGGCGACAAGACGATACGCATTGTGTTCGTCGGCTCCTCGACGACCGTCGATTCGCACCACCTGCCGTTTTCGTGGCCGGAACTCGCCGGCCACTGGCTGAACCTGTGGGCCAGGGAAAAGAAGCTCGGGGTGCGCTTCGAGGTCCTGAATGCCGCCCGCGAAAGCATCACCTCGACCGACATCGCCGCCATCGTGCGCACCGAAGTCCTGCCGCTGCGGCCCGACCTGGTCGTCTACTACGAGGGCGGCAACCAGTTCCGGCCGTCGTCGATCGTAGCCGACGTGCCCAAGGGATCCGCCGTCCGCCCGCAGCCGGCCAAGGCCGCGCCGGCGTGGCTGCGGCTCGGCGCGCGATACTCCGCGGTGATCGCCCGCGTCCAGGCAGCACTTGGGGCCGCCACCTCCGAGCACGACGGCCATGAATGGCCGAAGCCCGACTACCGGGTGGTGTGGCCGGAAGGGCTCGACGAAGCCGACCCCGACCTCGCCTATCCGCGCCTGCCGGTCAGCCTCAACACCATCCAGCGCGACCTCGACCGGATCCGCGGCGACCTTGCCGAAGTCGGCAGCGACTTCGCCATGGGTTCGTTCATGTGGATGGTGAAGGACGGCCTCGTGCTCGACCCGATCCGCCACAGGTACATCCTGGAACAGCTCAACATCGGCAACTACCCGTTCCACTACCGCGACCTCGAGCGGCTGGCGAAGTTCCAGAACCGGCTGTTCGCCAAGTACGCAGCGACCCACGGCATCGCCTTCGTCGACATCGCCGGTGTCTCGCCGTTCGACCCCAACCTGTTCACCGACGCCGTCCACACCAACTATGCCGGCACGCGGCTGCGCGCCTGGGTGGCCTTCAACCTGCTCCTGCCCACAGTGGAGAAGCATCTGGCCGACGGATCGTGGCCCCGGCCTTGGCCGGCCGGTGCGCCCACTGCCCTGCCGACCTTCACGCCGCGGGAAATCGCCGTCTCCTGCAAGTGACGGCCTCCTGCAAATGACGACCGGGCGGCATCACTTGCCGGCCACGATCCACGCCTTGATCCGCTCGACCGTTGCGGCCTCGATGCCGTTGTAGCCGTGATGGGCGCGGGCCTGGCAATCGTCGCCGACCGAGGTGCCGCCATCCATCTCGATCGTCGCGGTGCCATAGCTCGAACCCGACGCCGCGCTGGCCGACGGCGGGGTCACGCGGCAGGCGTCGCGGCGGTGATAGACGACGAGGTGGCGGCTGGTGAGCTTGCGCGGATCGAAGCCGGCGATGCCGTTCATCGACGAGGTATGGACGAAGCCCGCCACCTGGCCGTCGAGCGGCACGGCCAGCTTCATCGTGGCCTCGGTGCTGCGGCTGGTGCCGATCACGTAGATCGAGATTCCGCGGTAGCGGCGTTGGAGATCTTTTGCGATCGCCAGGATGCGGGCCGGCGTTGAGGTGGCGTCGGTCGATGCAGCGACGAAGCCGCCGCCAGCAAACAGCGCGCGCGAGCGGATCAGGAAGTTGCCGCCGAAGGCGAAGGTGAGCTTGCCGTCCATCATGCGGGGGTTCATCACCCCGGTGCCGCCCGGCATCAGGATGACCGCATGGCTCGGCGGGCCGCCGTTGTCGGCGGTCGTCAGTATATAGGGAACGGTCTCGCCGTCCGCGGTCACCGCCGTGGTCGCCAGTTCGTCGCGCGCCAGGGCAGGTCGCGCGAGACAGGACAGTATCAACAGCAGGCCGAGGATCGACTTTTTCATGCCGCCAGAATCAGCCAGCCGGAACCAGCCGGCAAGAGGCTAGCGCATGTGCTCCCACAGATCGCGCTCTTCCTCGAGGCGGTTGTGTTCCAGGCCCTTGAAATCGCCGCGCGATACCACCCCGACGACCCGGCCTTTCTTGACCAGCGGCAGATGGCGAAAGCCGCCGTCCCACATCAGGCGCAGCGCATCGACGGCGGTCTGGTCGGGCGACATCGCGGCGGGGTCGGCGGTCATGACCTCGCCCAGAGTCGTCGTTGCGGCGTCGCGGCCAGCCGCTACGACCCGGCACACCGCGTCGCGCCCGGTGAAGATACCGGCGAGTTGCCCGTTGGCGTCAGCCACCACGACCGAGCCGACCCGGCCGTCGCGCATCGCCTCACAAGCTTCCTTGACGCTGGCCGTCCGCGGCAGCGTCACGGGCCTCTGGTCGAACACGATGTCCTGGAGCTGTCTCATGGTGACCTCCGCGGCTGTCATTCCGCCGTCACAAACTACGCGCCGTGCCGCGGCAGCCGGTTGATCGAGGTCAAGCACCGGATGCCGGATCTGGCCGATTGACTCCTATCCTCTTTTCCTATATACTGCCGCCACGAATGACTGCGCTTTGATTTTCCCACCAGACTCCCGTGCGCGGAGTCTGTCGGCGACTCCGGCGGCAACGCCGATTGGGCCGGCTTTTCCGTTCGATGTCAGGAGGTTGGCGATCGTTTCGTGACTCCGGCGGCGAGGCCATTAGGAGTCCGCGGCAGCGGGTCTCAGATCACCAGCTAATCCTGGGGATCGGCGACTTCCGCTTGGGTGTCCAGCCGCGGGCCTCCATGCACTGGCCCAACAGGCGGTCGTAGTTGTTGGTGTAGCCTTGGTTGGCCATGGTCTTGTAGAGGTCCTCCTGGCCGAAGCGCTGACGCTCGCCCTCGAAGGTGGCGCGGCGCTGATCCTCGATGTTGCGCTCTTTCTGCGCCACGTCGCGCACCTGCGCACGGCAGGCCCGTTCGTCGTTGGCGTACTGCGCCGCCTGCGCGTCGTCCTTGGGATAGCCCTTGGTCTCGCAGCCGCCGAGCAGCAGCGCTGCCGCGACCAGAATGATGATCGTCTTCATCGCGCCCCCACCAGGACCGCTTCCATCGCCTTCAGTGCCTCGGCAGCCCTGGCGATATCCGGGCCGCCGCCCTGTGCCATGTCGGGCCGGCCACCGCCGCCCTTGCCGCCGAGCACGGAGACCCCGGCCTTCACGACATCACGTGCGTCGAAGCCCTTGCTCACGACGCTGGAGCTGAACGAGGCGACATTGGCCGCCTTGCCGTCGGCCACGCCGACCAGCATCACCGCGTCCGGGCCGTGCTTCTTCATCAGCTCGTCGGCCATGCCCTTGAGATCCTTGGCCGGCACGCCGTTCAGCACGCGGCCGACCAGCTTCATGCCGTCGATCTCGCGCACTTCGTCGGCCGCCGACGCGCCGCCGCCCGATGCCGCACCCGCCAGTGCCAGCGCCTTCCTGGCCTCCGAGAGCTCGCGCTCGATGCGGCGCTGGCCGTCGACCAGTGTCGCGAGGCGCGCCGGCAGCTGCTCGGGCGGCACCTTCAGCGCCGCCGCCGCCTCGGCCAGCAGGTCGGCCTGATGGCGGACGTAGGCCTCGGCAGCATGGCCGGCCAGCGCCTCGATCCGGCGCACCCCCGAAGAAACCGCCCCCTCGCTCACAATCTTGAACAGGCCGATGTCGCCGGTGCGCCGGGCATGTGTGCCGCCGCACAGTTCGACCGAATACTTCTCGCCGTCCTCGTCGGCCCCCATCGAAAGTACGCGCACCTCCTCGCCGTACTTCTCGCCGAACAGCGCCATGGCGCCGGCGGCGATCGCCTCGTCGGGTGTCATCAGATGGGTATCGACCGCCGAATTGTGCCGGATGCGATCATTGACCTCGTCCTCGATGAGACGCAGCTCCTCGTGCGAGATCGCCTTGGTATGGCTGAGGTCGAAGCGCAGATGGTTGGGGGCGACGTGCGAGCCCTTCTGCGTCACGTGCTTGCCGAGATGGCGGCGCAACGCCTCGTGCAGCAGATGGGTCGCCGAATGATGGGCACGCAGCTGGGCGCGGCGCACCGGGTCGATGGTCATGACGACGTCGTCGCCGATCCTGAGCGTGCCTTTCTCGACCTTCGCCTGATGGATGTGCAGGGCGCCCAGCATCTTGTGGGTGTCGGTGATGACCGCCTCGCCGGAGGGGCCTGCGAAGCGGCCGGTATCGCCCAGCTGGCCACCCGACTCGCCATAGAACGGCGTCTGGTTAGTGACGATCCAGCCGTTCTGGCCGGCGTCGAGCTGCCGCGCTTCCTTGCCGTCGACCACGATCGCCTGCACGAGCCCCTCGGCGCGCTCGGCGTCGTAGCCCAGGAACTCGGTGACACCGGCCTTCTGGCGGACGTCGAACCAGATCGCCTCGGAGGCGGCGTCGCCCGAGCCCGCCCAGGCGGCACGCGCCTTGGCGCGCTGCTCGTCCATCGACTTGTCAAAGCCTTCGGTGTCGACCTTGATGTCGCGCGCCCGCAGCACGTCTTGCGTCAGGTCGAGCGGAAAGCCGAAGGTGTCGTAGAGCTTGAAGGCGACGTCGCCCCTCAGCGTCCCGCCGGCGGCGAGGCCGCGGGTCTCGTCGTCGAGCAGCTTCAGGCCGGTGCCGAGCGTGCGCTTGAAGCGCGTCTCCTCGAGCTTCAGCGTCTCGGCGATCAGCGGCTGGGCGCGCACCAGTTCGGGGAAGGCATCGCCCATTTCGTGCACCAGGGTCGGCACCAGCCGGTAGACCATCGGCTCCTGGGCTCCGAGGATATGGGCGTGGCGCATGGCGCGGCGCATGATACGCCGCAGCACGTAGCCGCGACCCTCGTTGGAGGGCAGCACGCCGTCGGCGATCAGGAACGAGGTCGCGCGCAGATGGTCGGCGATGACCTTGTGCGAGGCGGCCTGCTTGCCGTCGGGATCGACGCCGGTCTCGTGCGCCACCGCCTCGATGAGGGCGCGGAACAGGTCGATGTCGTAGTTGTTGTGCTTGCCCTGCAGCACCGCGGCAAGGCGCTCGAGGCCCATGCCGGTGTCGATCGACGGCTTGGGCAGCGGCTTGCGCTCGTCCTTCGTCACCTGGTCGAACTGCATGAAGACCAGGTTCCAGATTTCAATGAAACGGTCGCCGTCCTGGGTTGCGCTGCCCGGCGGGCCGCCGGGAATCCCCTCGCCGTGGTCATAGAAGATCTCGGTGCAGGGGCCGCACGGGCCGGTCTCGCCCATCGCCCAGAAATTGTCCGAGGTCGCGATGCGGATGATGCGGTCGTCGGGAAGGCCCGCGATCTTCTTCCAGAACCCCGCCGCCTGGTCGTCGGTGTGGTAGACGGTGACCAGCAGCCGATCCCTGGCGAGGCCGAAATCGCGGGTCAGCAGGTTCCAGGCGAGCTCGATCGCCTGCTCCTTGAAATAGTCGCCGAACGAGAAGTTGCCCAGCATCTCGAAGAAGGTGTGGTGGCGGGCGGTGTAGCCGACATTTTCGAGGTCGTTGTGCTTGCCGCCGGCGCGCACGCATTTCTGCGACGTCGCGGCCCGCGAATAGGGCCGTGTTTCCAGCCCGGTAAAGACGTTCTTGAACTGCACCATGCCGGCGTTGGTGAACATCAGGGTCGGGTCGTTGCGCGGCACCAACGGGCTCGACTCGACGGTCGCATGGCCGTTCTTGGCGAAGTATTCTAGGAAGGTGCGGCGGATGTCGCTGACGCTTTGCATCCGGGCCTTGTAGCGTGCACGCAGCGGCCAAGTCCAGAACCGGGGAACCGCCGAGAAATGGCCGAAACCGCCCATTCCACCGCAACTCTGCGCCTCACCGTGGGCGATCTCAGGATCGTCCATCCGATCACCGTGCCGGCGAGCGCCGTTCCCGCAGCCGATGTCCTGCCAGCCCTGCAGGGTCTGGTGAACACCGTGGTCGCCGCCGCCGAAGCCGGCCTCATGAAGAGCGGAGGGGTAATTTCGTGCCGCAAGGGTTGCGGCGCCTGCTGCCGCCAGCTCGTGCCGGTGTCGCGCACCGAAGGCGAGCGCCTGGTGGCGCTGGTCGCAGCAATGGCACCGGAACGGCGCGAGCGGCTGCACGCCCGCTTTGCCGCGGCAGCGGCGGCGATCGAGGGCGCCGGTCTGGCGAGGCGTGGCGACAGAACCGACCGCGACCTCTCCGTCGCCTACTTCGCGCTGGGCATCGCCTGTCCGTTTCTCGAGGACGAGAGCTGCTCGATCCACCCCGACCGGCCGCTGGTCTGCCGTGAGTATCTCGTGACCTCGCCGGCCGAACTCTGCGCCGGCCCGACCCAGGAAGGCGTGACACCGGTCGCGGTGCCCAAGGTCTCGCTGGCGGCGCGCGGCCTGCAGGAGGAGAACGAGGACTGGTTCGCACTGGCACTGCTGATGAAATGGGCCAGGACCCGCCCGTCCGGCGGCAAGCGCCGGACGGGCCCTGAATGGGTGCAGCGGTTCCTGAAAGGACTCGCTCGCAAATAAGGGGCCGCAAATAAAATGGGCGGTGCTGCGCGTGGGGGAACAGCACCGCCCGGGGACCGGAGACAGGGGATCCGGCCGCTAAGACTCTTGAATTTTCAGTGAAGCCCGCGAAGGCCCCCGTGAAGTCGACGACTATTCGTCGTCGTCTTCCTTTTCGTCCTTGCCGCCGTCCATCAGGACGTTGGCCAGAATGCCGGCGTTGGCGCGGACCTTCTGCTCGATGGAGGCCGCCACTTCGGGATGATCGCGCAGGTATTGCTTGGCATTCTCGCGGCCCTGGCCGATGCGCTGGCCGTCATAGGAATACCACGAGCCCGACTTCTCGACGATGCCGGCCTTGTCGCCAAGATCGATCAGCTCGCCGACCTTGGAAATGCCTTCGCCATACAGGATGTCGAATTCGACGACCTTGAACGGCGGCGCCACCTTGTTCTTCACCACCTTGACGCGGGTCTGGTTGCCGACGACCTCGTCCTTGTCCTTGAGCGCACCGATGCGGCGGATGTCGAGGCGCACCGAGGCATAGAACTTGAGCGCGTTGCCGCCGGTCGTGGTCTCGGGGCTGCCGAACATGACGCCGATCTTCATGCGGATCTGGTTGATGAAGATGACCAGCGTGTTCGACTTGGAGATCGAGCCGGTGAGCTTGCGCAGCGCCTGGCTCATCAGCCGGGCGTGCAGGCCGGGCAGCGAATCGCCCATCTCGCCCTCGAGTTCGGCGCGCGGCACCAGCGCCGCCACCGAGTCGATGACCAGCACGTCGATGGCACCGGACCGCACCAACGTGTCGGCGATTTCGAGCGCCTGCTCGCCGGCGTCGGGCTGGGAGATCAGCAGGTTGCCGATGTCGACGCCCAGCTTCTTGGCATAACCGGGATCGAGTGCATGCTCGGCATCGATGAAGGCACAGGAGCCGCCCTTCTTCTGGGCTTCGGCCAGGACGTGCAGGGCGAGCGTGGTCTTGCCCGAGCTTTCTGGGCCGTAGATCTCGACGATGCGCCCCTTGGGCAGGCCACCGATGCCGAGCGCGATATCGAGGCCGAGCGAACCGGTTGAGATCGATTCGATCTCGACGGCCTCGCGCTGGCCGAGCTTCATGATCGAGCCCTTGCCGAAGGCACGCTCGATCTGGGCGAGCGCGGCATCCAGCGCCTTGTTCTTGTTATCCATGCCTTCTTTTTCGACCACTTTCAGAACTGCCGACATTGGCTGTCTCCTCGTATCCCACGCCCCTGTCAGGAGCGGCAATGCGGATAAGTCCGCAGCGGGTAGAGCGCCAATGTACCTATTTTGTTCCAGTCGGCAAGAGAGGAATTAACCCCCTGATTTAATTTATCTTATTGACACAAGTTCTAGCAATGTTCTCGTCCTTCTGCCCCGACCTATTGCCTAGCCATGTGCGGCCAAGATCTTGCCGCCGTGCTCGACGGCGCGGGCATCGATTAGCACAAAGGCGATCACGCACGGCGCCTGCGACCGGTTGATCCAGTCGTGGATCGTGCCGCGCTGGACCAGCACGTCGCCCGCCTGCAACGTGACGACCGTCCCGTCCATCTCCATGTCGATCTCGCCGGACAGCACCACGGCATAGTCGATCGAGTTCGTGCGGTGATTGCGCGGCGCAACACCGGGCGCGTATTCGATGATCCGGAAAACCGTGCCGCCATCGCGCGTCGTGCCGGTGATTTCCCTGGCACCATCGACGAGACCAGTATCCGCCAGCCCAGAATTGTCGACCGGGAACCCCGCCGTCGACCAGATATTCGTGATGGTCGCTCCCGGCCGAAACGAGACGACGTCGCGCGAAACCTCGTCGACCGCGACGACGACCCTGCCGCCACCATCGTGAGCCGTGACCACCCGCCGAATCTTCATCGCGACCTCCGCTGATCTGTCGTTGCCGGTTCAGTCCTTGGGCGGCACGAACATGTATCCGACGCCGCGCACGGTGCGGATCGCCTCGGCGAGGGTGGCGACGACGGTGGCAAGGGCCAGGATGGAACCGATGATCTGGAACATGACTATCCCCGGTGTCTCGAAGCGGCCGGAGCGGATTTGCCCTCGCCGGTGAGCGCTGTGTACCGGTCGCCCGTATCATCGAAGTATTGCCGTGCCGTGAAATTGTTTCGTCTGTATCGCGTCGCCTACTTCGGGCCGAGCAGCCCCGCCGCCGTGAGCGCCGCGATACCGGCTGCGTCGTAGCCCAATGCCGTCAGCACCTCGCCGTTGTGCTGGCCGATCTCCGGCGGATCGCTGAGCAGCGGCGGCCGCCAGCCGAACATCTGGAACGGCAGCAACGGCAGGCGGGTTTTTACGCCGCCCGGCAGGGTCGTCGGCGCCAATGAGCCATTGGCCAGCAGATGCGGATTGTCGAACAGGTCCTGGGGGCGCGCCACCGGCGCGAAGGAGATGTCGGCCTCCAGGCACATCCGTTCGAGATCGTCCTTGGTGTAACCCTTGAAGACCGATGCCACCTTGGGCACCAGCCACGGCCTGGCCTCGATGCGCAGATTGTTGGTGGCGAGCCTGGCATCGGCCGCGAGTTCCGGCTGCTTGAAGAACTCGCAGAAGCGCTTCCACTGGCCGTCGCTGGTGATGCCGACGAAGACCTGCAGATCGTCCGAGGTGTTGAAAATCTCGTAGACCGCCCACGAACTCACGCGTTCGGGCATCGGCGGTGGCGCAGCACCATTGATCGCCGTGATGGCAAGGTGCTGGCCCATCAGGAACACCACCGATTCGAACAGCGCGCTCTCGACCAGGCCGCCCTTTCCCGTCGTGTCGCGCTGCTTCAGCGCCAGCACCGTGCCGAAGGCACCGAACATGCCGCCCACGATGTCGACGACCGACGTGCCGGCGCGCAGCGGCCGGCCTGACGGGCCGGTCATGTAGGCAAGGCCGCCCATCATCTGCACGACCTCGTCGAGGGCCGGGCGCTTCTCGTACGGGCCAGGCAGAAAGCCCTTCAGCGCACAATAGACGAGGCGCGGATTGATCTTCTCGAGATCCTTCGGGCCCAGGCCGCGCTTGGCCATCGAGCCCGGCGCGAAATTCTCGATCAGCACGTCGGCCGACTGCAGTAGCTTGACCAGCGCCGCCCGGCCCTCGGGTGCATCGGCGTCGAGCGCCAGGCTCTTCTTGTTGCGATTGAAATAGCCGAAGAAACCGGCACCGAAGCCGCGCAGCTTGCGCGTGCGGTCACCGTCGACCGGCTCGACCTTGATCACTTCGGCGCCGAGGTCGGCCAGGATCATGCCGCAGGACGGTCCGAGGATGGTGTGCGTGAGTTCGACGACGCGGACGCCTTTGAGAGGCGGCTCTATTGCAGCCAAGTATCGATATCCTTGGTGAGCGGCAGGCCGGCCGCCTCACCCAGCAGGTGGTGTCCCAGGCCGGCGCCGACCAGGAACGCCTCCTGCCGCGGCAGGTTGTTGACCTTCAGCATGGTACGGATGGCGGGCCCGTCATGGCCCCAGCCGATCGCCTCGACCTTGCCGTCGAAGGCGCGATTGAGCAGTGCCAGGAACCCGGCGCGCTCCGCCTCGTTCAGGCCCGGCACGGCATCGATGTCGCCCAGGATGAACAGCCGGCCGCGAAACCTCGCGACCAGGTCGGCAATGCTGTTGCGCGGCTCGATGATGATTTCGCCATTCGGTCCGCGGCGCACCCGGGCCGCCAACGACAGCGGCAGGATGGCGCTGCCGAGATGGGCGCCCGAATCCATCAACGCCGAGGTCAGTTCCCTGTAGGTTATGCCCAGCCGCTCGGCGCGCTTCAGGCGCATCCGGGCAACCTCGGGCTTGGGCGCCTTCCAGGCCTCGGCCGAGGCCCGCCGCCACACCCAGGCGCCCCAGGACATGTCGAAAACCGGGCCGTTGTTGTGCCCGATGCCTGGCCTGCGCAACAGGGCCTCGACATTGGCATGCCGGCCCCCTAGACGGTCGAAACGATCACCCATTGCGTTATTGTACCGCAAAAGGGATGCCAAAATCGAGGAGCGGCGCGTGGACGATTTTCAGGTCGATGTTCTGGTGGTGGGTGCGGGCAATGCCGCAGCCTGTGCGGCGCTCGCGGCCCGCGACAAGGGCGCGTCGGTCGCCATGCTGGAGGCCGCCCCGGAGGCCGAGCGCGGCGGCAACAGTACCTACACCGCCGGCGCCATGCGCGTGGTCTTCAATACCGTCGACGATCTGGTTCAGCTTTATGACCTCACGCCGGACGAGCAGCGCGACGTCGATTTCGGCAGCTATTCCGCCGACCAGTTCCTCGACGACATGGGCCGCGTCACCAACTACCGCTGCGACCCCGACCTCACCGACATCCTGATCGGCCGCAGCTTCGAGACATTGAAGTGGATGCGCTCCAAGGGCGTGCGCTTCCAGCCGAGCTACGGACGACAGGCCTTCAAGGTCAACGGCAAGTACAAGTTCTGGGGCGGCCTGGCGGTCGAGGCCTGGGGCGGCGGCCCGGGCCTGGTCGATCTCGAGCACAAGGCAGCGCTGAAGGCCGGCATCCCGATCCACTACGAGACGCCCGCGGTATCCCTGATCGAGGAAGACGGCGTGGTGCGCGGCGTCATCGCCAGGCACAAGGGCCGCAAGGTGCGAATCGGCGCCAAGGCCGTGGTCCTGGCCTGCGGCGGCTTCGAGAGCAATGCCGAGATGCGCACACGCTATCTCGGCCCGACCTGGGATCTCGCCAAGGTGCGCGGCACGCGATTCAATACCGGCGCGGGCATCAACATGGCACTGGCGATCGGCGCCAAGCCGCACGGCAACTGGTCGGGCGGCCATGCGGTGGGCTGGGACATGAATGCGCCGGAGTTCGGTGACCTTGATGTCGGCGACAATTTCCAGAAGCACTCCTACCCGCTCGGCATCATGGTGAACGCCAACGGCGTGCGCTTCGTCGACGAGGGTGCCGACTTTCGCAACTACACCTATGCCAAATACGGCGCCGTGATCCTGTCGCAGCCGCAGCAGTTCGCCTGGCAGATCTTCGACTCCAAGGTGCTCGACAAGCTGCGTGACGAATATCGCATCAAGCGCATGACCAAGGTGCGTGGCGACACCATCGAGGAGCTGGCCGGCAAGCTCGAAGGCGTCGATCCGCAGTCCTTCCTGAAGACCATCAAGGAATGGAACGCCGCGGTGATGACCGAGGTGCCGTTCAATCCGGCGGTCAAGGACGGTCGCGGCACGCGTGGCCTCGCGGTGCCGAAGAGCAACTGGGCCAACACGATCGATACCGGGCCGTTCGAAGCCTACGCCGTGACCTGCGGCCTCACCTTCACCTTCGGTGGGCTCAAGATTACCAACGATGGCGAGGTCGAAAGCACCGACGGCAGCACCATTCCCGGCCTTTACGCCGCCGGCGAGCTGGTCGGCGGGCTGTTCTATCACAACTATCCCGGCGGCACGGGGCTGGTGTCGGGCGCGGTGCTCGGTAAGCTGGCGGGCGACAGCGCAGGCCGCTACGTTTCCGGCAAGAATTAGCTTCAAGAGGAAAACATGAACGCCCTCACCCGCCGCCACGCCCTCGCGCTTGGCTCAGGCGCCCTCCTGCTGCCGTCATCGCTGCGCGCGCAGGCCGCCTGGCCGACGCAGCCGATCACTTTCGTCGTCGGCTATGCAGCGGGCGGCGGCGCCGACATCGTGGCGCGCGAACTCGCAATGCTCGAGACTCCGCTGCTTGGCCAACAGATCATCGTCGACAACAAGGGCGGGGCCGCCGGCGCGATCGGTGCGCGCTTCGTGTCCAACGCCAAGCCGGACGGCTACACGATCTTCTACGCCGTCGGCACCAACGTCGTGACCAACCCGCACGTCCTCAAGACGTCGATCGACACGCTCACCGGCCTCGTGCCGATCATCCAGACCACCGACTACCAGTACGTGCTGGCCGTGAACCCCGCCGTGCCGGCCAGCAACGTCAAGGAACTGATCGCGCTAGCCAAGAAGGAACCGGGCAAGCTCACTTATTCGTCGTCCGGCGTTGGCGGCAACAACCACCTCGCCGGCGCGCTGTTCGCCGATGCGGCCGGGATCGACATCACACATGTTCCCTACAAGGGGACCGGGCCGGCGCTGCTGGACGTCATCAGCGGCGTCATCACCATGAATTTCAGTTCGTTGCCGCCGGCGGTCAGCCAGATCAAGGCCGGCAAGCTGCGGGCGCTGGCGGTAACCGGCGACAAGCGCGTGAGTTCCCTGCCCGAGGTGCCGACGCTGAAGGAGCAAGGGATCGACGTCGCCGTGACCGGCTGGCACGGGCTGTTTGCCCCGCCCAAGACGCCCGACGCCATCCTCGACCGGCTGCACAAGGAGACAGCGGCGGCGATGAAGGACCCGAAGTTCACCGGCGCGCTGGCCAAGGACGGCCTCGAACTGCCGCCCAGCCGCAGCCGCGCCGAGTTCACCAAGTATGTGCACGACGAGCACGCCTTCTGGGGCAAGAAGCTGAAGACGCTCAATATCAAGGCCGAGTAATCGGGGAACGGGGCCTTCGTCGCATGATGGCCACCTTGTCACGGCTTCGGAAGCAGCTTTACGAACTCTACCATGGCGGCAGCCCGACGGCGGCGCGCTTCGGCTACAGCTACATCGTCGCCGATCTGGCGATCATCGCGTTCTTCATTGCCGCGCCACTGTTCAGCGAGCGGCCGTGGTTTCTTGCCGTCGATTACTTCATCGCCGCGGTCCTGGCCGTCGACCTGGTGGCGCGGGCACTGGCCGCCCGGAAACTCGGTGCTTTCGCCCGCAACCCGTTCACCTGGATCGATTTCTTCGTCCTGCTCACCCTGCTGCTGCCGCAGTATCTTTTCAATCTGGCATTCCTGAGGGTGCTGCGCCTGTGGACGCTGGCCAACTCCGACATCTTCTGGCGCACCTTCCGGACCGGTCAGCACGACGACACCTACGCCCAGGACATCGCCCGGGCAGCCATGACCCTGGTGACCTTCGTCTTCGTCATGACCGGGTTCGTCTACGCCGGTTTCCTCGGCCATCCTGGGCTGGGCAGCTACATCGACGCGCTGTACTTCACCGTGAGCACGCTGACCACGACCGGCTACGGCGATGTGCTGCTGCCCGGTGCCTGGGGCAAGGTATTGTCGATCGTCACGATGCTGGCGGGCGTCACGCTGTTTTTTCGCCTCGGCCAGGCCCTGCTCAAGCCCCGCAAGGTACGCTTCCCCTGCCCGACCTGCGGCCTGATACGCCACGATCCCGATGCGGTGCACTGCAAGGCCTGTGGCACGCTGTTGTGCATTCCCAACGACGCGGAGTGACGGACGCCCGGTCGGCTACGCCTTGCGGGGCGGTACCATGCAGAAGCCCTGCGCCTCGACGCCGAGCGTGGGATTGAGCTTGGAGCGGAAGTTCTCGAACGCAATCGCCGCGGTCAGCTCGACGATCTGCGCCTCCGTGAAATGCTTCTTCACCTCGGCAAACAAGGCGTCATCGACCTGTCGATCAGTGTAGGTGATGCGCTCGGCATATTCGAGCGCTACCCGTTCGGCCGCGCTGAACAGCTTGCTGTCCCGCCAGTTCAGCACTTCCGCGACCTTTTCCAGCCCGCCGTCGCTTTCCGTCACACGGACGGAATTGATGTCTATTCAAAAGGGGCAGCCGTTGATCGACGCCACCCGGAGGTAGATCAGCGGCGGCAGGTCCTTGGGCAGTTGCCCCGACTGCTCGATCGATTGGCCGAGCAGGCCGGCGGCACGCAGGATCGGCGGACAATGCGCCATTACCTTCGCGGGATTGAGCACACTACCGAACATCTCGCGTTGCCTGTCGAAGATGGCCTTCAGCGTTGGATCGCCACCATCCTCCTCGATTTCGCTGACACGGGGCATCGTTCACCTCTTGATCGTCCGGCACCGCTCAACGATAGCGCCTTCATACAGAGCGGCGCGATGGACCATTTCTCATGCCAGCCCGAGCATCTCTAAAACCCCAGCGCCTTGGCTTGTACCACTCCCTCGACCGCGCCGATCTTGCTCATCAAGGCCGGCGAGATCGGCTGGTCGACCTGCACCAGCGCAATCGCCGAACCGCCGGGCTTGTCGCGGCCGAGATGGAAGGTCGCGATGTTGACCTTGTTCTCGCCCAGGATGGTGCCCAGCCGGCCGATGAAGCCCGGCTTGTCGTCGTTGGTGATGTAGAGCATGTGCGGGGCGAACGCGGCGTCGATCTCGATGCCCTTGATCTCGACGATGCGCGGATGCTTGCCGCCAAACAGGGTGCCGGTCACCGAGCGGGTGTACTTCTCCGTCGTCACCGACAGCCGGATCATCGAGTTGTAGTCGCTGGCACGCTCGTGCGTGACTTCAGCCACCTCGATGCCGCGCTCGCGGGCAATGACCGGTGCGTTGACCATGTTCACTGAATCGAGCTGTGGCCTCAGCACGCCCATCAGCGCCACCTGCGTCAGCGGCTTGATGTTGAGTGCCGCCACGTCACCCTCGTATTCGATCGACACTGCCTTGATGTCGGTGTCGGTGAGCTGGCCGGCGAACGAGCCGAGCTTCTGGGCGAGGTCGAGGTAGGGTGCCAGCCGTGGCGCATCCTCGGCCGAGACGTTGGGCATGTTGAGCGAGTTCGTCACCGCGCCGGTCAGCAGATAATCGGCCATCTGCTCGGCCACCTGCAGCGCCACATTCTCCTGCGCCTCCAGCGTCGAGGCGCCAAGATGCGGCGTGCAGACGAGATTGGGCGCGCCGAACAGCACGCTTTCCTTGGCCGGTTCGACGGTGAAGACATCGAACCCGGCACCCGCGATGTGACCGGAGACCAATAGGTCGCGCACGGCGAGCTCGTCGACCAGACCGCCGCGCGCGCAATTAATGATGCGCACGCCTTTCTTGGACTTCATCAGGTTGGCCCGGCTCAAGATGTTCTTGGTCTGCTCGGTGAGCGGCGTATGGACGGTGATGAAATCGGCTCGCGCCAGGACCTGGTCGAGTGAGGCTTTCTCGACACCGAGTTCGGTCGCCCGTTGGTCGGACAGGAACGGATCATAGGCCAGCACGCGCATCTTGAGACCGAGTGCCCGCTCGGCCACGATCGAGCCGATGTTGCCACAACCGATCAGGCCCAGCGTCTTGAAGCTGAGCTCGACTCCCATGAAGCGGTTCTTCTCCCACTTGCCGGCCTGGGTGCTGGTGTTGGCGTCCGGCACCTGGCGGGCGACCGCGAACATCAGCGCGACGGCGTGCTCGGCAGTGGTTATGGCGTTGCCGAACGGCGTGTTCATGACGACGACGCCGTGGGCAGTCGCCGACTTGATATCGACATTGTCGACGCCGATGCCGGCGCGGCCCACGACCTTGAGCTTCTTGGCCTCGGCCAGAACCTCAGCCGTCACCTTGGTGGCGGAGCGGATCGCAAGCCCTTCATAGTTGCCGATGACGGCGCGCAATTCGGCAGGCTTGAGGCCCGGCTTGAAATCGACATCGCAGCCGCGCTCCGAGAAAATCTCGACGGCACGCGGGCTGAGTTCGTCGGAAATCAGTACCTTAGGCTTTGCCATATTCCCTCTCGATCTCCGCATAGGCCCAGTCAAGCCAAGGCAGCAGCGCTTCCAGGTCACTCTTCTCAACGGTGGCGCCACACCAGATGCGCAGACCGGGCGGCGCGTCGCGGTATGAGCCGATGTCGTAGCCGGCCTTCTCCGCCTCCAGGAGTTCCGCCATCTTCTTGGCAGCGGCAGCCTGCTTGTCGGCCGGCAATGCGGTGAACCACGGGGCGGTGATGTTGAGGCACACCGAGGTGTTGGAGCGGATTGTCTTGTCGGCCGCCAGGAACGCCACCCACTTGCGGGCGTCCACGAACTTCTCGAGCACGGCCAGGCTGGCTTCAGAACGGGCTATCAGGCCCTTCAGTCCGCCGGCGCCCTCGCCCCAGCGCAGGCCGTCGATCGCATCCTCGACGCAGAGCATCGACGGCGTATTGATCGTGTCGCCCTTGAAGATCGCTTCGGAGAACTTGCC